>CAACVE010000130.1_pt1 | contig 14015 bp, 18 predicted proteins | sample 2381751 | NCBI WGS metagenome assembly CAACVE01 (sample SAMEA5211968, study PRJEB30684) | marine metagenome | biome: Marine; feature: Epipelagic; material: Water | collected 2015-10-15 | depth 2000 m | reverse complement strand
CGATCACAATTGCTTGGTTGCGATTTTTCTTTGGCAGTTCGGAGAACGGGAGTGCCACTCGGACATCCTTACCATGCAGTCTGCCGTAGCAGTAGCTCACATCCCAGAACGGGTATCCTGGGTCCGACAGAAGTCGGAGTCGTGTGATGTACAAACCAGGTTCTGCCCAGTCTGTCATCTCATCGGTTTCGAAGTCTGGGTGTCCTGCTGGTCCGAGTGGGTTGGTCTCACTGACTCCGTGGGAATTGACATTCATTGCTTGCTCCTGACTGAAGAAGAAAATTGGGCCGTAACTATATTATAGTTTAGGAGCACAGCAGTACAAGTTGAAACACATGGACTATTATAAATAGTTTGGAGACACATCGATGCTAAAAATTGCATACTTGGCAGTTCCATACACACACGAACATGGGCATGTGATGGAAGCGAGGTACAAAGCAGTAACCAAAGCAGCAGCTGCGTTACTCAACGGTCTGGGATACAATCAACAGACAGGCAAACCACACTGGCCTGTGGAGGGTGTGTGGGAAAAGCCACAGTACGTGTTCAGCCCGATCACCCATACTCACCCCATCAAAGTGATGGCTGATCTCAGTGACTTGTGGGAAGAATGGGCTGGATACGATTCAAAGGTGATCTACCGACTGTGCTCATCTCTCATTGTTCTGCAATTGGATGGCTGGGAGGAGAGTGTTGGGGTAACGGCTGAGATAGAACTCGCCATGAGTATTGACATCCCAATAAGATTCCTACATCCAAGTATGATAGATATGGACGACAAATACCCATACTTTGAGATAACAGAGGAACGGTCCGATGCACCTAACATATAGAAATGTGAACGATGCTTTTCTGGGGATCGTGTCATCAATACATAACGGTGACATCCTGACCAACGTGTTACCATCTCGAGTTGGAGAAGTTCTGGTTGTTGAAGAACCTGTGACAGTGACGTATCGAGAACCAAGAGAACGGGTGCTGTTCAGCGAGGCCAGGGATGCCAACCCATTCTTCCACTTGTTCGAATCTTTGTGGATGCTTGCCGGCAGAAATGATGTAGAATGCCTGGCTCCATACAATAGTCAGATATCCAAGATAGCCAGCGATGATGGCCAAACATTCAACGGTGCCTATGGACACAGATGGATCCACGGAGTTGGTGGGATAAATCAATTGTCTTTCATAGTAAGACATCTGAAGGATAATCCATACAGTCGAAGAGCAGTTCTTGCTATGTGGTGTCCTATGCTAGACTTGCTGAAGATTGATCGGTCCAAGGATGTCTGCTGTAACACACACGTGTACTTCTCAATTGAGGACGAGAAGTATCTGAACATGACTGTCTGTAATCGGTCGAATGATTTGCTGTGGGGGATGCTGGGAGCAAACGTAGTGCACTTCTCTATGCTCCAAGAATACATGTCTGCTTGTATTGGAGTAGAGGTAGGCACCTATCACCAGTTCACCAACAACCTGCACGCATACACGGAACGGTTCTTGGCAGAACACTGGCTACAAGATCCCATCCAAGATCCCTACTCCCTGGATGAAGTTTCTGATGTCAAAGACCTGATCCCTTTGGTGGAAGACCCAGACAGATTTGACAAAGAGGTGGTAGAATTTGTGTGCCATAACGGTCTGGTAGTAGTACCAGATCAACTCACATCAATATTCACATGGGAGGAACCATTCCTACAGGAGGTAGCCGCCCCCATGTGTAAGGCATACTTTTGGCATCTGAAAAGAGACTATGATAGAGCTCTAACGGTGGCAGGTGAGATAGCTAACTGGGATTGGAGAGTAGCTGGCATGACTTGGTTGCTGAGGAGACAAATGATGTGGGATGCTAAGAGGAATCAAGGTGGATAGACTTCCAGTGTTGACAAAGAGAGACTTTGTGAAGAGGTACGGTGAAGGAGAGTTTGGCAATGCTTCTCCTACGTGGGGTAATCTGGAGGAGTTCTTGCAGTCTGGGTATGATGGGCTGGTCCACATACGGAACCGGCTGGCTGGTGCTGATACTTGGTATGATGTTCCCACCATCAGAGTATCAGAAGTATGGAGCGAGGCCACCAGCCGGTTCCAACCCAGACAGCTATACATCTCAGCAATGGCCCCAACAAACAAGACTCTGTTCCAAGGAGAAGTGCAACAAGGAGTCAACGGTCTGGATTTATACTACACTACAGTGCCCAGACCTATGAGAGAAGCATTAGCTATTTGGAACCGACAGGTGTCAGGAGTAGTGGCACTGATGTTGCTGAAACACTATCTGTGCCAGAACAGCTGGGAGTGGTTGACATATCTGCTCGATGCGTATCCTGGACACGTGGTGGAGTTGTCGACATACGACGTTGAGTGGGGAACGGTGTCGAGGTATAATACAGTGTTCTGGGAAGTTCGTTCTTACTAAGGATTGGAATAATGGATGCGAGCAAGTATCAACGGCTGGCTGCACAAACTGAGTGTGACCAAGAAGCTGCTCTGAATCGTGTGAAAGGAAGTAGCAGTTTTCATCAACGAGACGAACCTCGTCGCAAACTGATGCCAATTCGTTTACTGCATTCAGTTGTCGGTTTGACTGGAGAAGTAGGTGAGTTGGCAGCTGCAGCGGAACGGTGGATCTACTATGGGCAGACATTGGATCGCACTAATGTCAAGGAAGAAATTGGAGACTGCTTCTGGTATCTCGCGTTGGCTTGTAATGCTCTCGGACTAGACATGGGTCAAGTCATGGAAGCAAATGTGAGGAAGCTGAAGTCCAGGTATCCAGATGCTTACTGCGACTTTCGTGCTGAGGAGGATAACCGGGATCGTGCTGCAGAAAGACAGATAGTCGAAGATCCTCCTTCTGACCAATTTCCTACTGGGTTTCCCCAGAACGGTCAGGGATGGGCTGAGCCTCCTGAAGAGAAGGAGGGGTGATGCCCAGCAGTAACGGAGAGAAGCCACCAGAAAACCTAAGACCCTATCTGTTTCATGGAGTAGAACTTGACTGGAGCAACGGTGATGATAATGCCATGGGTGATTGCCCATTGTGTGGGCGTGAAGAGAAGTTTGGAGTAAAAGTGCCCACTGGACAATTCAGGTGCTTCAAGTGTGGTGAGTCTGGCAATGTCTACTCGTTTCTACGGTGGCTGTGGAAAGCTAGCGATGAGAAGACTATCAAGTACAAGCAGCTGGCCAAGGATCGTGATATTGCATATCCTGACTCACTGCTACGGTGGGGAGTATGTAGGTCTGTACTGACCGACAGCTGGATGGTTCCAGGATACAACGTAGAAGGAAAGTTGTGCCAGCTATACCAGTACATGAGCGTGAACCGTGGGATGCGTCTTCTACCTACACCTACTCTGGGACATCAACTACATGGAGTTGATCTGTACCGAGAAGACAAACCTGTCATATACTTATGTGAAGGACCGTGGGATGCTATCGCTCTGTGGGAAACTCTAGGACATATTCGTGTAGACGATGAAGGAGATATGGTACCAACGGCTAGCATAGGCAAGAGTTTGTTGCAAGAAACCAGTGTGCTTGCTGTGCCTGGATGTAATACCTTCTTCAAGGTGTGGCTTCCTCTGTTTTCTGGTAAGATTGTGTACATCATGTACGATAACGATCACCCACGAGAGCATCCCAAAACTGGCAAGACCATCGAGCCAGCTGGGTACTCTGCGACTCAACGGGTGGTCCAAATACTGTCGGAGGCAGAGAGTCCTCCCGAAGAAATCCACTACCTACACTGGGGCGAGAACGGATTCGATCCGGATCTGCCATCAGGGACAGATGTGAGAGATATGCTCAATGGATAGAATAGAAAGACTAGCGATTCTACTCAAGAGGACTCGTCTTGTACCGGAGGATTGGTTGGGAGAATCTGCTGAGGAGGAAGACGAGAGAGTCAATGTTGAGTGCATAGAATGTGAGAGCTACAGGGAGCTCAACAAAGCATGGCGCAAAGCATTGAAGTGGACTGACGGTCTAGATTATGCATTGTCTGTGATGCTGGCTTCTGTCGTTTCTGTGAAGCTGATTGGAGACCAATTGTGGGTCAAGGTGATCGGTCCTGCGTCATGTGGCAAATCTACCCTGTGTGAAGCCATCAGCACAAACACCGAATTCATCCTGGCCAAGTCCACCATCCGTGGATTTCATAGTGGGTACAAAGAGACAGGCAGCAAAGGAGAGGACAATTCTCTCATACCTCTGATAACGGGTAAGACTCTGATCACCAAGGATGGTGATACTCTGTTGAAGAGTCCCAACCTATCTCAGATACTGTCAGAAGCCAGGGACATTTACGATGGTACCAGCCGAACCCACTACCGTAATGCCACATCAAAAGACTACATGGGGATCAGGACGACGTGGCTGCTGTGCGGGACAGATGCTCTGAGGGAGATCGATAACTCAGAACTAGGGGAACGGTTCTTGGATTGTTCTATCATGGATACCATTGACGAGGATCTTGAGGAAGAGATCCTGTGGCGAGTAGCGAACCGTGCGAATAGGAGCATGGCGATCGAGGCTGATGGTACTGCTGGCACTCAATACGAGCCAGAGATGACAAAGGCTATGGGCCTGACTGGTGGATATGTTAGCTACCTGAGAAACAATGCTGTGAAGCTAGCAACGGCTGTGGAAACACCGACGTGGGTGCTGAAAAGATGCACTCGTCTGGGCAAGTTCGTGTCCTGTCTAAGAGCACGTCCAGGGAGAACTATAGAGTTCTCCGAACGGGAGTTCTCTGCCCGACTGGTGTCTCAGCACGTCCGCCTCGCGAAATGCCTGACCATTGTTCTGAACAAGAAAGAAGTAGACGATGTGGTGATGAAACGGGTAACTCAGGTGTCCCTCGATACTGCCCGAGGACAGACTCTTGACATCGCAAAAGTCCTCTATGAGTCCGGAGAAAATGGGGGTGCTCTGCGAGCTATCTCCCTCGGCACCAACTATGGGGAGAGTGACACAAGGAGAATGCTCAGGTTCTTGAGCAGGATCAAGGTAACCAAAACATTCGATGGGACTCAACCGAAGGGGATGTCCCAGAAGTCTCGGTGGTGTCTGACGGATAGCTTCCGTGAGCTATTCAAGGACGTCTGTGGGTAGTAGTAGTGTAGGAAGTAGTAGACCTTCCCCGACATTAGTATAATGTGTCTAGGCTGCTTCGATACGGTAAAATTTACTTTACCCTTGACATGTGGATTAGTTCTGGGGTATGTCTAGGTTTGGGAAGCACTCCTGCTGAAAGCGATCGGTGGCTGTCTGCTTGCTCCAGCTAGCTCTGTGTTGCCAGTAAGCAGGAGTGCTTCTCTCTACTAACCAATCACCTAGGAGAACAAATCATGGCTGATGAAGCCACAATCTCAGCTGGTCTGACTCTCAAGAAAGGCAACCTCGACTATGCGTCGAGACCTGTGACATTTAGTGATGATATTGATGCTGCTGCGCCTACTGGCCCATCTCCGGGCAGCATGGCAATAGCTACTGCAGGTACTGATGTTGCGTTTGGGCAACTGACTACTCCAGGCCTGGCAGTGCTCTCAAACCTCGATGATACCAACTTCGTTGAGTACGGTGTCAAGACTGGTGGGACGTTCTACGAGCTAGGAGAAATCAAGCCAGGAACTCACGTAGTACTCAGATTCTCACGCAACTTGAGCGACTTCCACATGAAGGCAAATACTGGTGCATGTGAATGTGTGATCTCCGCATTTGAGGCATGATAGCCGAATAACCAGACCATTATAGGCAAGAGGTTTAGTTTAGTTATGGGTACCAAGCTGGTAGAGTCCACTGTCCGTGGTACGAATCCTGATCGATTGACTGATCAGCAGTTGGTTTTCGTGCATGAACTAGCAGCTGATACCAACTTCAATGCCACGTCTGCAGCAAAGGCTGCGGGATATCGACATCCAACTCAGGCCGCCGGGAAACTTGTCAAGCAACCAAAGATTGCAGCAGCACTGGGTCGTGTACTATACGATCGACTAGAGAGATGCCGTCTGACGCAGGACGAAGTCGTCCAGTATCTCAGCAATGTTCTATTCTTCAATCCACTGCATCACTTCAGGCCAGGAGAAAGTGGGACATGGCTCATAGATGACCTGAGCACCATCCCCGAAGAAGTGGGCATGCTCATAGACAACCTAGAAGTCGAGCGTAGCACGGACAAGCACGGAACAGTGACAGACACATTCAAAGTCAAGCTAGTCAGCAAAGCAACAGCACTAGGACTGGCCATGAGACACGTAGGAGTAGAGAGACACGAAGTCAAGCACAGCATCGACTGGGATCAACTAGCAACTCAAGAGCACGCAGAGTTCGATGTCATCGAAGCCAAGATCGAGGAAGCAGGCAAGTGAAAGTCATAGACCCGATCAAGTTTCAGAAAATGTGTTGGCCACACATACATCTGTATGACAAACAGAAGGAAATCCTGTACTCAGTGCGGGACAACTTCGAGACTGTTGTGCCTGCGGGCAACAAGCTGGGTAAAGACTTCGTAGCCGCCCTATGTGTTCTCTGGTTCTTTGTCAGCCGACACCCATGCCGCATCGTCACTACCAGTGTAGATGGCACCCAACTAGCTGCGGTATTGTGGGGGGAGATCAGAAGGTTCGTGCAAGAGAGCGAGATTGACTTGCCCATCATTGACAATCACCTACACCTCAGGAAGAAGGTCAAGGACCGAGCAGATGGCCTATCATATGTCATAGGCAGAGTGGCTGCTAAGGGAGAGGGCATGCTAGGCCACCACATAGCCAAGTCATTCGATGGGGTGCCCAAGACATTGTTCGTAGCAGACGAGGCATCAGGGGTAGATGACATATCATACGAGAGGGCAGACACGTGGGCTGACAGGAAGCTAATCATTGGGAATCCCTACCCCACTACCAACTTCTTCTACAGGGGAGTCAAGGAGGGGGACCTAGAGTCAAAGAGGCCAGGACACTATCATCGCAAGGTAATCAAGATCAGAGCAGAGGACAGCCCCAATGTTAGGCTAGGACTAGCACAGGAGAAGAAGGAGAAGGAGCCCAGCGACGAGATACTCATACCAGGTGTGATATCACACAGCGAGTATACACAGAGACGAGAGATGTGGGATGAGGTCAGGCAGTGTATAGGACTAGATGGAGAATTCTATGAGGGAGCATCTGTCCTCATGTTCCCACCTGAGTGGCTGAATAGAGCAGAGAGAATTGCCGAGAAATTAGAAGGCAAGAGGAGATACGCCAAGACAATTGGGGTAGACCCAGCACAGGGAGGAGACGATACATGCTGGTCAGTAGTAGACGAGCTAGGATTGATAGAGCAGATAGCAATCAGCACCCCGGACACATCAGTCATTACAGGCAACACAATTGCGCTCATGAAGAGGTATGACGTCAAGGCAGAGAATGTTTTATTCGACGCAGGAGGAGGAGGCAAGGAGCACGCAGACAGAATGAGGCGACAAGGATATCAAGTCAGGACAGTAGCATTTGGGGGAGGAGTCACGCCACCAATTCAAAGAGGAGTCAAGGTATTCGAAAAGAGGGAGCTAGAGCAGGAGGACAGATATATCTACAAAAACAGGCGAGCAGAAATGTATGGCATCCTCCGCAATTTGCTCGACCCAGGAGGAGGATCTGAGGATCACAGCAGAATCTCATCGGGGTTCGGCATCCCAGCGCAAAATTCAGACCTGCGACGACAATTATCTCCCATACCTTTGATATATGATGCAGAGGGTAGGATGGAACTTCTGCCCAAGAACAAGCCAAACGCGCAGAGCAAGAAGCTCACACTACACGAACTCATCGGAAGAAGTCCAGACCATGCAGACTCCCTGGTGCTGGCCACCTTCGGACTCACAAGAGCGGAGTCACCCCAGATTGCTGGCACAATAAGTGTCTAGCATCCCTACAGAATCTCGTAGACACAGAAACCTAGTCCCACACAGGAGCGAGAAACGATGGCTAATAGGTATGAAAAGAGTCTCAGCTTGGACGGATTGAAGTTGGAAAAGATCAGAGTTGATGGGATGTATGCAGTATCTACTCCCATAAGGAACGGTCAAGGACAGCACATAGGTAAATTTGTAACAAATGGCGTTGGAATGGAAGAACACCATCGTCGTTTGAAAGGCTTGGTCAAGAGAACCATCAAATGCGAAAAGGAACAATCGTAATGTCTACCGACGTACACGACTTATACATCTACAAGGCAATCGTCTGTGCTGAAGATGTGTATGACGGGGACACGGTGACTGCTGACATAGATATCGGATTCGGAGTCTGGTTGAAAAACCAAAAGCTTCGACTGTGGGGCATAAACACCCCAGAGCTACGAGGAGCATCTCGCAAGAAGGGGAAAGAAGCGCGCGACTTCCTCAGAGAATTACTCCCCGAGGATGGGCGCGTGTGGCTCCGGAGTTACCAAGACAAGAAGGGAAAGTACGGTCGCTGGTTGTGTGAACTGCTCATAGAGACCAGCCCCAATGTTGTTACCAATGCAAACGATTTGCTCGTGGCCGAAGGTCACGCCACAGTGTACATGAGGAACTAGACATGGCTGACAATGGAAATGGCACGACTTCGCAGGAACGGTGGCACGAGAGAGAGTTCGTTGCCAATGCTTTGATGTCTCGTCAGGAATTGATCAAGGCATTCATGGACCCGCGACGCGACATCGACGATGAGGTAGGATATCCCAAGACCGCCGAGATTACGGTCGACCAGTACAGGATGCTTTATGACAGAGAGGCAGTAGCGATCAGAGTAGTAGAAGTGCTGGCCAAAGAGAGTTGGCAGTCCCAGCCTTCTATCTATGAGACTGAGGACGTAGAAGAAGAGACTGTATTCGAGAAGGCATGGTCTGAACTAAACAGGACGCTGCGGGGAACGGTGTCATGGTTCCAAGACGAGGAAGGTTCTCCTATCTGGGAGCACCTGCTCCGTGCTGACATTCAGAGCGGCATCGGAGGATATGGTATTCTGTTGTTGGGGCTGGGGGATGGAAAGGATCTAAACAAGGAAGCCAGCAAAAGCGACAAGATGCAGCTGTTGTTCATGAGGGCATTCCCCGAGGACCTGGCAAAGATCACGATTTACGACGAGGACGCCAATAGTCCAAGGTTCGGACAGCCCACTGAGTACTCGGTGACATTCAATGATCCCAGAAACTCTGGCAAAGCAGGTGGGATCAGCGAGACGCTGGTCACTAGGAAGGTGCACTGGAGCAGGGTAATCCACCTCGCGGACAATCTGGGCAGTTCAGAGATATTCGGCACATCGCGCATGCAGCCGGTGTACAACAGATTGTGGGACCTGCGCAAACTATACGCAGGGTCAGCCGAAATGTACTGGCGTGGTGCCTTCCCCGGTTTGGCTCTTGAGACGCACCCACAGCTGGGTGGTAATGTCTCAATTGACAGAGAAGCAATTCGGGACGATATGGAAAAGTACATGACAGGGCTACAGAGGTATATGGCTCTCATGGGAATGTCAGCCAAGTCGCTGGCACCGCAGGTAGTCGATCCTACTCCGCAGATCAATACCCAGATCGAAGCAATCTGTATTCGGCTTGGAGTTCCAAAGCGGATCTTTATGGGCTCAGAGAGAGGCGAGCTTTCTAGTTCGCAGGATGCAAGTACTTGGAACGCGAGGCTGCATGACCGACAGGTCAACTACGTCACTCCAAGAATCATCGTCCCATTCATGGACAGGTTGATTGCACTAGGTATCCTGCCAGAACCAAAAGGCTATAGCGTGGTGTGGCCGGACCTAGACTCCCTGACAGAATCAGAAAAGGCAGCAATTGCTTTGAGCAAGACTGATACCATGCTCAAGTACATCGGTGGTAGTGTTGAATCATTGATGGCCCCAGTCGACTTCTTGACTCGCATACTGGGGTTTGAGCTCGAAGCTGCTGAGTCTATTGTTTCGTCAGTAGAAGAAACCGAAGAAGAGGAGGAGCCTCTTGAAGAAGAAGACAAAAGTGAAGAGAAACCGGAAGCAAAGCAAAAAGAAGAGGGCAAAGAAGAAGAGGGAGAAACTCCAACAGAATCTAAGTAGGGGATTCGTGCCCACTCCAGAGGAAATACGGGAGGAGTGTGACAAGATTAGATCTGAGAGAGCAGAAGGTTGGAAGGGTGGAACTAGAGATTCGGTGCCACCCTCTAAACACTACCACAAGCAAGTTCACAAGTTGCATCGGATGGTAGACTAATGACTGCTAGAAACCCATTGAAGCTGGACCCAACTAGAACAAAGACACTCCGGCGACAATTCATGATAGATGTGCGAAGGAGATTTAGGTTGCTCCGCCGCGAGATCATGGAACTGATTGTTGTTGAAGATGCATTCGGTCTCAAGGATACACCTGGGGTGTCTCCGTGGGAGGATGCATTGAAGATCCTTTCAGAGAATGGGGCCAGGCCCACCGCGAACAAACGGTGGAAGTTCAATTCCGATCCTAAGAAGATCAATAATTTCCGACTCTGGCTAGAGAAAAAGCTAGATGAGTTTCTTATGATGGATGCTGGTGAGGAAGAGGGTGATGACGTAGAGAAGCTCATGAAGGCTGTAGATGATGCATGGTTCAAAAAGTATAGTGAGGCAGGATATCGTAAAGGAGCAGGTAGAGCGTTTGATGATGCTTCAATTGCAAGGAGAGCAGCAACTGGTGCAGGTGAGGAACTTGCGTTCTTCAAAGGAACTCGTGAGGAGTTTCTTAGGGCAGCATTTTCTAGACCTGTGGCCATAGAGAAGGTAAAGATTCTGGCTGGCAGGGTATACACAGAGCTCAAAGGTGTTTCCTCAACTATGTCTCAGCAGCTGACTCGTGAGCTAACTGATGGACTCACTCGTGGTCTGAGCCCAAGACGGGTAGCGAGGAACATTACTGATAGTATACGTAAGATAGAGAAAACACGAGCTCTCACGATCGCGCGCACGGAGACGATACGCGCGCACGCGGAAGGGCAGCTAGATGCACTAGAGATAATGGAGATGGATGAAGTGGGAGTGATGGTTGAGTGGTCTAGTGCTGGGTTCAATGTATGTCCTCTGTGTGAAGAAATGGACGGGGTGGTGTTCAAAGTAGAAGAAGCCAGAGGAATGATCCCCCGGCATCCGAACTGTAGATGTGCATACATGCCTGCGAATGTGGGTGAGAGTCCGAAGGGGCAGAAACGCAGCAAGAAGCAGATTCAAGAAGCGATTGATAAGAGCATTGCAGCAGAAAGACCTAAGAAGAGCAAACGCACTTTGGCCGAACAGAAGACAAGAACGTCATGGGGCGGTGCGGATGCCGACGTATCTAGCAGGAGACCTAAGAAGTTTGAAGTCTAATGAGGAAGCAAGGATGCGGTATTACTCTATGTTGATGTTTGTGATAGCAATTTCTGGACTTGATTCCTGGATGTGCTTCCAATTCGATCAGGATGCTTTACAGTCGTTGGAGCTCAATCCAATATGTAAGCGTATCATTGGTCGGGGAGGAGCTGAGTTGCTAGTCAGTACGAAGGTGGTAGGAACTGCTACGGTCGTGGCTGTCATCCAGGAAATGAAGTCGAGAAGCTATAGATACCGAGAAGCTGTCATGTACTCTTTGGTAGCTGTTCAGCTACTAGTGTTAGGGAGTTACGTTGTTTACTACCTCAGACTGTAGGAGATCACAATGGAGAAGTTGAAAGCACTAGTGCGTAGTCGAAGGTTCTGGATGGCTATTCTTGGGGCAGTTGCAGTTGTGGCTCACGAGGGGTTCGGACTCGATGAGAACCAAGTCATGACCATTGGAGGAATAGTTGTAGCGTGGATTATTGGGGACACTTTCCGGAGAACTGAATAATGCCTAACGGCTACACACCCACTCAACAAGCAATGCTAAAGATTCTGGAAGATGGTGAATTACACACACCAGAAGAACTGCATACTTGTTTGTGGGATGAAGAAGGACCACTGACAAACATTGGAGCGCACTTGACAGCAATTCGTTGGAAGCTTCGGTTACAAGACAAAGCAGTGGCTTTCATCAGAGTAAACGGGAAGTCGTTTTACCAGTTGCTAGAAGGTGTGCCGGCCTAAGGTGCCATTTACTTCGAGCAACGTGCATTTACACAACCACTCTCTTTCAATTATCCTCGTGTAGAGAACTCTTTGAGTATCTAGGAACCACTCGGTGTCTAAGACCTCATACCCAACTGCATACAGTTCGGCATTTCCTGTGTCGTACAGCCCGAGCAGTCGTCCCGGTGCTGGTGGTGTTAGCAACGTAGATTTGTCCATATCGGTCGCGCATAGTGGCGACGATGCTGAATGGGACAACACCACACTCACTAGCAACGGTGCAACTGTTTCCGTAGGGCACGACGGGATGATGGCTGCTACCCATTCCGTGTTCCGGTTCTTGGACGTAAATATAGCCCAAGGCAAAGTGATTGTGACAGCTGCTCTCAAACTGATTGTTGGGGCCAATGCTTCATCTAGCTTTGATGTGGCAGTGAAGGCTGAGGACGTAGATTCATCGTCAAGGCATGGCGATGCTGGGGCGGTGGGGTCAGTTGCTGAGACTACTGCGAGTGTGGCGTGGACCACCTCGGGATCTTGGACCACAGGTACTACAGTATCTTCCCCGGAGATCAAGACGGTCATCCAAGAGGTAGTAGACAGAAGTGGGTGGGCGGCAAACGCTGAGTTGTCTCTTCATCTGAAGTATGCAGGTGGAGGTAGTTCAACCGAATACCAACGATTCAAAACCTATGACGACAGTTCGGCTAATGCTGCCGTTTTAGAGATCACGTACACGCCATAGGGAGACTCAATGGCTACTCAAATAGAATCAAGTGTACAAGCATTTACTGCTGTGGCAGCGAACGGTCAGAGTACAGTCTACGTCTGGCCGGGAGGAGTAGGACAATTCTCAGCAGCAGGGACTTGGGATGGGGCCACCTGCAAACTACAAATGTCCCCGGATGCAGGAACGACTTGGATCGATGTGGGTAGTGATGTGTCTAAAACAGCAGATGGAATTGGCAACTTTGAGCTGGGTCCCTGTCAAGTCAGGGTAGATCTATCTTCGGTAGGTACTACATCTATCAATAGTTGGATCGCCATAGGCGCAGCTGGAGCTTAGTACAATATGCAACATCTTGCAGTCAATATTGTAGGTAAGACCCGAAGAGGCAAGCTCAACGGGAGAGAGCACATTATTGCTCCTCTTACTTTGATTGTTCCCGGAGTACTCAACGGGAGCAAAGGATCTCTGTACTACCCACCAGAAGAGATTTCTAAGAGCAGCGATACGTGGAACCACATACCCATCGTTGCTTACCACCCAGCAGTATCTGGCTCTCATGTTTCTGCTCGCGACCCTGAAGTGCTCAACAGACAGGGTATTGGAATTGTCCTCAAGTCTAGGATAGACGAGAAGGCAGACGGCAAGCTAGTAGCAGAAGGATGGTTCGATGTAGAAGCTACTCGTCGAATAGACAATCGCATATTGGAAGCTCTGGAAACCGGGACACCCATGGAGCTGAGCACTGGCCTCTTTACAGAGAACGAGCTGGCCGAGAACGATGCTTCCCACAACGGTCGGTCTTATGGGTTTGTTGCTCGAAACTATCGTCCTGACCATCTCGCCATTCTTCCCGACGAGAAGGGAGCCTGTTCTATAGAGGATGGATGTGGTATGTTGGTCAATGAGGGAGATGGAGCTAGTCGAGGATATCTACTGCTGGGGTTCTCGGGACCACCAAGCAGCGGAGATACGCCAGCTCATACGGTCATGGTAGGACAAGACGGGAACGGGCACACTTCGGAAGATGGTGCTCACACCCATGAGATACAGAACTTCGAAGTCCAAGAAGCAGCTGGGCATACTCATCCTATGCCAATCAGCCTAGTGGACACTGGGATCATCGCTGGGTCTCCCGACAATCCAGGTTCGTACAAAGACGACGAGGAGAAGACATATAACAGCGAGGAGGACGCCCTAGGAGCCTCTGTAAATAAAGACGAGGG
>CAACVE010000129.1_pt1 | contig 14028 bp, 11 predicted proteins | sample 2381751 | NCBI WGS metagenome assembly CAACVE01 (sample SAMEA5211968, study PRJEB30684) | marine metagenome | biome: Marine; feature: Epipelagic; material: Water | collected 2015-10-15 | depth 2000 m | reverse complement strand
TCTTAATCCCCATTCACCAGTACGGCGGAGACGTTACTACTGTCTGCACCGTACCATCGGCAATCTCCTTTAATTTGTCTATTACGTCGCCGTGAAGTATCACAAACCTATTTCCTTCATTTTAATTCCTATTGATCTTTTCATTTGTTTGACTCGTTTGAATTTTTTGGTTGTCTTGCCGTCTCTGCCTCGTTTAAGAAATGTGGTTGTCTTACTTATCCTGCCTCGTTGAATGTTTTTGGTTGTCTTAAATAATCTGCCTCGTTTTTGGTTTCTGGTTGTATCTTTATCATTGTCTCGTTTTATTTTATTGGTTGTCTCCTTTAATCTGCCTCGTTTGGATGCCCTGGTTGTCTTGCTGTTAATGCCTCGTTTTCAGATTTTGGTTGTCTTATTTTCTCTGCCTCGTTTCCACGCATTGGTTATCTTTATTTAACTGCCTCGTTCGGTTGCTTTGGTTATCTTGAAAATATTGCCTCGTTTGTAGATTTCGGTTGTCTTATTTTGATTGCCTCACTTCACGGTATTGGTTGTTTTGGTTCGATTGGTGTTTCAATCCTAATTTTGCTTCGTGATAAGGTGGATATACTTCTAACCCTTCCATAGTTCGCCAAGCATTGTACAAATCTACGATAAACATTTTCACCATATAACGTACTGCCATATTATGCCGGTGTCCCTTGCTTTTTTCAACATGATTCGGATGGTTCTCTAATCGGTTTTTGTAGTCATCGTATATTTTACGATACTTACATTTTTCGGCGGATTGTTTTATAAAACTACTACCCAATACGCCCACTAACTTTGTTTTCAAAAACGGATTAAATGTGATTCCTTTTCTCGTCTGTTCTTTTCCATCTTTATCAATGTAAGGTATATCTATACGATGTTCTTTTTTCCTGCTTCTGCCTTGTCCATCACTTGCAACGTCTAAACCGGCATACGCCCAAATTGACGATGGATATTTTGCTTTATGAATGTCAATTTCAGATATTATCACTCCACCCAGCGTATGTCTTATTCCATAAATCCCCTCAAGGAAGTCCGTATAAATTGGATATGCTTTCAATACCTTCTTTAATTGGTTAAATGACTTTTTTTCTTCCTTCTCAAATCTAAAATACTGATCCACAAGTACCAATTCAGCCATATCAGAAATTAAGTTATCACCGTTTTTCTTGAAAGTTCGAGGAAATGTTGCCATCCCATCAGTTATCAAAGTATATTCTTCTTTAAGATATTCAAGAATACGCTTTGCATCTGCATCAGCTAATTCTTCTTTCATTGATGGTTTTATTCCTAATTTCGCTTTGAAATTGACGACTATTCTACCGCCCATTTGGATTCGCAATTTTTGCAAATCATAAGCACCTCTTACTATTGGTTTTATGTTCATTGTATTATTCATTGTTTTATTTCCTCCATTTCTATTTTTTTATGCTTCATAAATAATTTATCCCGATCACGGATGTAGTTTGGGTCTTTCATTGATTTGTATGGATATTTCCAAGCCGGATTTCCTTCACGATATTCTTTTCGGATAACGTTCTGACATCTTTTGCAAATTTTAATTATTGTACCTGATTTTTTATATCGATAAAAACAGGCTTCGTCTTTTAAAATATGGCAGGAAATACATTTTATTTTCATAATAATAAAGGGTTTGGGGAGACAGATGGGTAATAGTGAGGTTAGGGGGGAATCTGCCTCCCCTGTGTGGATTTAATAAACCGGATCGTCCTCCTTTTCCTCGCTGGTTTCGTTCATCTCAAATGAACTTATCTTAGATGCTGTGGACATTTCCCAAAATCCTTTACATAGGTCAGCCGTTTTCTGGTCGCAAAACGCCTTTGGTTTCGGTGTTGCTTTTAAGACGTGATATTTATTTCCGCCTGATTCCTCTAATGAGGATGCAAACTGAAAATAAACACGCCACATAGGTTTCACTCTTAACAGGTGCATATTTAGACTTTTACCCATCTTAGCGGATGCACCTTTAAATGTTACCATCGCCGGCATATCACATCCTTTGCGTAAGACAAGGTAATGATAGGTCTTTTTGGCGAATCTGCCGTCTTCACGGTACTTAAATTCATCCTGGGCAATGATCTCTCCGTTGTCGTCCCAATGTGTTCCGTCTGACGAAAATCGTACTATTTCCGCCCTCCCTGTGCTTGGGTCTTTTTCGCCTAATAGCCGTGTCGTTAGATAATATTTAACGACCAAGCCGTCAAATTTATCCAGTACCGTATCCGTTCCCATATCATAGAATTGCCCTGCTTTCCATTTCCTTCCATCTAATTCCATCAATTCCGTCATTTTCTGCATAAGAATAATGGAGGGGATTTTTACGTCTTCCTGTGCTATCCCATGATCGTAATCATCCGGTATTCCGTAATTTACTACGGCTGGTTTGTTATTTTGTGATTGTGTTACTGTGTTTTGTGCCATTTTGTTTTCCTTTTGTTTTGTTGTTATTTGATTCGTTACCCTACACGCCTCAATGTTAATTTTTCAAAAAAACTAAATTCCGCTGATTTAGGTTTGGGTAGTTCTCCTGCCATAATTAATTCATAGAGTTCTAACGCCGGAGCTAAAGAAACCTGATGTCGCCTCACTCCTTCCATTTTATGACGTGATAAATAATTATTAAATGAGTCCCAATCCGTAACCTTACAACTAATAGCAGTTTTTTTATACGCCATTCCCACGCCTGGAATAGATATGGTCTCTGATTTTTCCTGTCCTTCGGGAATTTCAAGATTTATCATTACATATTTTCGCAATTCTTTAACCTTTTCCTCATGGTCGGCAATGGTGGATTTCACTTCCTGTATGTGATCCTGTAATATTCTCCATTGTTTCATTGCCTCACGGAGATTTTCAGGCTCAGTTTCAAGTGCATTTTGTGCGTTCATATCTGGTTCACCTAGAAGTTTCACCTGAAACCGCCTTATTATTTTATCTGGTGTTATCATGTCATCCCTCTATCAAGTCAATTATTAATTCATTCAATTTTTTCTTTTTCATCAATGCTCTGTATATCTGGACATCTACCGTTCCTTTATTTAATAGGTAGATGTAATTACAGGTTTTAGACTGCCCTATTCGGTGAATCCTGTCTTGTGATTGTGCAAAATCATCTAAACTATAATTGAGACTGTAATAAATGACGTTACTGCAATTAGTGAAAGTGAGTCCATATTTCGCTGCTGAAACGGAAGCAAACATATATTGTGTTTCACCTGCCTTAAATTTTATTATCATTTCTTCCTGTTCCTTATGGTTTTGTCCACCATAAATAAATGACTCATCGGGAAACTCCGCCCTGAACAATTTACTTTCTGCTTTAAAATTGGTAAATATTAAAACCTGTTCTCCTGCTAATTCCCCTTCTAATATTGACATCAATTCATGGAGTTTTCCAGACCCTTCAAACCGATGTGTATTTTTCTCTGAGTCATAGACAAACCCGCTGGATATTTGAGCTAATTTTTGTATCAATGAGGCTTTATTCAACGCTGAAACGGTAGCATCCTTCAGCTGTATCATTGCATTTTTTTTCATGTTGAGATATATTTTCTTCTGCGAAGCTGTCATTTCTGTTTTTCTAACTGTGTGTATCTTTTCCGGCAGGTCTAAACACTTCTCTTTTGTGTGTCTTATGACCAAATGCGATACCTTGTCTGTTATTTTCTGTTCAGAAAATTTCTTAGGAATCCATTGTCTCATTTCAAAGCTGAATGGATCTGGTGTAAAATATTGACTGCGGAATGACCAGAATGATTTTCCGAATATTCCTTTTTCTATGAAATTAAACGGTGCATAAATCTCCTGGAGATTATTAGGTGTAAGCAATCCTGACAGAATAATTCTGTATTTTACAAATTGCCCTAACCTTGTAATTGCCTTTGTCCATTTAGCTCTTGGGTTTTTCAGTTTTACCGACTCATCGCATACTAACATATCGAAACCGGAAGCAAAAAAATCAAAGCCCTGGTTCATTGTCTCATAATTCGTAACGTAAATAGAAGCCGGTTCTTTGAACAGTCTTATCTTGTCCTGCTTTGATCCGATAGCTGCTATTATTTTTATTCGGGGGAATACCCAATTACAATCTGAAATCCATGCTGTTGTAATTATAGACTTCGGGGCAATGATCAATGCAGTGAAATTTGAATTGGATTTAAGATAATTGTTAATAATTCCTAATGTAGATAGAGATTTTCCTGTTCCCATTTCTGACAGGTCAGCATAAGAACCCTTTTCAAGACCAAATGACATGGTTTGTAATTGGTGATTATATGCTTTTATCATATTTGGTAAAATCTTTTCCGCAATCTGAACAGAAATAATCAGTAATACGGCTGCTGCCGTTACCCCATCGGTCGTTTTCCGTCAGTATTTCCATTGTTTTGTGTTTACACTTTTCAGGTTTTTTCTGTTTTTTATTTTTGTTCATTGAGTTTCGAGTTCAAGTCCAATGCACTCTGTCTCCACAAATCTTTTTCTTTTGTTAATCTGTCAAATCTTTTTTTAAGGAATACAATTATAAACCCTAACCCAAAAGCAACCAGAATATCAAATCCGTTCATTTTTTACCTCCTGCGATTACGTTATCTACTGATGACATTTTATACACTTTTTTCACACCCCTGTCCCCTACCTTCAAATTTTTAATATTATCATTGATCCATTTTTTACAGGCTTTAATGTCCCTGAATCCTATGTACTTCATCACCTGTCTTTGTGTAAGCCAGGGGGTCGTGTCAGTCAAGCTAAAGCCAATATCGTGATTCATGTGTTTACTTTGTAATGCTGTGTAATAATGTTTGCCACCATTATTTTATCTCTGTAAATTGATTAGCATTTGGAACGAAACGATTGTTTACCTTGCGTCTGGTCTTATTTTCCTTAATCGTAACACTGCTGTCGTTAAGAATGAGCCGTATTATATTCAAGACTCTTTGAGACTTGCGAATACCGGCAGTAAGATTGGTGATAAATGCCCGATCTACATTGGCGTAGTCGGCTACCTTTTGGAAGGTATATCCTTTATCGTGAAGACGTTTTTTTATTTGTTCTTTATCAAGTTCCATAAGTTTTGATGGTTATAGGGGATAAGGTGGCTTCAGGCTGTTTACCTTGAAGTTTCACCTGAAACCGCCCTCCCCTTGTGAATAAAAACAGGAGATATGTGAAGTTTGCAGCTTTTTATCTCCTGTTGGTGATTGGATTCCCATTTTACTGAGGGTGGTTTAGTGAAGTATCCTGCCTTTGGTATTTTGGGAGTCCTTTGAAATTTTTTTATTATGTATGTGGAAATGAACAATATCGTTACTTTACTTGGTGGGTATATTAAATAACTAATAGATATAATGACAAGACAAAATATAACTATTTGTGATATTATTTTACGTTTAAAAATATTTTATGACATAAAAAAAGATTATGAATTAGCTAAAATACTTAATGTATCAACAGGGAAGTTTGCTATGTGGAAACAGAGAAATACAGTCCCTTATGATGTTATAACGAAGCATTGTTTTAAAACTGATTTGAATTATTATTGGGTTATATATGGTGAAGGTGAAATGCTAAACGATAAAGCTGAAATTAAGCAATTAAAAAAAGAAAGTTCTTTTATGGAAGGCAAGGTATCTAACCTTAAAAATAAAGATAAAGAAATGGTTTTTGATATGATTGAGAGGTTACAGCCGGAATGAATCAACTCCAAACCGTACAATACATCATTAAGAAGTTAAAAATAGATATACACCAATGGATGAACGGTGTCGGCACATCAAAGAAAACCTATTATAATATAGTAAATGGTGATGTGAAATACTTAACCGAAAAAAACTTGAATAGAATCACACATTTTTTAAAATCAAACAATTACCATCAATTCGCCGATATGCTAAACCCGGATAAGGTAAATGACGGCTCGATGATACAGACAGGAGATTATTTAGTTAGAGTCAATATCAACAATGAATGGGAACGGTTAAACTCAATAAAATGGACAGTGGAAATATTTAAAAATGGAAAATGGATAAATAAGGCTGATGCCGTCGCTTAATCCTTTTCCTAAAAGCAAATCCCAGCCTTGCTATGTGATGAGATATACTGATCCTTATTCAAAGAAGCAGGTAACAGAGTATCTTCATGTTTCAAGGCTGAAAGCAAAAGAAATATACGAATTGAAACAGGCTGAATTAATTAATATAAAATATGGCAGATTGGAAGCAAAAAAGCAAATCCCATTATTAGAACTTAGAGGAATATATTTAGACCATATAAAGGATAACAGTCATTACCATACTTATCTAAGGTATAAACTTGCTATTGACGATTTTATTAAATTAGTCGGGATTGTAGATAATATTAAGAGATTCCATTATGAACTATATCGGAAAAAGTCAAATAAAAAAATAAATGGAATTATCTCAAACTTAAACGCCGTAAAAATAATGCTGAAATGGGGAAAAGATATGGAATTGATCCACCATGTCCCTGCCCTTCCTAAAATTAAAAGACCAAAGGTTAAGCCAAAAAGAATCTTATCAAACGAAGAAATATCTCAAATACTTAATTCTGACATTTCAGAAGAAAATAGAAAAATAGTTTTATTATATCTTCATACAGGGGCAAGAGCAAATGAGCTGTTAGAACATAATTTTACATGGGATGACTTTGACGAAAAAAACAAATTGGTATATTTAGGAGACGGGAATAAGCACCACAAGGTCGAATTGTCTAATACTGCATTTGATATACTCATGTCATGGAGAGATAGACCTAACCCATTACCGCATACCTATACTTATATTAGAAGAAGAATTAATAAGGTATCTAAAATATCCGGTGTTCCCTTTACACCACATAACCTAAGAGGTGCAGCCGGAGCAATACTGCTTCGTAACGGTTCGTCAATATTTGAAGTATCCAAGTTTTTAGGACATTCATCCGTAACTATCACAGAAAAACACTATATTGACTTACTTAAAGAAGATTATGTTAATCTTGCTAAAAAACTTGAAATAGGGATTAAAAAATTACACTTATACTAAAATCCTTACGACGAGAAAAGTATAAAATTAGTATAAAAAAACCGTATATCCTTATATTGCTATACTTATGACGACACCAGAATCCGCTGTCCTACCATTAGACGACTCCCCAAGATTATGACTGTTTCTCGACGATAGAACAATTTATTTCAGCCTAAATTTAACTACTTCATTTCCATTAAAAAAGGGTATTTTAAGGTATTTTCGGGCATTAATTAGTATAAATTTAGTATAAATTTTTTACTTCATGTATTTTTTCTTGTATTCTCGTTTTGCTTTTCTGAGTTGTGAGCTTCTAATCTTTCCCATAAGTTTTTCAAGTATTTTAATTTTACTTTCAGGTTTTCTTTTTTGATAAGACTCTGATTCAATTTTTTTCGTCATTTTTTCTTTTGCAGCTTTCCCAAAAGTCATTAAATAATCTCTATAAAAATCATCAGGAAATTCTACTTCTTTTTTATTTATTGTAACGTACTTTCCTGGGAATCCTGGATAAATACCGAGTTTTTCTAATTCTTTTTCTAACGGATCATCAGTTTCTTTAGACCATTTATAAGGCAGCCATTGTCTCAATACTCCACCCTCTAAAATAACTTCTTCTCCCCAAACTGTTAATTTTGCTGGTTTATTTTTAGATAAACCTGGAATCACCTGTGCAAATGCACCTGTTAAATCTCTACTTTCTCTATACTTTGCTTCCCCTTCTGTCAATACTTCATAGGAACGATTAATAGAACGCCAAAAACTGGAGTACGGAACAAAACTCGCAACCTGCCTTTCAACCATTCCTTTTCTTCTCCCATGCCTATCAAATATATTCTGAACTCCCTGCATATAGCTTGAGTCAATTAAATTTTCGAGAATTGATTCAACCATATTACCAAATATTTCCGTTGTTGTTTTATCATCTTCTGCATTTAATAAATTTTCATAAGCTATGGATGACATGGCTAAAACCGTATTAAATGGCTCAATTCTTCTGTATTGCACCCAACTATCTCCAATTCGTATTGACCACGCTTTCTTACCCTGACGATAAAATGCCTCTCTTTCAGACTCATTGTCTGGTGCTGATCCTGTAACCTCCCCTAAATCAAATTTATGCAGCATATACAAAGCCAAAATACTTCCCTCAATTTGCTTTGCTATGATTTCTGACGCAGGTTGTCTCTTAAAATATTCTTTCCTTCTTATTAAACCCACACCTGGAGTCATCTCTACTCCACGCTTGGTAAGATTTCCTACTGTTCTTACAAAAGGAACTATAAACCTTCCTCCCCAAACCTTATCCCTTCCTTTCATTATCCAAGCTGAAAAATTTCCAGGGTCATCCGTAAAAGTTGAATATTTTGCAAAATCTTTCGCTTCGTTAATCATTTCCACCGTTGGATCATTATTATATTTTTCTTCAAATTCTTTTAATTCTTTACCTTTTAATCCTCTCTTTTGTCCCTCACGCCTTATTACAGCCTTTATCTGTCCGTCAAATGCGATGGAATTTGCCCATACGTCCATTGCCCTCAACCCTCTTGTAGGTGCAGAAATTAAAGGTGCTATTTTTCTAAGTGTTTTATGTGGAGACCGCTCATACGCCGAAATAATACTTCCCAATTCCATTTCCCATTTTGTATCAAACCCGATAGGAGTTTCTCCGGTTTTCACTGTTTCTAATGCTCGTTTTGCCCCTGGCTTAAATCCTGATTTATAACCAGCTAACAATGGAAAAACTTCGTTCATAAATACTTGTCTTTGTTTTCCGGTTAGCCCTGAGATCATTGCATCTATTGAGCCGGATAAAGCTCTGTGAGGAACTTGAAACATTCCCCATAACGTATTACTTGACACATTTACAAGATGAGTTGGAATCCCTGATAAAATAGAATTGTACCAATATTCATATACATAGTCTCTTAATTTCGGATCACCAAGTTTATTAATAAACCTTTCTACCTCTAATGGATTTTCAAAATTCAGTTTTTTAAATTCTTTTAGCTCTCTCTCATTTAACTTTCTTCCAAGTTTTGCAAATGCTTTAGCGAGTCTGTTTGGGGATACATCTTTTTTATAAATATTTAAAACCCTTCCCGCCGTTGATGCTGCATTGGATGTTAATTTGAATACATCTTCATAGTAAGTGATCATCTCAATTTCTTTTTCAGTCTTTGTTCCACCCCTTGCAGTTATATCCTCTGCAATTTGTTTAAACCGAACCAACGCATTTACATTTACCTGACGAACTGCATCTGTTTCAGCTTCCGTTAATCCTTCTTGATTTTTTATTTTCTTAAAAACTTTTGCTATGGATTCATAATTTGATAAAATTTCTTTGGCTTCTTCGCCTGTTTCTATCCATGTTTTTGTTCTTTTAGGAGAAATTTTAGCAAGGTCAATCTCAACTTGTTTTAACTCATTAGATATTTTCTGTTTTTCAAGATTAACCGAACCAGCATATTTATCTTTAATTTTTATATCCTTTAAATCATCCTGAATTTCTTTCGCTTTTTTCTTCAAAGGTTTTTCTTGTGGTGGTGGCTCAACTTTTTCCTCTTTAACATCAAACTCACCCTTTTCCCTCTTATCTTGCATGATACTCATTTGAGTCCTTAATCCGCTAATCTCTTTTTCGCTGAATCCGGTGAGATTCTTAAACACATCTTTCCAGAATTTCCCCATTTGTTTTAGTTGTTTCGGTGTGGGAATCCCTAACGAAATATTAAATTCTATTCCGTTATCTTTCCCCTTTTGAACCTCGTTTTTAATTAACTCTTTTACAATATCCAACTGTACCTGTCTTTGTGCTTCCGGCATATTAGCATAAATACCTTCCTTGTTCTCAATAGCATTTTTATTCTTTTCCAGTTTTGCCATTGTCCTTGCTATGTTTTTAGCTGCCGAACCCTGTTTCCCTTTAGCTTCCTCTGGTTTGATTGTTTTTTGTGATGGTGGTTTTTCAACAGATGGTTTTTTACTCCCTTCAACTTCATAAATTCGTTTTTCCCAACTCTCAAATCCTTTGCCCATGTATTTTTTAAGAGTTTCCAAGTTTTTAATAGTTTTATTATAATTTTTATTACCAAAAGCGATAACAGCGTCCTGAACAAGTTTTTGAACTTCGTTATATACTGGCAATTCTTTATGAGCATCAATATACTCCTTCATTTTTGAATCTACCTGTTTTTGGTATTCTTCAATGCTTATTTTTTTATTTTTTGCATTAACAATAGAATTTTCATTTACTTCTTTTCCAAATCTATATCCACTTTTCAATGAAGATAATACTTTATCAATTTTTTCTTTAGTCGCACTCCATGCGTGTCGTCTTAATTTTCCTCTATTTCCATATATCCTATGAATAATATCGCCTAATGGTTCTACAACATAACTTAACTGTCCTCCGCCTGCCTTCATTTGTAATTGTTCCATAGCTGTTTCCGCCCTTCCTCTTTGGACTTCTGCTATATTTTCAGAAAAGAATATTTGTCTTTTTTCTAAATCTTGTGGCGGTTTTTCAGTAGGCTTTTCTTCTCCTACAGTCCGTACCTTTTCTCCAGTATCCTTGCTCGGCGTTGTTGGTTCTTCGATCCGTGTTTCTTTTGTTTCATTAGCCTTAACTTTGTCTGCAATAGAATTAATCTCTTTCGTGCTTGTTCTATCTGCTCTTTGCTCGATTTTATTAATGTTGTCATTGGAAATTCCCTCTTTTGTTAATTGTTTTTTAGTAACCCCTGTTTTATAAACTAATCCAATTATTCCGGCTATATTCTCTTTGGAAAGTTCTTTGCTTAAAAAATCTTCTGACAGTCTGACTTCCGCACCTTCTTTTAAACTTGAAGCAAGTTCATCTGATTTTATCCCTACCTCGTATCGTCTATTTTCACCTTCCCATACCAATTTATCGCCTTTGCGAGTCCAAACAGGGTTATCTACGTATTCAGGATCAACACCCTTTTTATGTAATTCTTTGTGCATCTTAACAATAAAATCATAAGACCTTGCTCCAATAGTTGTTAATTCATCTGCTTTTCGTGGCTTTTCAGATTCTAACTTTGTAAATTTTAAAGTCAGTTTTGGTTTCACAGTTTTAACAGGTGGCATTCCAGTTTCCGCCATTTTGTCCTGGACAGACTTATCAATGGGTACTCGGTTTTTGTCGGTGAATGTTAAAATAATTTCGTTTTTAGTCTCACGGATTGTTGGTTCTTTCCCTTCTATAAAAGAGAACATCTCTTTTTGTTGTGTTATCCATCCATCCACCTCTCGTCCTTGTGCATCTTTCACTTTACCATATTTAAAGAAGTTAGGTGTTATCTGTTGATTAGCTTTTTTTCCTTCTCCTGTTATAAATTGAGGTTGCGTCGCATCGGCAAATGAAAGTCCAAATTTTTCTTTTAGCACCTTCCCTAAATTTCTACTGTTTGTTGAGATTACCTTTTTAACAACGTCTAAAATTTTTGTTCTATTTAAACTCATCGGCGGGTGCAGTGTAACGCCTTCAGCTTCGCCTTCCTTTAAATCAATCCCTTCTTTTTTAGGTTCTGTCTTTACTTCTTTAGGTGGTTCTGGCTTGGGTTTTGATTTTACCGCTGATGGAAGTTTCATATTAACAGAAGTCATATTTTTTCTTACTTGTAATGTTTCTTTTAATGACAATTCTTTACCCGCAGTATCAAATGCTCTCATTCCAAGTTTGTAATTCATCCTAACAGAAATATCATTAGATGCTTGACCGCTTACATTTGGGAATTTTTCCAATGCAGTTTTTAATAATATACTTCCAACCCCCTTTCTCCTTTGCGAATCATTAACCTTTATTTCATCTATAAATGAATCACCCTTTTTCCCTGTACCTTTAAATTCACCAATTACAATTTTTCCTTCTGGAAGTGTAAGTGTAGTATATTTTATATCATTTCTTATCTCTGGAGTACCTTCTACGGGAGTTTTAGATTGCAATTTTGGGTAGTCAGGGTGTGAGTCTATTTTTCCATCGTTTATTGCTTTTTTAACAATATTAAAAAAATGGTCAGATACAATTTTTTCATTTTGTTGTTTTGCCCAATTTTGATTTTCTTTTGGAACATCACCAATATCATCTATGAAATCTTTTGACCTTTTTACATATTCCTCTTTGCTTAATTTATAAAGACCCTGCTCAACAGATTCATTTACGTTTAAATCTGTAATTGATTTTTCTGGTTTTTCGGTTTCTTTAGGCTTCGGCTCTATTGGCTCAACTGGTTTTTCTTTCTTTGGAGGCTCTTTAGGTGGCGGAGGCTTCCCTTCACCCTTTTCACTCGGAACAACAACACCTTCACGGCTTCTCCTGTCTCCAAGCACATTCATCATATCCCTGTCTTTCAACCATTGTTCGTATTCAGGAATTTCTTCCTGCAATCCTTTTAATTGTTTATTTAAACCAGCTTTTTCTTCAAGGTATTTTTTAAATGCACCCTCGTCTGCTTTTGACTTAGCATCAAACTCCTCAATTAACTGTTCCTTTGTTTTTACATCCGTTTTTCGTTCAGGTATTTTAACCTCATCCAATCCCAGCGTTTCTAATTCCTGAATCTTATTCCATTGGTCTCTTATCTGGTCATTTAATAAATCCGCTTCTTCCTGATATTTCCTGTCTCCGGTTTCCTTAAAGTTTTTCGCTGCCCTTTTCTGCTTGGTTAATAAATTATCAAATTCACTTCCCAGTCTTTGTCTTTCGGATTTTAATTGCTCAATATCTTTTCTTTTTGCAGGTTTTTCTGGGGTTTCTTTTAATTCTTTAGCTACCTGTATGGGTTTTTCAGTTGGTGTATCAAACTCACCCCTTTCCGCCTTTTCCATTGCTATTTCAACGGCTGTTTTTAACTTATTATTAAAATCAGAATATGCACCCGGATTATCTTTTTTAAATTGTTCTGCCTCTTTTAATGCTGAATCAACAAATTTTTCAGGATTTTCAATTCCTTCCTTTTTTAACCTATCAACTAAAATATTTCTTTTATTTTTAATATCACCAAAACCATGCAATGCCACTAATAATACGCCATTAACTATTGCATCTTCATCAGACGGGTTTCCACCCATTTTTGACATTCCATAACCAACACTAAACATTACTGGATATGAAGCAACCCTTCCTTTAATCCCCTTAAAATATTCCTTTCCAAGTCCCCCTGCACCATGAAAAACAAGACCTGTCATAAAATCCTTACCTGCAAATTTTAATCTTTCTTCTAAAATCGTAGATGTGCTTTGTACTTGACCGTGAGCTAAAAAGGTTGTTCCTGATCGTAACCAGGGTATTAGTTTTGGAGAATTTTTTAATACTCTTGCTCCAACTTTTAAAGCATTTACTGATTGAGATACGGGGAAAAAACTTATTAAAGTTCCTGTCAATCCTATACCACCGTAAGTAAGTTTTTCTGGAAAACTAAGAGACTCAGGCTCTTTAGCATAAATATCTTTTGCAGATTCTCCGATTAATCCACTTATAAATCTTTGCCTTGCTAAATCAGGTCTCCAAATAAAATTAGGACTCCTTCTAATTGATGCCTCTGGTGGTTTGTCCATCCATCCAACTATTTTACCGTCCATTGTTTTAACAGGTATTTTTTCTCCCTCAACATCATAATCAAATTTTGATTGTTTATACCCCGGCATTGCCTGCCTGTAATCAAGATTCATGGGAATTTTTGATAGCTTTTGACCAGGCGGAGTTAATGCAGTTTGTTTTTGCTTATCTAATACATCATTTGTTGAGGCTTCGGTTTCCGGCTCTGACCTTACTAAATCAGGATCACCCATTAGTTTAGGTATTATTCCCCCTGTGTCCTGCTGGATTCCTGTTACTTGGTCTAAATTGAATTGAGATTGAGCAATGGAGTCCTGCCTTGCTTGTTCTGTTTGAGTTAAATAACCTTCATACTCTTGAACAAGCTGTAATAATTGGTCTTTTTGAGGA
>CAACVE010000128.1_pt1 | contig 14102 bp, 16 predicted proteins | sample 2381751 | NCBI WGS metagenome assembly CAACVE01 (sample SAMEA5211968, study PRJEB30684) | marine metagenome | biome: Marine; feature: Epipelagic; material: Water | collected 2015-10-15 | depth 2000 m | reverse complement strand
GTCCGAAGGTTAACCTGGCGTTCACTTCACCCCCTTATGCGTCGCAGCGGAAATATGACGAAACCACGGCATTCAAGCCTATACCGCCTGACGACTACGTTGAGTGGTTTGAGTCGGTACAGGCCAACGTCAAGCGTTTCCTGGCCGATGATGGCTCCTGGTTTGTGAACATCAAGCCATGTGCAGACGGCTTAGACACCTCGTTATATGTTTTTGATTTAGTGTGTGCTCACGTCCGGAACTGGGGCTGGCATTTTGCAACTGAATTTTGCTGGGAGCGAATGGGCATCCCGCAGCAAGTCACGCGACGTTTCAAGAATCAATTCGAACCAATCTTTCAGTTCGCCATGGCGGATTGGAAAATCAGGCCGGAGACAGTCCGGCACCCGTCGGAAAGCGTGCCGCAAGCGATGGGCGTTGGAGCAGGTGACACCAATGCGGCGAAGCGCCAAGGGAGAGGGGCGTGCGCAGTGGAGGGCAACGACCTTGTCCCAGGTTTTGCGTTTCCCGGCAATCGGATACCGCCCCACACGGGAAGCCACACGGCATTGGGCCACGCTGCCGCGTTCCCCGTTGGGCTGCCGTCGTTTTTCATCGCGGCTTATACCGACGGCGGTGATCTCGTTTACGACCCATTCCTGGGCAGCGGCACGACCCTAATCGCAGCCGAACAACTCGGCCGCAAATGTTACGGCCTGGAAATCAGCCCGGCGTACTGTGACGTGATCGTGAACCGCTGGGAAAGCCTGACCGGCAGAAAGGCGAAACGACATGGGAAGAAAACGAAAGCCAACAAAGTTAAAACTACTACACGGCGAAGACGACAAACGGCGGTTAAATGAGTTTGAGCCACAACCGCCGCCTGGGCAGCCGCCCATGCCAGATACACTTGACGAGGTCGGGCGCGCGAAGTGGGTTGACCTGTGCGATACCCTGGAGTCATTCGGGCTATTGTCTCGCGTAGCTCATCACAGTCTTGAACTGTATTGCCACACGTACGCGAATTACCTGACAGCGTTGCAGGCGTGTAACCGTTATGGTTATGTGTTCGCCGAACGCGGCGACAGCAAAACGGACTTGCGGCGGAACCCATACGCGCTGGAGATGCATCAAGCGAGGAAAGAACTGATGAACCTGCAAGCTGAATGGGGGCTGACGCCAAGCAGCGCGGCCCGCCTGGTGGTTCCGGGCGACGCGAATTTGACAGAGTTTGAGAGACTGCTGGCGTGATAGAGAACCAGGGCGACAGTGCGATTGCGTTCATTAATCACCTGGGTACCAGCACAGGCGAACCGTTCAACCTGCGCCCGTGGCAGTGTGACATTATCCGAACGCTGATAGGTACACTACAGCCGGACGGTCGGCGGCAGTATACAGATTGTGGAATATGGCTTCCGCGAGGAAATGGAAAGACGGAGCTGGCGGCGGCGATCACGCTGGAGCGGTTCTTTCGCGACAGGGTAAGGCGCGGAGAATACTATTGTGCGGCGTACAGTCGCGACCAGGCGGCGATACTGTATAACAGCGCGGTTGCGATCATTGAAGACAAACCGGAACTACTGAAGCTGGTCACGCTTGTACCCAGTAAGAAACTCGTCATACACAAGAAACGCGGCAGTACGTTCAGGGCGTTGGCTGGCGAGTCGGGAAGCCTCCATGGCCTGCGGCCCAACATGATCTGCTATGACGAGCTTCACACACTCAAGGACCGCGATTGTTATACAGCGTTGCAAACTGGCCTAGGAAAGAAACGCGAGCCTCTATTTATAACGATCACAACGGCAGGCTTGACGGGCAAGACGTTTCTCGAATATGAGCTTTATACGTACGCAAAGAACGTACGCGCTGGGATAATAAAAGACCCACACTACTTGCCGATCATATACGAGGCCGAGGCTGACGAGGACTGGCAAGATGAGCGAGTATGGAAAAGAGTGAATCCAGCGCTGGGCGACTTTCGGAGCCTCGACGAGATGCGCCGCCTGGCGCGGAGGGCCATAGAGATTCCGCGATATGAGAACGACTTTCGGCGGCTGTATCTCAATCAGCACACGTCTCAATTCTCGCGTTGGTTGCGTGTGGATGATTGGCAGCGCGGCGAATGCGAGGAGTTACCGGACGGTGGGCCGTGGTTTGGCGGCGCCGATCTGAGCGCTAAGATTGACTTGACGTCGTTCGCGTTGATGCGCAAGACGGAGAGCGGGTATGCTACCCGTTGCTGGAACTGGCTACCGGCTGACATAGCGGAAGAGCGAGAGCGGCAAGATCGGGTTCCCTATTCGCTATGGCACCGCGCCGGATTTGTTGAATACACGCCAGGGAATCGCGTAGACCAAGAGTATGTATTAAAGCGCATCGTTGAGATATGCCGCTCGTATGGCTGCACACTAGTTGCGATGGACCCTCATAATGCGGAATGGATGTTCCAGCAGTTGCCAAAAGAATCGATTGAAGTTCGCGAGGCACCACAGAACTATCGCACGCTATCCGAACCGAGTAAGGAATTCGAGGCGGTTGTAGCGGCGGGGGACCTGAAGCACCTCCCGAACGATGCGATCGACTGGCAAATCAGTTGTGTTGAAACGAAGCCCACAAGCGACGGTCGACTGATTCGGCCGGTGAAGGGTACCCCTACAGGGCGTATAGATGCGGTGACAGCAATGGTTGTAGCGTTGGCCTTGGCGATGACTGAGGAAGCCCTCGAACCGGCGGTATACTAATCATGGACAGTGAGATTCTAGTTGGTATAGATCACGCGGTACTAAATCCTCGCGTGACGGAAGTGCGAGGCGCAACAACATACCAGCCGACCGACTGGTATGTTGACGGTCTGACTGGTACGGCGACCAGTGACAGCGGCGTCAAGGTCAACGCATCAACGGCGATGACCTATAGCAGTGTGTGGCAGGCTGTCAGTATCATCAGCCAAACTGTCGCAGGGTTGCCGTTGGAAATATACCGACGCGACAGCAATGACGATCGCACCCGCGACCGTAGCCATGCGTCGTGGGCGCTGTTTAACGTCAGCCCGGAGGGTACAGCGAGGCCCGTTAAAACGAGCGCGTTCACATTTCGGGAAACGATACAAAGTCACGCGCTGCTCCGCGGCAACGGCTACGCGGAGATTTTTAGCAACGGCGCCGGCGAAGCGGTGGAGATGCGACTTCTCCGACCTGACCTCACGTATCCAGAGCTGAGCGACTCGGGGGAGTTGTTCTATTGGACGTCAGCAGGGCCGAGCGAGCGACCGAGGATGCTATTGGCTCGGCAGGTCTTCCACTTGCGGGGCCTCGGGACCGACGGCCTACAAGGGTATTCCGTTGTGACGCTTGCGCGCAACTCGTGGGGGCTGGGCCTCGGCGCAGAGAAGCACGGCAGCAAACACTTCCGGAACAACTCGCGGCCTAACGTCGTGTTGAAAGTGGCGCAATCCATCAGCGCGGACAAGGCCAACGAAATCCGCCGCGGCTGGGACCACATCCACCAGGGCTTGGACGCCAGCAGCGGTACGGCGGTCCTAAGCGGCGGCGTCGACGCGATGCCTCTGGCGATATCGAACGAGGATTCGCAGTGGTTGGAGTCGCGAAAGTTTCAACGCGTTGAAACCGCGTCTTGGTTCAACCTCCCGCCGCATCTACTCAACGACGATTCACGAACTGGGTACAACTCGATCGTTGAGGAAAACCGGAGGTTTTTGCAGCAGACGTTGCGCCCGTGGTTGCGCAAGTGGACGAGTGAAGCGGACCTGAAACTGCTCACAGCGGAGCAACGCACTGAGCGGGAGTTCTACTTTGAGCACAACGTTCGGAGCCTGTTAGAACAGGATACCGCGCAAACGGCTGAGCTTGCGGTGAAGCTAATAGGCGCCGAGGTGCTGAGCGTCAACGAAGCGCGGAGGCTGTTGAACATGAACCGACGGCGCACGGGTGGAGACGAGTATCGCAACCCGGCTATCAATCCACAGCCGGCAGCAAGAACGCGCCAACGCAAGCGAGCGCCGTTATTGGAGGCCGACCGGGTCGCGATCGAGAACCTAGTCTCTGAACGCATTGAAAAGCTTCGCAAGATCGAACGCGCACAAGCGGCCCGCGCAGCCCGTGCGCCGAATTTCCTGAGGTGGTTGGACCGCTGGATGCCGGCATTTGAGAAGCGCGTATCGGAAGCGATGGAACCGATTATCAGCGTGCTGGCAATCATTAAGGTGGAATGCACGGCGGACGCCATAGCGGAACGCCACGCATGCCACGAGCGAGAAGGACTGCTGGAGTTGTCTGGGAGGGTGCAGCAGGAAAAGTTGGAGGAAGCTATCGAGGAGTACTTCGACGGCGACAACGGTTGGCCTACGACTCTAGCGAAGGAGATTACGAGCAATGCGTGGAAGCAACTCCAGCAGCAAGACAAGCGAAGTCCTGATCTACGGAGAAATTGGAAAGGCTAGCGGCGGCGTGTCCGCGGAGTCTGTGCGGACGCAGGTCAACGAACTGGCGGACGCGGGCGCCGATTCTATCGACGTCCGTATCAATTCATACGGCGGCGACGTGTTCGAAGGGTTGGCGATGGCACACGCGCTGGCGGCCAGTCCGGTCGGCGTCGTGGTCCACATCGACGGCATCGCCGCGAGTATCGCATCGGTTGTTGCGATGGCAGGCGGGTCAGTGACAGAGACTCGGATGGCGAGTTCTGCGCAGATCATGATCCACAACTCGTGGACGGAGCTGCGGTTCATCGGCGATCAGAACACTATGGTCGAGGGTATGAAGCAGATAGAGAGAATGACTGGCGTTCTACAGACGATTGATAAACATATCGTGAACGCATACGCGACGAAGACGCAGCTGCCAGAAGAGACAATCAGGCAATGGATGGAGGAGGAGACTTGGTTCGATAGCGCAACGTCTCTAGAGTTCGGGTTCGTTGATAGTGTAGTCGAACAAGCGGAGGTGGCGGCGTGCGATATTCCCCGCGGGTTGTTCCGGGATGGGCGCACGCTGTTTTGCAAGCCGCCCGTCATCCTCGGGGAGCGACGGGTACGTAAGGCGAGCGAGGATTACGCTACAGAGCGTATACGGTCTGGGCAATTCAACGCGAGTGGTAGTTGGTCGTTTGATGCGGCTGATGGGAATCGATTGCTTGGCGCGGACGGTGACGACTGGGAGCGGTTCGCGAAGGCCCACCTTGCGGAGAATACTGATGCCGACCATGACACCAAGGCCCGCTATTCGTACCCATTCGCACACTTAGAAGGTTCCGAGCTGGTTATCTATCGCTCGGCACTGGCGGCCATTCGGCAACGTTCGTCTGCGGAGGATGATGGCAATATATATTCGGCTGCCGGCCGATTAATGGACCTGATGGACGAGGAGTCGGACGCGAACGCTCGCAGTAGGCAAGTGCTGTCGCATAGGAAAACGCGTCTTATGCTCTCGCAAGCAAGAGCATACATCTGCTAAGCTGTTGAAACTACCGCGCCCCGGATGGCGTGCGGTCCAGGCAGTATCTACAACCTGCCAGCGATCGCCCTGCCAACTTCGCTGGCTAATCCTACTTGGAGAACGTCATGGCGAAGTCATTCGATGTTGCGAGTATCAAGGCGGCTATCAATGCCGAACTCAAACGCGCTGAGGCTGTGGTGACTCTGGCCGAGCAAGAGTCACGCGAACTCACCGAACAGGACCGCGTCGAGATTGACGCGCGTATGGCGGCGATCGGGGTCGACGGAGAAGAGCCGACCGGACTGTATGAGGACCTGTCACGCGCTACGAAGTTGGAAGACGTAGCGGCTCAGATGGCTGTGCAAGAACACAACGCGATTGTTGGTTCCGCCGCCGCCAAACCGGCGCCAACGTTGCGAGCGTTAGGTTATCGCGGTCAGAGTCTGCCTGGCTTTAGCGGTCCCGATGCGGAACGCAACGCCTACCACGCAGGGATGTGGTTGCGTGCAATGATTCGCAAAGACCCGAACGCCATCGAGTTCTGTCAGAATCATGGTATGAGCATCTACGCGCAGCAGGTCGAGGGAGTCGACGCAGACGGCGGCTATCTTGTACCGGCGCCCCTCTCGGACGCGATATGGGAGATTCGCAACACTACGGGCCTCGCTCGACAAGTATGTGATGTGGTGCCCATGACCAGCGATGTGCTCAATATCCCGAAACTGACCGCGGGGCCAACTGTTTACTACCCTTCCGAGGCGGCTAGTATTACCGCATCGAAGGCAACGTTCGGGACAATCGCGCTGAGCGTCAAGCGTTCGGCGATTCTCGTCAAAATGTCCAACCAGTTGATTCAGGACAGTATTGTCGATGTGGCGTCTCGTATCGCATCTCGGGCAGGATACGAGTTGTCATATACTGAGGATGGAGAATTCATCAATGGCGATGGTACCAGCACCTATGGGGGCGAGACTGGAGTTGACAGCGCGCTTGGCGCTGGCGGCAAGGTCACGCTTGGAAGTGGCGATACTACTTGGAGTACTGTCACTCTCGCCGATCTCAATGAGTTGGTGGCGAAGCTGCCGAGCGCCTATACACCTCAGGCGTCATTCATAATGCATCGCCAATTCTATTCTTCAACAGTGCAGCGGTTGCTATATGCGGCAGGAGGAAATAGTACAGACTCGATCAGTGGTCCTACGTCAACGGGAGAGTCGGCGTTCCTGTTCGGATATCCCGTTAGATTCACGGATCAGATGCCTGCGGATTCTGCTGGAAATCTGGCCTGTCTGTTCGGCTCGTGGTCGCAGGCGGTAGTTCTCGGCGATCGCAGTGCGATCGAGATCGGCGTGAGCGCGGAGTTCGCCTTCGACGAAGACGTGACAACTCTGCGGGCCACTAGTCGCTCGGACCTTGCGGTACACGATCCCGGCGACGGATCAGACGCCGGTGGCTATGTCGGAATGTACCTGGCAGCGAGTTAATAAATGTCTAAGAAAGTAACGATGGTGGTGGACTACCTCGGACTGCGAATCGGGAAAGTCCAGACACTAGATTCGGGCCTTGCCCAATCCCTACTAGATAGGGGTTGGGCGGTCCCGGTACCTAATACGGCGCCCGACAATGCACAGGCAGACGATAGCCCCGACAGGCCTCGCCGTAAGCGTCGCCGACGCAAAGCGGTATAGTAACGTCACAATTGATGACGACGACTCGCTGATAGAAGATATCATTCGCGAGTCGACGGCGGTGTTAGAGTCGCGATATGGCTTGTGCGTTATGTCGCAGACTTGGCAGCTGACAATGGACGGGTGGACCGATTCGCAGTATTGGCGCCGCGGTTCAATTAATATCGCGCGGCCACCGTTTGGCAGCGTCACATCTATTGTCTATATCGATAGCAATGGAGACTCGCAGACACTAGCGGCGACAGAGTATCGCGTCGACTCGGCACCTCTCATCGCTCGAATTAGTGTCGCGAAAGATAAGAGCTGGCCAACTACGTATGGCGTTACGGCTGATGTAACTATCACGCATACCGCGGGCTATGCGGCTGGCGATGTCCCGTACCAGATCAAGGCGGCCGTCAGGGATTTCACTGACTATCGATATAACACTCGCGGGCAAGGCTTCGCCGATATCAATACGATTATAGGTCGCGGGATACTGTCGCAACTGGACGCCGTCATGGCCGGCGAGGGGATTCTTCTAAGTGGCTAAACTCGCCGACATGCGTAGCGGTGACCTGCGCCAAGTCGTTACGTTACAGAGTCCGCCTGATGGCGTTGGCTCACGCGGCGAGCGTACGGGAGAGTGGTCCGCGGTGGCAACGATACGCGCCAAGGTGGAGGCACTGTCCGGAGAGGAGGTCATACAGGCGAATCAGCTGGTCGCGATGGCAACGCATCGCGTCACGATCCGATTCAGAACAAACGTAACGCCGCTCCAGCGATTGAGGTTCGGAACACGGTATCTGAATATAGGATTTGTGAACAACCTACAGGAACGGAACCGCTGGATTGAGTTGCTGTGTAAGGAGGACATCTAATGGGCCTGTTCGGGAACCGGTCGCCACGTGGTGGGAGTCGCTGGGGAAGCGGGCTAGGCCTCGCGGGCGTTGAGGCTGGCGTTGACCGGATCAAGATCGACTACAACGTTCTGGGGGTTGAAGAGTCTGACAGGTTATTCCGGCAACTCAACAGCAAGCTACAGAGGAAGGTGACGCGCAAGGCTATCAACGCGGCTGCGCGTCCAATGGTCAAGCGTGTTCGTCAGCTGGTACCAAAGAAGACGGGGTTGTTGAAGCGGTCGATTACGCACCGCGTCAAAGCGTACCGCCGCGGAGGAATCCAGGTGGCGGTAATCGGGCAGCGCGGAGCCGGTTCAAAGTCAACGAAGGCGCTCGCCGCCGCGCAGGGCCGCGCGTTGATGTCGCGAGGAAATCGTGGCGGCATTTCAGGGAAGGGAAAGATCGTACCCATCCACCTCGTGGACCAGCCAACGAAGGCGCACCGCATCAGACCGAAAGTCGCCAGCGCGATGGCTGGCGATGTGCTGGTATTCAGACGCTATGGGAAAATCAATTGGGAATCGGTAGTGAACCACGGCGGTACGCGCGGGTACAAGTTTCTGGCGCGGGCGTTTTCCGGTACTAGTCGCCAGTCCCTACGCGCGTTTGAAACAAAGTTTCTCAACGAGGTATATGCCGAGGCGTCGAAGATATCGCCAACGGGGAAATGATGGCATCTGTCGGGGAAGACTTCCGAACGTTTCTGCTGGCTCAGTCTGCGATCGCTGCGCGTGTTGGAACGCGGGTATTTCAAAACGAAGTCACGCAGGAGCAGGGTGCTGACGTTGAAGACTATATCTGGTTTGAGCGTGCAAGTATTGAACGCGAGCAAGTGCTCAGCGCCGCCACTGGCGTCCGTCCGTTCCGTGAGTTCCTGAACGTCGAGGGTGTGAGCACGTCGATTGATGACGCGATGGACCTGGCGGACGACTTGCGGAAGTTGGACGGCAGCCAAGGGACGTTCGGGAGTGGTCAGGTTCTGGCGGTATTCGTGAACGAGCACAGCGACGACTATATCCCGCGTAGCGACCTGTCAGATACTGGACGGCATGTCGCCGTGCTGACTTTCCAAGTAGTAGGACACGACCCTGGGAGTTGAAAATATGGCTAACACAATTATCGGCTACGGTTCTATTGTCAAACTTGGTTCCACCGCGCAGGGCGAAGTGAGAACTCTGACGCCGCCGCCACAAACGTACGAGCGTGTCGCGATCGACCATCTTGGGAGCACATTGAGGTCAGAACTGCAGGGGATAGAAGACACGAGCGACTTCTCTTTTGAGCAGCTGTGGGAGCCTGGCGACAGCAACCACGCCCTGGTGGACACGGACTTTGCTGATCGCACTGAGAGCAGCTGGTCGATCGTGTATCCCGGTGTGAACGATGGGAGTGGCGGGGCGCTGACTGCCACGCAGACCTGGACATTCAACGCGCGTGTCATGTCGATAGAGCCGGCGGCGCTGGAGAATTCGTCCGTAGTATCTAGAACGGTAACACTGAACCGGACGGGTGCGATCACGACATCATGAGCGAGACAATAACGCTGGCCGGTATCGTCTACTCGCTGCTTCCCCTCGAACCGAATATCGTGTTCGAGATGCGGCACCATGCGAGGACAGAAAACGCAACGACCGTTGCGGAGTTGTCGAGCCAGCATCAACGGTCGATTGTGCAACTAGCGTTGCGGAAGCGAGGCACGGCAGCGATGCCGTTCAGCGGCCCGCGCGGCGGGCTGGAGCTGGAGACTGTGGTGGGACGCGAGAGGTTGATTGAGGTTGGTCAGGATATCGCCGAGCGGCATCAGATTTTCAAGTCAGGAGCGATCGATGGGTATAACGCTGGATCAACTGAGGGAGCGGCGACCGAGTGAGAAGACTATAGACGTTCCGGAATGGGGAGGGGCGGTCACGCTCAAGCGGCTGACGGCGAGAGAACAATTAGACGTTGCAGCTGGATTCGAGACGCTGGACGTAGACACGGATCAGGCTCGCGGGGTACTTGCGATGTGTGAACTGATTCGCCGAACGGTGGTCGACGACTCTGGCGAACTCATATTCGATTCAACGGACGGTCGAGAGTATCTGGCTCGCGAATCTATTGCGACCCTGTCGCGAGTCGGTAACGAGGCCATGGCGATGCACAATTTTGGCGAAGTCGAAGAGACAGCGCAGGAACAAAAAAAAAGCTAGAGCGGTCGACGTGGTGGAGGTTCGCCTTCGTACTGTGTGAGCATATCGGCATTTCCCATCCGGACTATCTACTCGAACCAGGTGGGCCTCTGTCATGGTCACAGTTCTCGGACTGGCTCACTCGATACGAACAGGAACCGTGGGGAGAGACGAGAGCGGACGCGCGTGGCTACGCGCATACAATTATCGGGTTGGCTCCGTACTCAGGCAGCGGTGCGACGATGCCGAGCGGCGACTGGCCATACTGGGAAGAGCAGGCGAGCGACTGGGACCCGACGGACGCCCTAGAACGCGTAAGGGAATACAACCGAACCTATGGCGAAGGTAGTCAGTAAACTCTCGATCATGGTCAGCGCTAATATCAGCGCTGTCAATAAAGCGTTCCAACGTGTCGGAGCGAGTGCGAAGAGCCTGCGCAGTCGGTTGGGGAAGGGTGGCGCCGCGGCTAGGGGCGGCGGTGTTGGTGGCGCCGCCGCGGGGATGATGTCGGGCGGTATGGGCCTGGCGATGAAAGCGGTGCCGGCATTGGCGGCGATCGCATCGGTGGGCATGGCAATCCGGAAAGTGAGTATGGAGTTCTCCGCGGCGACAGCGCGGATAGATCAACTCGCGAAAGTTTCAGCGAAATTGGGAATGACAACCAACGCGCTGAACGGCCTAAGGAATGCTGCTTCCAAGTCGGGTGTTGCGTCGACGACTCTCGATATGGCAATGCAACGCATGACCAGGCGAGTCGCCGAGGCGGCGGTTGGGACGGGTGAAGCGCAGGCGGCGCTGAAGGAGCTGGGAGTCGACGCGGTTGAACTCAGCGCGTTGTCGCCAGATGAGGCGTTTCTCAAGATCACGGACGCATTGGAGAACGTGCCGAACCAAGCGGACAAGTTGCGTCTCGCGTTCAAGCTGTTCGATTCCGAAGGTGCCGCGTTAGTCAATACGATGAACATGGGATCGGACCAGATACGCGCGTACATGAAGGAATCGGAACGCCTGAATGGTTTGTTGGAGGGAGACGCCGAGCAGGTCGAAGCGTTCAACGATGCCGCGGACGATATGGGGAAAGCGTTCGAGGGGCTCTGGAACGAAATTGCAATATTTATGATTCCGGTATTGCTCAAGTTCGTTGAGGGCTTGAAGGAGTTCGCAGTGGCGGCAAAGAATGCGATGAGGTGGATTACGGGTCGCGAGTTCGACGCTGACACGTCTGGTGCCGAGAAGAAAATGGAAGCTAAGAAATTGGCAGCGAGACAGAAGGCGGAAAAGGAGCGCAGCAGGCTGGAGCGAGAACAGCGAGAGAAGGACGCAAAGAAAACACTGGACGATATGCGGAAGCGAGGGCAGCAGATTCGCGAGTCGATGGCGACGCCTTTTGAGAAGGCGCAAAAGAAGCTGGCTGACCTGGCGCATCTGTTTAAGGTGGGGGCGATCGACGCGCAGACGTTCGGGCGTGCGACCGCCGCCGCGCAGAAGGAGTTGTTCGCCGCAACGGCGATCAAGCCAACAGAAGCCGAAGCGATGCGGCCCGCGATCGCTGCCGCGCAAAAGGGAACCATGGCAGGATTCGCGGCGGTGTTGCGTGGTAAGGAGGCGGCCCGCGCGGCAATGGAACAACGCAAGCGGCTGTTGAAAGAAGCGGAGCGGCGGCGGCGTCTGCTCGAACAAATAGAGCGGAACACGCTGCCGGCGAATCAGGCCCCTGTCCAGAGCGTGAGTATCTCGCCATGACGATAACAGATATCACGCAGGCGTGGTCGGCAACGAAAGGCGCCACGAATAATAAGGGCCGCGAATACACAGCGAGTTATAACGTTGAGACGGACAGCTATAACGACCAGGTCAAAACAATCATTGACTACTTCGCGACCAATACAACTTTCAACGGTCTGGCGATTCCATATCTGAACAAGCCGTACCAGTTCGGAAACGATCTTGACGTGATGGCGCTGTGCGATTCGGTTACACCGTCGCGTGTATCTGGCTCGCAATATAATTGGACTGTCGACTTTCACTACAAAACGGCAGACCAGGAGGAAGACGAGACGCAGGAGGATGAGAGCGGCAACGCGTCGAACAACCCGATGGACTGGAACTGGACTGTTGATATTTCATACGCCGACTACAGTCGCCCCGTAACGCATGCGACGTACCGCGGCGGCCATACTGGTGACAATTTTCTAGACGTATTCAACACGGGAGACGGGGCCGATCAGGCGATCATTCCCCCAATGAACTCCGCGGGGACAGTATTCGACCCGGCACTGGAACGAAGCGCATTGAGACAGGTATTTCGGTTCGGGAAGTATCGCCACGAGTATCCAGACGGCATGGCGGACAACTGGCGAGCGGTCAACTCGAAAGCATTCGGAATCAAAGTAAAAGATCCGAACGTGGTCAACAAAAACGGGCGCCCGAGAACAGACAAGACGCTTATCTCTTGGAACTTCGAGCCGTTCCAGTGCCAGGTCGTCAGCGCAAACGCATCAGTCGTTCGCCAGAACAATATGACGGTGTGGAAGATTTCCAGCGAGATTCACGCAGACTATGAGTTCGGGTATAGGGTGAAGATCGCCGACCGTGGGATTGTGGCACTCGGCAACGCAGGCGCCCCGGATGGTATCGGCGGGTCGTTATCGTCTGGGAACCCAGCGTCTACAGGCATCCCGGAAGATCGCACTATGCGAGACGTGCTAGGTAACACGCTTGCCGAGCCGGTATTGCTCGACGGGAACGGTCAGCCATTGGCGAAGGGACTACCGGCGGTGTACTTGGAGTGGTCGATCTATCCAGAGATCGATTTTGGCGACTTCAACGAATGGCTCCCAATCAGATAAAAGGGAAAACGATATGCCGAGGACAACGTTTGGGGATTCAATCTTCGTACCTGGCGACATCACATATAGCGGTTCGCTCGTACCGGGCGTCAGTCGCGCCGATATTGTGCAACAGGATTTGCAGGAGTATGCGATACCGTTCACCACTATGAGAGTTCATGACAACTTGTCGGCTCTATTGCCTGCGACCGCCGCGGCTGACGACCTCGGCCTGAGTGGCGCGGTGTTTGGTACGGAGTCGCCATATCTAATTACGGCTGACGCAAAGGCGACTACCGTAACGGCCTACGGTCGCTTTCAATTTCCATTGCCAGTCGAGTATACAAGTGGCCAATCTGTGCGCGTTGCAATCCACTGTGGCATGGGTACGACCGTGTCGGACACATCGGCAACCGTAGACGTCAGCGCGTACGAGTCAGACGACGAAGGGGCGGTCGGTAGCGATTTGGTTTCAACGGCGTCGACGAGTTGCAACTCGCTTACTATGAGCCAAGTACAGTTTGTGATAACGGCGACAGCATTAGAGGCGGGAGACGTATTAGATTGTCGAATTAAAGCGGCCATAACTGACGCTTCGACTGCGACCGGTGTGTATGTGAAGATCGGCCGCGTGGCCATGCTATGCGACATCAAGGCGTGATATGCTAACGTTCGACTCGAACTCAGTTCGCAAGTTGCAGGCGGATCACGCGCGACTGGCGCACATGCCTCGCAGCCCGGTGCCTGCGCGGTCAACGAGTCGCCCGCCGCCAGCCGGCAACGGCGCTGCGTTCTACCCAGCTAAGACAACGTCGACAATTACCGCGATGTCGGACGATGCGCCTGGGAGCGGAACGGCGAAACTCGCCAAACTCAAGAGTGATGGAGATCTTGACGCGTTCAGCGATGGCGATCTGGTGGTGAATAATATCGGCGGGGCGGTCGACAGCAGTACCTATTGCCTCATCGCGCAAGATACGTTCGGATCGTGGTGGCTCGTCGTTGTCCCGTGCGAGTAAGAACGCGATGCCGTGGAAGCGCGACAACCCGGGCTGCGACTGCTGCGGGTGTGAGCGTGTTGATGATCAGTTCGACACGGACACAA
>CAACVE010000123.1_pt1 | contig 14262 bp, 4 predicted proteins | sample 2381751 | NCBI WGS metagenome assembly CAACVE01 (sample SAMEA5211968, study PRJEB30684) | marine metagenome | biome: Marine; feature: Epipelagic; material: Water | collected 2015-10-15 | depth 2000 m | reverse complement strand
CAAGGTGACTGGAGTTCAGACGTGTGCTCTTCCGATCTTATCAATAAACCTTACTCTAACAGAAGTAGTCCCCCCGCCAGATCCGTCTAAATCCCAAGAATAATTAGTGCCGCCAATTTTTTCAAACAAATCTGTAGAAGTCTGTAAATTGATTGATGCTCGAACAGAAAATCTTAAATAAGTTCCTTTTGGGCCGGCTATTACGTTTATATTAACATTCCTCGTGCCGTCACTATTAATATCTGGGGGGCTGCCATATTTTGCATCAAAATCATTATTGACATATTGTGGATCAGTTCCCCTAGAAACGTAATAACTAGCAATGTTGTCATCATCAATAAAAGAAACTTTTGCCAAAGTGCCCGCATCTGCATCAACAATTTTACCTAATCGATTATCAATCTCAATAATATATTGATTTTCAACTAGTTCTGAGTCCATCGGATAAATAGCAGGAATCTCAGTTGTATCTAGACCCTGATCGATATGAACATTAGTTCCTGCTTGTGAGCTTTTCTGGCCATTAATAAGGCCCTTGGCGCTGTTAACATTAAGAGCCGTAAAAGTATCTTCATCGACTGTAACTACGAAAGTATCTTTAGCTTGAGTGGTTTGGTCGTTTTGCCCAGTACCCACAATTAATGTGTTCAGTTTCAAAACCGGCATAAATAAGAGGTTGGTCTTGTTAATAGATATCAATCTAGATTTCAACATGGAAGTATTATTTGTGAATGCCTCTAAGACAGGGGATTGTAAAATTTCTAAATCGTAGTATGCAGATCCGCTTGGATGAGCACCCAAGGAATGATTGTTATTTCTATAAAGTTGATAATTAAGTTCATCATCGCCAAAAGCGAATTTAGCAATCTTAAATGTTCCATCACCCTTCGCTAATCTAAATCTTCCAGTATCTGTTAAAACTGCGTCTAATATAATATCGCCGCTGTTGTCTAAGAAAGCCATAAAGTAAAACTCCTTTTTCTTTTCTAATAATTAGTATACAACATAATTAGTATAATTTTTATTTAATTTCTCAATTTATAATCCCATTTATTTAGTCGTATTTCCTCTTTTTGCCAATTTTCTTTGCCTTTTTCTTTATGTTCCTAGGTTTTAGTACGTCGGCTTTTCCTTTTTGGGCGTCGAGGGCGACCATTTTGGTTTTTTCCCCGAGGGGGAGCCCTTCTTGGTTGTAGTTGGAGCATCGTCCAACATGGTAGCAACAATTGGCGATGCGGCACTATATCCATCTACACCCCATTCCGACAAAATCGATTTTGTTGCAGATACCTGAGAATCTTTGTAGTCTGTTGTAATTTTTGCAGACTCCGCCATAATGGAACTAACAATTTCTCCTTTTAACTCACTTAAAACAAGTTCAGCATCACTATAAGCCACATCGAATAGAGAAGGTAAATGTGTTTCTAAATCAGATTTATCAACCTTTTCATATTTAAGCCTAAAATTAATATTAATATCAACTTTTTTACCAGTTTTTTTAGAAGTGAGACGAATCTTAAATTTTCTACCTTCGGGGCCGCCAAACAAAGGATTATTAGTTAAACCTAATTTGTTCTTTTTATCATCATATGCGCTTTTTGATGACTCTTCCTCAGAAAGTAAAACTTGTTCCATGGTAGGAGCAATTCTTAAATATTTTCTCATTGGTTTAAACAAAGACTTTTCAATTACGATATCCAATTCAACAATCCTAATTCTTGGTTTTACTGCTGTTAGTCCGGATATCTCCATTATTCCACCGATATTTTCAGTTGGATCCGATACTAGTTCTACTTCATATATCGCAGAAGGATTAGAAAAGTGAAAATGTCGATCAATAGCTCGAATGATATAATAATATTTTGTATTTGGTAATAAGTTATCTTTAAAAGAACTCCCCTCCTTGATTGTATCGACTGTTTTTATTAGCTTTTGTGAAAAGTCTTTCCACTTTTTTGGTCTCTGCGTCGTTCTAAAAATTTCATATGCAATAACAGGATCATCACCTCTGTATAGGATTGGCTCACCCTTTGGAACTTGCAAAGCTTTTCGCATCATGTCGTGTTGTTTTTCGTCATCAATCTTAATAGATACAGGCTCCATTAAATACTCGCCGTTATTTTGTGATATATTGATTAATATTTCGTCTTTAATACCTCGATAAGGCACAAAGTTTACATCAGGTGGAGGAGGTGGATGATCGATCATGGTTTGTGTAAATTCATACCATGGCACTTCTATTATTTTAGTACATGGCTCATAATCAACATGAGAAAAAGCCCACCACGGTTCCCATGGAATTTTCATATCCTCTTCGGAGGCACCAAAGATTGCACCGAGCATGATCTCCCCGATAGTTTGGTCCGCATATTCTTTAGTAAGCTGCTCTGGTATCGGAGCATTAAAATTTGAATATGAATATCTCGTACCAACAACTAGTTGATAAGCATAAATTTTATATGTGTAGTCTACACCATATTTTACTTGTGTGTCAAAAAATCTCATGATGTTAATATCACTAGAATTTGGCAAATAAAAATTCTGTATTATTTTAGACCCTTCCCTTTTCTCTATCCTATAAAGCAAGGTTTCATTATATGATGGCACCTTTCCGTTTAAAGTTGAATCAATATCTTCTCTAAATTTGCTTTTAACAAAGTCTTTGTATTGCTTTCTAAAACTTTTAGTTTTAATAAATTGAATCCACTGTGTCATCTCTGATGTAACCTGATCCTCTTCATCAACACCGATAAATAAAGCATTTGGAGGCACGCTTTTATTATATGATGTAAAACCTATCCTATGAATCCATTTATCTAAATCCATAACTTCATTATGAAGTGCATTTAAAGAAACATAGGGTTTTGTGAAATCTGCATTTAGCTTTCCGTCTTGACCAATTAGTGCCGGTTGTTTTGCGCTAGCATGTACAAAGGGTGTTGGTGTAAAACTATCTTCACCCCCTTCTAATTCAGAGGTCGTTCTTCGCATAATCTCTAACATTAAAGCTTTTGAAAGATGACTTTTATGCAAAATCTCAGCAAATTCTGTACTCTGATCAGTACTAAATTCTATTTCCATTGCCATGGGAAATACTTGTTCTTTTTCGTTAAAATCTTTTAACAATTCTATATCAGATATACAAACACCAATATTAGAAAGCTTAGTAGAGAGAGCATTTATAATTGTGGGATTATTTTTATGTATATCTAGATATTTGTTTGTCCACATTGAGAAATATGGCTTATTTTGTTTTTCTCCAACTTTTTCTCCTTTTTCGTTTAAAACATCGATAAATACATTTGGTAAATTACCATGCAAGGTCATAATTTCTAAATATTGAGAACCAGAGGTACCGGCGGTTACGCTTGGATCAAAATTATTTAATTTTGTTTCAGAAAGAAAAACATACATATTTGGCAATATAGTTTCAGAAACACGGGGATCAGAGATTACTCCTTCATATTTTGGTTCAGTAAAATTATAATGTGGAACAACCTTTACATATAAAGGCTTATTAACAAAAGAACCTTCTATATTTTTATAATTAAATGGTTTTTGCATTTTAAAATAATGATCATAAAGAATAGAATCTAAAGCAATATTGCCCTCGGCAGCACCTCCTCCGTATACTTCAGGAAATGCATCCATAAATTCTTGACTAACTTCCACGGGGGTGACAACAAGACCCTGCTGCCAAACACTAAACATGATCCAACTATTAAAAACTGGGTTTTTGTCAAAAAATTCCTGAGATCCAACCATAATATTCGCCGTGCCTTCTCCATCTGTCCAAAGACCAACTGGATAATATGCATGAAATACCCACTTTCTTTTAGCTATAATATCTAATAATCCTGGTACTAGTTTGTCGCCCTGCTTTCCGCCTTCTTTTTTACTAAATTTAAACAGACGTTCAGAGATATCCATCGGATTTTCTTGAAAAAATACAAACCAATTATCTATTGGCGTCTCATACTTACGAAAAGAAGGGGACTGGCCAATTGTGGCAAAGGCGCCGGCTATGCCGGCTTCTACGGTAATATCAACAATATCAGGTTTGGTAAATTTTTCAGGAATAGAAATAGTTTGTCCATAAATTAACCAATCTTTTCCCATTGCATGGCGGAAATCGTCTTTAAATCCGGTACCCTCAATGGGTATTTGATGGGAAGGTGTAAATGCCTTAGTATCATATATTGGTTTTAATCCCTTACTAGCTCCCTCGATATTGGCTCCTAGCCAATTAATCATTTCATAACTATATGAAGCACCAGTGCCCATTTCAAAGGCAGCCATTCCATTAACATAAAGACAATTATTTCCCAAACTTCCTTTCCAAAAATTAAATTGAGGAAAGACATGTTCATAAATAAAGTCCATCGATGCTTTGGCGGCTTTGCCTTTGGGAGTATCATGTTCCCAAAGAGAAGGCATCTTAACCATGGTGGGATCTTTCATTATCTCTTTCCCCACATCTCCAACTGGCAGTTCAGTGCCAGCATTTCCGGCATCGAGGGGGGCGCCGAGCAAGTTTATTGCCATTATATATTCCCTCCTTTATAATTAATAGATTCCACTAGTATCACCTCCCATTTTACCACCAGTATCAGTGGTATTGGTACCCTCAATGGCACCCTGTATAATACTAACTGACGAATTACCAACAATATTTTGCAGTTGTGATGCCGGTGTTTTCGGTTTTACCATTCCGAGTGGATTCGTTGTTTCTGCAACTCCCTTTAACTCTTTGTAAAGGAGAGCTTTTGCCTTAGCAGCTTTGGGCGAGGGGACGGCGCCGATGAGCGCAGTTTGTATATTTTCAGAGGCGGCGCCGACAGTAGCTGCTTTATTCATAGCTGCAGTTAGGTCGGGGATTATAGAAGCTATCTGTAATGTAATGGATGCTGGTATAGAACCATTTTTTACCATAAAATATTCGTGATATATCGGTAATTCTAAATCTTTAACTTTTCTTATGTTATATAACTCTTCTTCATATAATACCATTCTACATAAATAATTTCCTTCGAGATTCAATCCATCGGCTGGTATTGGTTTCCAGACTTCTGCTTTCATAGCGGGGCTGCTTTTATTCCCCGTTAGTATATTTGTCTCGTAGGATGTCAACACTTGAAGTTCAACTAAATTTTTAAAATTCATCCATATAATAGATTGCCATCTTTGATCCTTCATAATATCTTTGGACCAGTTGTATTTAGCTAATTTACTACCAGTACTAACATTCTCTTCAGAAAATTTGGCTGCAGCTAAGAACCAAAATTTAATATGATTGGGTGCATTTTTAAGTTTTTCTCCCACTATTTTAGAAACAGCCCCAGGATTTATATTTGTTTGTTGTATTTTTTCAAAAAATTTTGCGGCCAACCCGTCCGAACTGTATAAATCGTACCAAAGCAATGAAGCTTTTCTCTTGTGTGTGTCAAAATTATCAATATTTAGCATGGTCATTAATAAACTATTTGGATCTAAAATATCTAAATATTTGTGCAAATTAGTATCATATGACTCTGCCAATTCATCAATTGGTGAATCAATTTTTGAAGCTTCAACCGATAGATCATTCTTCTGTCCAAAAAGCTGGCCGACTATTGGAGGTTTATCTGTTTTTTCTTGCTGTACAAAGGTTTGTCCAGTTACACCTTGTAACAACAGTGCTTCGTAAGCAGAAATTGGAGATTCTATTGTACAACTTCTAGCAAAAAATACATCACTCAATTTTCTTCTTAATATTTGTTCTTCTTCGGAAAAATGTACCAATTCAGAATTAACAGATATCTTTGAATCTTCTAAAGCCATGCCACGTTGATTATAGCTGACAATATCTGATATTAGCTTGGCGTATTTCATACGATTAAAAAGTGCGTTATCGTAAATCAATAATTCAAATGGATTTTCCATATTTGGAAGCAATACGTGTGAGGGCGCCAAAAATCTATATCGAGTAGATTGTAAAGTATCTCCACTAGTATATTTTGGATTAACATCTATAGTTACACTTCCAGCATTGTTGACTGTTTCATTTGTAAATATTTTTTTCATTTCAGCTTCTGTTCTAATATCAAACTGCTGTTTGGACAAAGTTAATAGTCCATTGGCGCCGAGGGCTGAACTTTCATAAATAAAAGGGTGAGTTGGTGAAGAAAGAAATTCATATCCGACACCCTTATCAACATCTGCATCAAAAACATTAGAAAAATAATATTCTATTTTAGAAAGCCTTAAATTTTCTCTACCCTTGCTAGTACTAGTTTGTGAGGGTCTAGGAGAAGTTTTCGATGATGATTTATAACTTTTTGTTGTAAAATTACTAGCGATCAGTTTTTCTATTTTATTTTTAAGAGTACTAACAATCCGAATCATCGCTTCAATGCCTGCTGGACTTCCAGTTTTTGGATGGGCTGCAAGATAAAGGGCTGCTAATATTCCTTCCATATTCGTTTTTTTTGCTATTAGTAATAGGATTTCCTCAATAATCTCAAGACCTATTCTGGCAGATTCTTTATATGATTCTATATTGCGAGATGGTAATCCTTTAAACTTACTTGAATATGTATTAGTGTGAGGATCGTGATTCATTAGTGCAGCATCTAAGTACCTTTCTAATCTTCTAATGGATCTTGTCGCTTTAATAACCATTTCGCTTAATACAATTAATGAACCATCTTGTATTATTACTTCAACGCCATATTGATATAGTCCATCGGTAACTTCAGCAATTGAAAAATCAATGCCAGTAAAGTGGCGTGTACTAGATCTGTGATAGGGGGTTTGTTCTAATTTAAGATTCACTTCGCGAAGACTTCCCATTTTTTTAAGTTTTTTAACACCCAGAATTGAACCCATGTTGCCAGTTTCTTTCATATAACCAGCAATTCCTATAAAATAATTTTTAGATTTAGTATTAGTTTGTTTTTCTCCAGTATCTACGATTATTTCGGCAGCAGGTTCGTTAGTATCTTCAAATTCTTTGTAATCTATAAGACTTTTGGAATCCAATACTTGATTTTCGCTGCGCGTTTCTTTCACTCTACGTCTTTTTATCTTCATTGAACGAATAACAGAATTGGCTAAAAATTTCTCGACCATGGGGCCAGTTGCCCTATCATATAAGACTGGATAAGCTGAATTATCTCTGACTAGTTGGTGATAATCCATTCCAAAGAAGAACCTGGCCTGTCCGGCACTATCTCTAGATAATTTCATGCTAGTGAAATGTGCTTTTTTAATGGCAGGAAGAGAATTGTTTTGTAAATTATCTTTAATAATGATCAAACTATTTTCTATTGGTCTAAAATCTAAGTTAATTTTATCAATTTTGTTGATTAATCTAAAGTCTTGTATTTTTACATTTGCTACTGCCACAGCTCTTAAAGTACCGTCAATGGTGGAGCCTCGATAATATATGTTGGGATCAATAGATGACTCGCCCATCATCCAATATCCAGATTCATTTGGCGATTCTGCCGGCATCCAGTGCACTGGCCCATTATATGGTTTATTTACCTGATCATAAAAAATCATGCCAACTTTTGGTGATGAATAGTTTTCTATTATTATTTCAGCCACAGGTTTTCCTATTAAGTTTTTATCTGTCTTAATAGCATTACAATACGCCGACCATGGTCCTATAGAAGTATCCCCTGTGAATTCCGATATATCTAAAAATGGTATCAAGAAATAGGAAAGATGTTTTGGATCGTGATTATTAACGACGAAAGATATTGAAGCTATTAATTCTCTTGTCACAGTTCCATCGTCCAATACTTTTGTTGTTATTTTTGATTTTAAAGTATTTTTATTGCCGTTAACTATATCAAGAAGCGACATTGTTCGGGCTGCAAAGCCTTGTGCACAAGAAAATCTATCAAACATTTTAGGAGCTTCATAATATATATTTGGATCCATAAGAGCCGAAGAAACAATGGGATTTGTACTTTGAGCAACTATAATTTTATAAACATCTAATATATCATCGTTTTCAAACCAGGACTCTTCACCTTCAAATATCAAATCTTTAAACACAAGGTTTAATGTTGTTTGAAGTTTGAGAGAATTTAGTTTATTGGCAGTTGCATCTAAAACATGATTAACGTTTGGAAACATTATATCTTTAAAATCCACATGAGGATCGTTGTGTATTTCATTTTCTAAAGTAGAAGTTTTACCTGTACTTTCTAAAATAATATTACTAATGTGGATATTTGGTATACCAAAACCAGCAAAAGCAGCACTATGTTCCTGACGAGCCATTTAGATGTACCTCCATTTAATTAGTATCTTAGTCTTCACATATATCCCCGGTTTCTGTGTCGGGTGGTCCATAAATACTTTTCTTTTCAACTGCTGCAATATCTGGACAATCAAATGTTCTATCAACAAAGACACCCTTAGATTCATCAACTGGTCTATGCCGACAAAATATTTCATTATCAATTTCTTCATCGACTTCTATATTAAAAAAGTACTCAACATAATTAGAATCAAGCTCCGAAAAATTAGCGACTGAATAAGTCAAGTCTTTTTCATCTAATAATAACTCGTCTGAATATTCAGAAAATTTTGCTGCAAAGTTGAGAGGTTTAAGCTGCTGTTCGCCCGTTTTAATACTATCACTATCATAAATATCTTCAATCTCAAAAACTTCAATCTCAAAATTTTCCCTCAAAAATGGAGAATTTTCCTCTCCCATTTCAACTAAAACGTAATCATGCTCAATGTGCAAGAATGTTTCATCTGAAAATTCTACAGTTGTGTAATCTTTTAAGGCAGGGTTGTAATCCTTTTTATATTCATCGCCATGTTCATAAATCTTTGCGTTCATGTCAAGAAAATTTTGTGACGTTACAGATTCTTCTGTCGTTGCAGTAAGCCTATAAATAATTTCTGTATCAATTTGTGGTATGTTAATAAATCTAGTATTCAATTTGCCATTTGGATTCTTGTAATCTAGTTGCATATGATCAGAAGAGCTTGATATATATCCTGCCCAAAATCTGCTAGTAATGGCGGGAGCATAATCGCTTTCCAATGCAGAAGAGCCAATTGGGCCCGATAGTGCGTATTTTTTTTCGATAGTTGGCTGTACTGGAGCTTGGCCCATTTGTGTTTTTTTCATGACACTTTCAATACCAGTGTATATGTGTTGTGTCCTAAGTCTTGGGGTTTCTTCTTGGATTCTTGGCTCTGTGTTATTTTGTAATTCAGAAGCTCTAGGGCTTGTAGAACCTGAGACGTGGGCAACATCATATAATATATCATCATCAAAAAATTGATAATATACGGGCTTAAAAGTGCCCTGGGACATTAAATATTTACCGTGTTGAGTAATTTCAATATCTATTACATCCTCTTTCTGATTAAAAAATGCCACTATTTATTAGTCTCCTTTTTTCATAAATTCAAAATCAACAGGAACATCACCGCTATACCCCGATAATTCGCCGGCTTCAAATTCTTCTTTAAGTCGCTTATAATCTTCTTCTGTCAAATCCATAAATCCTTTTGCCTCTGGCTGATTAATTGGAATCTTTGGTCCTAGACGTATTCTTGGAGAAGCTTCCAACTTTACCATTTCTACAATGGTACAAAAATCATATGGCCAATTAAAACTATATGGCATTGAACTATCTGATAGATTAGATGTGTTTCCCACTTTGAATGGAAATTTAAATCTATTATCATCTGAATCTTTTTTAGTAAGCTTATAAAAATCATAATTCGCTCTTTGTTTTACTTTAAAAACCATCCAACGTAATCTAGAAGAATACTTGAATATTACATCACTAGTAATCATCTCAAACTTGCCAATCTTGTGTGAAAAAGTTGCACTATCTTTTGATGCAATTTTTGCTGCTTTTGGCATCAGCCCTTGCCAAATATCGGATAAGTCTTGTTTATCCAATTTTTGTTTAAATTCCATTATATACATAGCAAATGGTCCAATCTCTTCTAAAGCCTCTGGATTATTAACAAAATCAAACGCCGGCGGGAATACATATTTTTTCATAGCTTTTATAATTCTGGTTATGGAGGTTCTTTTAATGGGGCTGGTTCTTCCATAATCACCTACCTTAATTGCCGTTCTTCTCGGGCTTAAATAATTTTGTTTTTGAGTTTCATACATATCTCTATCGATCTTAATAAGTTTCTTAAGCCCCCCCAGATCAAAGAACGGGATTGCTATAACTGCTTCATGTATGGTTGTAGAATTTGCCAATTGACCTAATTTTTGTGAACTTCTTGTTCCCTGGTTAAATCCGCATGTTTTAATTAAAGAGCCGTTTTTTATGGAGTCGGCCTGATAAAGTGGACTTTCTTTAAGTTCAAGATATATACCTTTTCTTCCAGTTGGTATGCTACAATAATCCATCCACATACCCACTGGTTGTTCGCGTGCATGAAAACTTGAATTGAGGGAAGGATGGTCTCGCGTTAAGATTGGGCATTCAAATTTTGTACCAATAGTCCAAACTTCCTCTTCAGACGTACCCTCTTCTGCCGTGGACGGAGTAAAGGTCGAATCCACAAATTTGCTATGTTCAGAATTTGGATCATCAATTGCCGCCCCTTGTTCGGTTTGTATATCATATTTAATTTTAGGCACTCTTGTTTTACCAAATATATTCACAGAGGCGCTAACGTTCATTTCATTTTTAAGAGCAGACTTCGAAAAGTTCGAAGAGCCGAGAGAAACCATAGTCCAACCCCTACCAAATGCGGCGCCATATGAGGCTCTAGAATAATCATTTCCGTATTTTACAGTTGCTTTCTCAAAAATGTAATCTAAATCCGGCTGGCCCTCCAAATCATGTTTATACGAAATTGAAGCACTAGCAGCACCATAAAAATATGGTGGTGTAAAGGGTGCATATGCTGGATCGCCAATAATAACGTTGTGTGTATTCGAAGCTAATGTAGCCAACAAATTCGTACTCGCAAACTCAACCGGGGGGCCATATATGGATCCTCTAAACCAGCTAGGTCTAGCAAGAGATCCAGTAGAAAAAGGGCCTTCCGATAAAAGAAGATCATCTGGTTTGTGTAAAACGATATCCATATGATACGTCACGTTTTTCTTAAAAAAAGTGCCCTCCCTTATAGAGCCCCACATATTTTTGGGCTTAGAAGCAAAAGTTGTCATACCTCGTCTCTTGAGGAAAAAATCTGGAATTGTTGCTAGGAAATTATTCATTGCCAAGCCATACAATACATCTTGATATAATTCTTTACTTAAAAATTTTGCTCGGGCATCCGGGGAGCCGAGAGAGTCACCACTACCTGCAAATTTTGTTTGAGATGAGCCGCTAAAAGCATTCGGGTATGCCATATATATCGTTTTGCCCGCTGGTAAATGTTCCTCCGGTTCGTATAAAGCTTCGAAAGGTAATCTTGTTTCTGGTTCATTCGTAATATATCCATAATGCTCATCGGCGTCGTCGGGGCCTTTGCCGGTTACATGCTGTACTTCAGTCTGTGAAAGCCACAATGGCCAATCAACAGCAATACCAGATTTAATGGTGTTGTACATAATTCCCGGGGAGAAAAATGGTTGTAACAGCGCTTCATAACCTTCTGATACGCCGGTGCTGCTTCCCGAACTACAAAGTATAGGAAGGGTATACGGCGTTTTAGTTGGTACCATTGCTTTATGAAATAAAGAAGCTAGTTGTAAAGTTCTGTTAACTGGGTAAAATCCATTATAAGGAAGCAGCTTCTTTATGGCATCGCAACGCATGGAAATAGAGGGCACATAAAATTCTTGTTTATATCCCACCAATTCTTCAGATGTTAGTTTTTCCTCTTTGGATGGTGGAAAAAATTTTGGAGCGGCCTTGTGTTCATTATAAATAAGTTCAAAATATTTCAAGAAATCTGTGTGTGCATATATTCTAAAGAACTCATTATTAAATTCTGCAACAGGATAATTGGCGCTGGATGAAATGATTGCCATTTTGTCTAGGTAATCAGATGCAAGTGGTGCACCTGTTGTTTCATCAAAAAACCCAGCAATATTTAAATCAGCAGGTAATTGTTGATTTCTTATACTCCCTGTTGCCGCGCCGGCTCCAAAGATTGTAAAAACCGATTTATTTTGTGCAGAAAGATCAAAACCATTTTCATCGTAGAACTCCATATGATCTGAAATTCTAAATTCTGGAAGTATGCTATGATCCTTAGCCACAAGACGAAGCTCTTCAGAATATTCTTCATATGTATCATACCAAGGGGTATTTTCAGCTTGTGAACTAGCATTCCAAGTCCAACTCTCCAAACCTAAATTTCCAACATATGGTAAAGTATGTGTGTAATTCGCAGAAGCTGTATATCCGATAGGATACGCGGCGTACTCTGGTCTCAACGCTGTTGATCTGTGATCGACCTTAAGTTCACCTAAAGGAGCTAATGGCCACACACTTTCTGGGCCGGCTCCACCAAGAAGAAGAACCGCGTATATCGCATTGTTACCAACAGCGAAGCCTTGAGAATTGATCGAGCCAGTTGGCCTAATACCGGGGTTATTAGCAGCTAAAACTCTAAATTCTGAAAGAGTATCACATTGAGCGGAACCTTCATCACAAATTGCCCCTTCTAGAACACCTTTTGCCCAGAAAGTTCTATGTTCAAAAGAAACTAATTTCGAATTTTTTTCTGTGTAGTTTAGGCGGCGGCGGATTTTTGACATATAAGTCAATGATTCTTTTGGATATATTACTTCTGAATATTTCATATATCTAAAGGAATTCATGGGGTTTTCCATTCTTGGTATGCCATCTCCAACATAAATTTGTTTTAAATTACTATAGATTTGTGTACCATTTTCTGGTTCGGGATATTGTAATCTATTTTGTATAGTTTGTTTGTTATCTATATACCCGATCATGTCATGAATTAACAGGTTTTCTCCAATAGAGGGAAAACCAGTAATTGGATGAGTATATCCAGCAGCTTTATTATATGTAAAGGTGCAAAGATTATTAGCATACGTGTGATTTAAAACTACTTCAGGCACCACTTTTGACATGTGTGCAACTTTTGCCATGGGATCAATTTTTTCAAACCCAAACTGCCTTACATCAAATTTATGAACCATTGGTTTAAATTTAGAAGTTATAACTGGTTCTATATAATTATAAATAACTTCGGGATATCCGATTACGCTTCCGGGTTTTGTTTCGTCACCCACTTTAAAAACCTTTATGATGGAAAGTACATTTCTTTTTTTCAAATGACGCATTACGGGATGTTCACCACCCCTAATCTGTTTCCAAGATGGATATTGATAAGGTCCATTTCTATGATGAAGAAGTGGATTGAGAACAAGGGCTGCACCAATGCCTTTGTGAAAAGGTTCTCCTCCTGATGCTGCAATTTCACCGCCGACGCCACCGGTGAAATTTACAACATTGACAGAACAGATTGCATCCCAGTTTGATGTTGCTACTGCTGTATTGCCTAACGCGCCGGCTTGAAGTTGTACAAATGTAACTTTGCCAGAATCAAGAAATGAGACGGATAGAAAAGATAAGCCCGTAAAGTTGCCATCAAAAACTTCTTGGAAATGATTCGTTGTAGCAATTACATTATCTCCAGAATTAAACTCACATTGTTGATGATCTGTAGTATTATCAAAAACATTAGCTTGAGCACTACCATCAGTTTTTATAGTAATTGTGGCTTTTTTCCCATTTGTGTCTTCAAGTGTAATAGATGCATTATTACCTGCAACGCTGTTGTGATTTGTTTCATCAAACGTAAATGTTGTGCTAGCTGGATCCCCTGATGCATCGACCCAAAATCCTTCTCCCAATATGTTTCCTCCAAGAAGGAGAGTGCCTTGTTTAACATGGTACTCACAAGATTTATCTGCATTTTCTTGTGCAACTTTAATATTAGGAAGATTCAATAAAGACACACTAGCATCATATCCCAGTGTATTGGTGGAGGAAGTAATTGGTTCATATATTGTTGTATTTAAACCAACAAAATCTGTTTGAATCCATGAATCTTCCGTAAGAAATTTTTCTGCGCTATAATCTCTAAAATATGTATTTTCCAAACCGTTTAAATTATGACTTTTGTTAAGTTCTTTTGGCATAAAAGAAAACCAATTATCGACTGCAGTGTCCCAAGTTAATCCCAACGCATTTATAGTTGAACCTAATGATGCTGCATATTCAGTGGCCTTAAGTGTCAGATCGGAAGAGCACACGTCTGAACTCCAGTCACCTTGTAATCTCG
>CAACVE010000122.1_pt1 | contig 14284 bp, 17 predicted proteins | sample 2381751 | NCBI WGS metagenome assembly CAACVE01 (sample SAMEA5211968, study PRJEB30684) | marine metagenome | biome: Marine; feature: Epipelagic; material: Water | collected 2015-10-15 | depth 2000 m | reverse complement strand
CACCACTGGAAACTATGTGGACAATGTTACAGGTGGAACAGGGGTATCGGTAACAGGTTCGGCAGGGGAAGGTTGGGAACCTGCAATCGCTATTGGTCAAGCAGTAGGTACAAGTGATTCTGTAACATTCGGTTCGTTGTCTGTGGATAACTTTACCCTAAATGGCACAGAACTGGATTTATCCAGTGGAGACTTTACCTTAGATGTAGCAGGAGACATTATCCTTGATGCAGATGGTGGTGATGTTGTCCTTCAGGATGGTGGCACACAATTCGGTAAGATTTCCAAAGCAACCAATAACATAACTCAATTCAATACTGTTGATGCCATCATTATGCCTTTGGGAACAACAGGGCAAAGACCTACAGGTGCAGCAGGTATGTTTAGGTACAACAGCACTGATGGCAAGTTTGAAGGTTATACAAACGCATGGGGTGAGATCGGTGGTGGTGGTAGTGGTTTATTCACTACCAATGAATTTACAGGAGATGGCTCAGAGACTGACTTTACCTTATCCACAGCTCCTTCCAGTGAAGATATGGTCATGGCGTTTATTGATGGTGTCTACCAGAATAAAAATGCTTACACCTTATCAAGCACTACTATTGCCTTTGATACAGCACCAGTAAACCAGAAAAAAGTTATTGTTCATGTCGTAGGCAGTACAGTATCAGGATCAAACGCTAACCTAGACTCTTTCTCAGGAAATGGCTCAACAACAGCATTTACGCTAAACCTAGACCCAATTACCGAAAACAATACGCAGGTTTACATAGATGGCGTATACCAAATGAAATCAGGCTACTCAGTTAGTGGAACGACCCTGACATTCAGTGCAGCTCCCCCAGATGGAACCTCTATTGAAGTTGCGACCTTTACCCAGAACACACTCAATGCACCTGCTAACGATTCAGTAACAGGCGCTAAGATTGCAGACAACGCTGTAGATTCAGAACACTATGTAGATGGTTCTATAGACTTAGCCCATATGTCAGCTAACTCAATAGATAGCGACCAATATGTTGATGGAAGTATAGACACTGCTCATATTGCCAACTCTCAAATTACAAATGCTCTAATGGCAGATGATGCCATTGATAGTGCAGAAATTGCAGATGGAGCTATTGACTTAGTTCATATGTCGGCTAATTCAGTTGACTCAGATCAGTATGTAGACGGATCAATAGACTTGGTTCATATGTCAGCCAACTCGGTAGATTCTGACCAGTATGTAGATGGCAGTATAGATGCAGCTCATTTAGCCCCTGCACAAACAAATATTACAAGTTTAGGAACATTAACAGGATTAACAGGAGGAACAGGTGACTTAATTTGGGACACACCAACTTTTGTTGTTGATTCTTCTGCTAACAGCGTTGGTATAGGAACTGCGAGCCCTCTTTCAACATTAGAAGTTGCAATTGGAACTGCCTTTACTACAGCATATAATGGAGCAGTTGATAATATTACATTATCCAGAGATGCTACAGAAGGTCAGGATAATTATGCTGGTTCTATTGGTTTTAGTCCAATAGATAATCCAAATGAAAGAGATGCAGTAATTGCTGCTGTTCAAAGTGGTTCTGATGGTAATCAATTAGGGCTTGCATTCTTTACTCATCCAAGTTCTACAGGCGGTGATGCAATAGTAGAGAAAATGCGTATTGAGCATGATGGTACCGTTCATGTAGGAAATGCTGGTACTGTTTCAGGCAATAATTTAAGCATGAGTATTGGGGACGGAAGTGGATCAAATACTCTTGCAATATATTCAGGTACAAATTCTTGGAGTTCTATTTATTTTACTGATACAACAGACAATCAATACAGAGGGGTTATTCAATATAACCACCCAAATGACAGATTAGAACTTTATTCAAACGCAACAGAAAGACTTAGAATTTTGTCTAATGGTGCTTGGGGAGTAAACGGAGCAAATTACGGATCAGACGGACAGATATTAACATCAACAGGAGCAAGTACAGCACCTGCATGGGAAGATGCACCGTCATCAGGAATTTCAACAGGAAAAGCTATAGCAATGGCTATGGTGTTTGGATAATAATAGGAGAAAATAAATGGCAACACCAAATATAGTAAGCGTAGCAACGATTAATCCGTTTACAGTGGCAGGAGATTTAACAACCTCTGCTGTAGCTTTAGTGGACACCACTGCAGAATACTGTTTTAAAATAGAAAGTATATTTTTATGTAATGCTGATACAACAAATAGTTGTACAGCAGATATAGATGTTAGCGTAGACAATGGTTCTAATTACTATTATTTAACTAAAGGGTTGGTTATACCGCCTGCTACTACAATATCAATAATAGATAGACCTATTTTTTTAGATGAAACAGATTTAATTCGTGGATTGGCTAGTGCTAACGGAGATATAGATTATGTTATCTCTGGTACTAAAATAGTAGACTAGGAGTAAAGCATGAATAAAAATTTAGCATATGATGTAAGTGCAACTACATTAGAAAATGCTATGCTAGCACTTGGGTCTAGTGCTAATGATAATGTTAATTCTGGCGTTTATAAGATGAATGATGTTACAAACATGACTAAAGCGGGACAATGGGCTATACAAAGGCCTACTTACGATAGAGAAAATCGTCATACAATAGTTGGGTCTAATACGCATTCGGCAAGTGCAATAATTCGTTCAGGCAGAATGATATTAGCTGGTAATTATTGCGGAATGTATGATTTTGCTTATTACAATGGAAACTTAGATTTAAACAATGAATCTTTCTCAGGATCAGAGTTTGAGGCAATGATGTTTTCACAGAATACAGACACACATTGGGCATTAATTTTTATTAATGGAAATTTAGAATTAGACATGCCAAACATTATAAGACCACCAGTTAGAAAATTAGGAATGTGTATATATACTACAGGTAATTTTGTAGCAGATGGAATTATTTCAATGACTAACAGAGGAGCAAATCATTCTGGTGCAGGAATTTCATACGGATATACAGCTCCAGTAGATATTCCATTGAATGGAACTTTAACTATACCGGCTGCAGGTGGTGTAGGTGGTGCTAGAGCAGAATCAGGAAGTGGATCAAGTGGTACAGGTGCACATGGTGCAGCCAATGCAGGAACTGCTGCTGGTGGCTCAGGAACAAGTACATATTGTGGTTCAGGTGGTGGTGCTTCGGGTCATTCATTAGTAGCTGTTGATGGAACAACTACTACTTCAGGATCAGGGTCAGCAGGAACTTGTTTTTCAGGTGGTACTGGTGGAGCAGGAATTATGGCGTTTACAGGTAATAATTCTACTCAAGGTGCTACAGCAGATGACCGACATGATGCAGAAACTAATGGTGGAGCAGGTGGCCAACCACAAAACGGTGTACAGTCAACATATGGTTCAAGTGGTGGTGTTGGTAATCCGGGAGGATATAGAGAAAAATCCGATAGTACTATTGTTGGACACGAATATGGAGAAGCTCCTACTGATAATCCTATTGCTACAATTTCTTCTCAAGCAAGACCACCAAATGCAATTGATGGTGCAAATGGAACTGCAGGAACTTGTGTAATAATGTGTGCAGGAACATATTCAGGCGGTGGAAAACTTAGAAGCTCAGGACATACTAGTTATATGTATCATGATGGAATAGTAGGTGGAGCTGGAGGTTCTGGCGGTGGTGGTATTTTCATTTCACTTTACGGAACAGATTCAAGTGGGCCGACTCCTACTGCAGGTGGTGGAGCTCAAGGTAATTATTATGCAAATACAAATGGTGGTGGTGCAGGAACAGGAATAAAGGCAGCTTTATAATGGCAAAATATTTTATACATAATGGAGAACATCAAGCAATAATAGATGACTTACCAGCGGGATATACAGTTTTAGAAATATCTTCTGCAGAAAGAAGTACAGCTATAGACCCATTACCTTTAGATGTAGTTGGTGTACCTTGTTTAATAGAAGAATTAAATGTATATACAGCATGGAATACTGATACAAAATCCGATAAATGGCAATGTCTTTATGCTGAAGATGCAACTACATGGACCGAAGTTAATGCAAAGAGAACAGAATATTTAACACTAAACGAACAACAACATAATGCTATGAAAGCATTAATGGAATAATAAGATGGCACTAACTAAAATATCAACAGGAATGATCTCAGAGGCAGTTGGCAATGTTGACTTAAACATTGATGCCAATACCATGTTTATAGATGTCTCTACCAATCGTGTAGGCATTAACAATAATTCCCCTGCAGTACCTTTGGATGTAACTGGGGCAGTCAATATGTCCAGTACCCTAGACCTAACCTCACATTTGGATATGCCAGATAGTGCAATTATTAAATTAGGCACAGGAGATGACTTACAAATTTACCACGATAGTAATAATAGTCACATAAAAAATGATACAGGTGATTTATATGTTCGGTCAGATAGTAATGTGTACATTACTAATGCCGCTACTAGCAAAAACTCTATTGCAGCAGACACAGATGGTGCAGTTACTCTTTACTTCAACAACGCAGCCAAACTAGCTACAGCTTCAGGTGGTATAGATGTAACAGGTACAGTTGTTTGTGATGGTGGTAATTTTGATGGAGCTTGTACCTTTAATGATACAGGTGCAGATGCAGATTTTAGAATAGAAGGCGATAGTGATACTAATCTGTTCTTCATTGATGCTGGAAACGATAGAGTTGGCATTGGTACTGGTACTCCTCAAGATCATTTTCATTTAGCGAAAACAGGATTTTGGTTTGGGAGTAATTCCGATTATCTTAGATTAGTTCAAACAAACACTAATGTATTTTCTTGGTATGGACCGGGTTTTGGTTACATTCAACATTGGAACCCTAATACAGGTGAAATTAAATTAGCTGGATCTTTAGTAGCTAATGGTGGAGTAGTATTTAATGAAGATAGTGCAGATAAAGATTTCAGAGTTGAATCCAATAACAACGCCAACATGCTTTTTGTTGATGGCGGCAATGACAGAGTTGGCATAGGAACTGCGAGTCCAAATGAAGCGTTAGAAGTTTCAAGAACAAGCACAGACCAAACAAACGGGTTAATAATAGAGAATCTCCAAGCAGGTGGTTATGGAAGTGGTATTGCGTTTGAATCTAAAAGGTCAGATGACAGCTCTGTTTCTGATGCTGCTAAAATTTATGTAAGTGGTACTAACTCTTGGAACTCGTCAGGCTCAAGAACTTCAGCTATGAATTTTGGAGTTATAGGAGATGGTACATTTGCTGTAAGAGCACAGATAAATAAATATAACGGAATAGCTTTTGGTACAGATTCCGCAGAAGCTAATACCTTAGACGATTATGAAGAAGGCACATGGACACCAGAGATAGAAGATATAGGTGGACGTGAGTGCACTCTTTCAACTGCTAATGGTTCATACACTAAAATCGGTAGAATGGTTCTACTAAATTTTCAAGTGACAGTTAGTGCAACACCTGCTGGTTGGACTGGAAATTATATTTTAATGAAAAACTACCCATACCCACATCCAACTCAAGCGTATAACGGAACAGGACATATAGATTACTTTAGTGGATGGAATGCGGGTATGTCATCATTGGGTTTTGACACATCATCAACTACTACGAAATTTTGGTTAGTTGGGATTGTAGGAGACGGTGCGTATTCAAGTATTTATATACCCACATCATATTTTGGTGGTAATGAACATTTTAAAGGATCAATAATTTATCAAACATCAGTTTAATAGGAGAAAAAAATGGCAATAACAAAGACAGTAACAGCAGACAAGATTGAAGTTCTTGAAGATGGGGTTGTTTGTGTTAGAACAGCAACTATAATCAAAGAAGATGGAACTGAAATGACTCGTACTTTTCACAGGCATATGTTAGACCCAAGTTCCCGAAGTGGAGATAATTGGGTAGATACTGACATATCTGGTGAAGCAAGTAATGTTCAAGCAATCTGTAATGCGGCATGGACATCAGCAATTAAAACTGCTTTTCAAGAAGCATTTGATGCAAGTATTCCAGAGTAAATTATGGCTAAAACAACAGTACCATCATATTTATCAGCAGTTCCCAGTATTATAGATGCAGGGGATGCCACTGCCATTACCATAGATTCGTCTGAGAACCTTTCCATAGGCGGTCAAACCAACCATGACGGAGCTGCAGTCCTGATTGCTCATGGCGATAGTGGGGTAACAACTTATAGCGATAATGCCGATGAACTGGTCATAGAAAACGCAGGTAATGCAGGGATCTCCATTCTCACTCCTGCCAATGGAACAGGCTCAATAATCTTTGGCGATTCCAACGATGACGACATAGGCAAGATTGAATACAACCACAGCACAGACGATCTCACCTTTACTGCAGCCGATGACATAAACCTCGTTACAGGATCAGGCAATGTAGGGGTAACTGGAACTATGAGTGTATCAGGTGCTATTACAGGAACATTAGCTACAGCAGCACAAACAAATATTACAAGTGTAGGAACTCTAACAGGATTAGAAATTAGTTCAGGTACATCTGATTTTACTTTAACCAAATTAACAAATACCAATAATGATGCATATCCAGCACGAATGACTTTTGTAAAAAATTCTGCTAACCCTGCTACCGATGATGACATAGGAAAAATTGATTTTTATGGAGAGGATTCAGCAGGTAATTCTGACCGATTTGCTTTCATTTTAGCATCAACACCTGATGTTACTTCTGGTAGTGAAGATGGTAGTTTGGAATTTTATACATTAGTCAATGGATCTACTACTAATACCATGGCAATAACAGGTGGAAATGTTGGTATAGGACAAGCAAGTCCTTCAGCGACTACTGGTGTAGCAAGATTTTTACATATTGGAGATAGTAGTACTGCTCATACAGGTTTAATTCTTGAGGACAATACTAATAAATGGGAAATACAAGTTAATGAAGATTTACATCTTATTGATGGTTCAACCGAAAGATTTAGATTTACAGATCAAACTGAAATTGGAATAGGTGGACAAAACTACGGAACAGACGGACAAGTATTGACTTCAGGTGGTGCGGGTGCTGCAGTAGCTTGGGAAGATGCAGCAGGTGGTGCAACAACATTAGACGGATTAACAGATGCTAAATCTGGCGGTACAAACTTTACCAATTCACTTATTGTTGGTCATCAGACTACAGGAACATTAACAAGCACCGCAACTCAAAATACTTTTATTGGGTATGCTTCTGGTGACAATGTGACTAGTGGTGGATCTAATACAGCACTGGGGTATAACTCTCTAGGAAATAATTATTCAGGTGCACAAAACGTAGCAGTCGGTGCTGAAGCTTTAGATGCTCTTCAAAATGGTGCAAATAATACCGCTCTTGGTTATGAGGCGGCAGGTAAAATGACCTCTGGCGGAGATAGTGTTGCCATAGGTAGAGCAGCTTTACTTGATGTTACCTCTACTTCCGGTAATACTGCAGTAGGTGTTGAAGCAGGAGAAAATATTACTAGTACGGAAAATACAGCTATAGGTAAACACGCTTTAAGAGGATCTGGTTCTTTGTCAGGAAATAGAAACGTAGGTGTTGGTGTGAGTGCAGGTAAAGTTATGACCAGTGGCTATGAGAATGTTACTATTGGTTATAATGTATCCGAAACTTTAGCAGGTGGGTTTTATAATGTACATATCGGAGCAGAATCTGCTGGAACTACTTCATCTGTTCATGGACAAGTAATTATTGGTAGTCGTTGTCATGCTTCTGGTAATGCTTCTGAACAAACAGTTTTGGGATATAATAATTCAGGTTATTCAGGTGGTTGGTTTACTGTTGTTGATCCAGATGGAAAGAGTTATATCAATCCAGGACAAACAAGTTGGTCAGGAACTTCAGATGCTGGATATAAAGAAAATATAGCAACTTCAACAGCAGGGCTTAGTTTTATAAATGATTTAAGACCCGTTACATTTACTTATAGAAAGAAAAAAGACATAGATGCTACACTACAGGGTTATACAACCGATGCAGTTGATGGAGAAAAATATTATAAAGGTGATTCAAGTGTAAATCACGGATTTATAGCACAAGAAGTTAAAACAGCTATAGATAATCACTCAGAAGTGAAAGATGGACATAAGGTTTGGAGAGGTAAAGAACCAGATCAATTTTATGAAGAAGATAAGGATGCAGTTCTTTATATAGAGGGAGATGAAATTCCTGAAGGTAAAGAAATAGGAGATATAAGAAAACCAGCCCAAGTAGAGGGAGAATTAGCAAGATTGGGTGATGGAGAAAGTATTGCAGAAGGAGAATTGATACCTATGCTAGTAAAAGCAATACAAGAACTTTCAGCAAAGAACGATGCACTAGAAACAAGAATAGCAACATTGGAGAGCAGCTAACAATTTGTTATGATAATATTTTTAATCAAGGAGAAATCTAATGGCAGAAGCTAAAGAGACCCAACCCCAAGAACCACAATTCAGGTATTCATACACATCAGAAGATGGAGAAGTCCACGAAGTAGATGCAAATGAATTTAGCGTTCAAGGGAAAAGAGCCTATCAAAAGATAGCGGATTTAACCAAGCGTAAACAGGAACTTGCCGAAGCAATGACCGAAGTAGATGTACTGACTAACTTCTGGAACCAAGTCATACAGGAAAACGAAATCAAAGCCAATGGCGAAGATAAAAACCCAATGGAAGAAGCAATAGAGATCGTTGACGAGGAAGAAAAGAAGGATAACTAATGGCAGGTCTAACGGTAAGTACAGAACCAACCCAAGAGCCAGTAACGCTCCAAGAGGTCAAGGAATACTTGCGGTTAGAGGATAGTATTGATGAGCGCAATCTACAGCCCATTGTGGAAGCATCCAGAAAATACGCAGAGGAGTATTTGAATCGTGCTTTGATGAGCCAAACTATTACACTTAGTCTGGACACAACCTCTGATATGGATGATCCGTTATGGGAAGGAATGAAAACAGGGCCATATATGAACTCCCACAAGAACTATATTGTCTTGCCTAAATCACCAGTGGCGAGTGTAACCAGTGTCGTTACTTATGATGATGCTGATACAGCAACCACCTTTGCCGCTTCCAAATATTATGTGGATACAGCCAGAGAGCCTGCAAGAATTGTTCTCAGGACAGGTGAGACATTCCCTACTGCACTAAGGGTAGCCAACGCAATAGTGGTTATTTATGTGGCAGGAGTTGCTTCCCCTTATAACATTCCTGAGCCTATCCGAATGGGTATATTGCAACACATAGCGTACCTTTATGAGCATAGGGGGGATATGTATTCTCCCATAGCAACTGTGCCACCTATGTTACAGATGCTTTATTCGCCTTACCGCATTCACAGTGGCTTGGGTTCAAGCGCTTTGATGTCGGTAGGCTAATGGCTAAGGAAAGCACAATATCTAAACTGGAAGCCCACGAAAAAGAATGTGCGCTTCGTTATGGTTTCATAGAAAAGCAATTACAAGATATAGATAGCCGACTGGAAAAGGGCAATGTCCGTTTTTCCAAACTGGAAGCTATGATCTGGGGATTGTATGTAGTGGCTGCAGCATTTGGAGCCAGTAAGTATTTGGGGCTAGGATGACTACCAGTATAGGCAGAATGCGACATAGGGTAACTATTCAGAAACCCACAGCGACCACTGATACTGGTGGTGGCAGTAGTGTTTCATGGGGAACATTAAAAGAGGTTTATGCGGATATACAACCACAGTCAGGCAAATCTATGTTTCAGCATGGTCAGGAAAAAGAAAAGGTTACCCATAAACTGATTATGCGTTACCGAGCCGATATAGGCACAAACTATCGTATTAAATTCGGCACACGAATATTCAATGTCCATTCCATACTCAATGAAGATGAAAGGAACAGATTTCTTACGCTCAGTTGCGAAGAGGGGACAGCAACATGACACAAAGAATAGTTGTAACATCAAACTCGGCTGAAGTTAGTGCTAGGTTGGCAAAAAGAGTCAAAGCATCAATAAAGGATGTTCAACAATTAGTTGTCAATGCTACAAACCTGGTGGAAGAAACAGTTGTCAAAGGAATACATGGGCCACCAAAAACAGGTGTATTGTATGAAAAAGGAAGCTCCTTTAGGGGCAACAGACCTTCCCATAGGGCTTCGGCTCCTGGAGAATATCCTGCAACAGACACAACTTATTTAGCACAAAACATATCATCTACAATGAGCGCAAACAAATTAACAGGCAGAATAACCTCAGAAGCGGAGTACAGTAAAGATTTAGAGTATGGTCGTAATGGAGTTGCGGCTAGACCATTTATGCAACCCTCGTTAGAAAAAAATAGAAGAAAAATAGTCGGTTGGTTTAAAAGAGCCAAGTTAATGAGAGATCTATCGTGACCATCAAACAATTTGCCCTACAGGAAGCTCTATACACACGCCTGAACAACGATTCAACCCTTACCAGTACATTGGGGTCAAGTGTGTATGATGAAGCCCCAGAGGGCTCTAGTTTTCCCTATGTAGTTTTAGGGGAAAGCACCGCTATTGAATACGACACCAAAGATGTTGACGGTAGTGAAAATACTATGACCTTTCATGTATGGTCGCAATACAGGGGTGCAAAAGAAACCAAGAACATAATGGACAGACTGCATGATTTATTGCATGATTATAGTCTAAGTGTAACAGGCGCTAATCTCATCAATTTAAGATTTGAGTTTAGCGACTTAGTTAGAGACCCAGACGGGATCACTAGGCACGGAGTTATGCGATTCCGTGCTATTTTATTAGGCAGCTAGATAGCTTTATATAAATACAGAGGAAAAATAAATACTTTCCTCATAATTTAGGAGTAAAAAATGGCAGCACAAAAAGGCAATGCCATGCTGATGAAGGCAGGTAATGCAGGTTCACCTGAAACTTTTACCACAATAGGCGGTCTTAGATCAACCAGTCTCACTGTTAACAATGAGTCTGTTGATGTAACTAACAAAGACAGCTCAGGTAAAAGGGCTTTACTGGCAGCAGCAGGTATTCAAACCATAAGTGTCTCAGGCAGTGGAGTATTTACAGATGCAGCTTCGGAAGCAACTATAAAAACCAATTGCTTAGCTGATACACAGAATAATTACCAATTCCTCGTTCCAGACTTCGGTACTTTCACTGGTGCTTTTCAAGTAACCAGTCTTGAGTATTCAGGAGAGCATAACGGAGAGGTAACTTATAGCATGGCTTTTGAATCAGCAGGTGCAATTACATTTGCAACTGTTTAATAGGCAACTGATATGAGTTGGCAAGTAATTAAACTGGGTACAGGTAAGAGTACTATATCTGCTTATATGAGGGGAGATGTGGTTTCCACAATCCCTAAGTATAAAGTGGAGGACAAAATTGTCGTAAATGGTAACTCTTGCCACGTTCTCTCTAGTGAATTAGATGCTAGAGAAGAACAATTATTTATAACAATCGTTCCAAAAGGAACAAAGAATAAGGAGAAGTCAGATGGCAAATCCAATGAGGGGTCAGGTTGAAATAGCGCTTGGCTCTGAAACATATAAATGTAGGCTCACTATAGATTCACTTATCAAGATTGAAGAAGATCTTGATGAAGGGATACTTCAACTGGCACAAAAGATAGCCAATGCCGATGTGCGTTTAAAAACGCTTGTAACGGTGTTGCGCTATGCTTTGCGTGGTGGGGGAAATGATATGGCTGACAAAGAAGTCAGACAGCTTATAAGCAGAGTTGGTTTAGTTAGTGCTAGTACGCAAGTAGCGGTTTTATTGGCTGCAACATTATCAGACCCAACTACAGAGGAAGAATCTGTGGGAAAGTCGGAAGCGGCAGGATAGAGAAAATAGATTGGTCAGTATATGTAGAAATATGTTTAGGAATGATGGGGATGCGACCAAAAGATTTTTGGAATTTAAGCCCAGTAGAACTCTATGCTGCTATAAGAGGTTTTAAGAATTTTCATGCGGCAAGCAAAGATGACCCTATGGACAAAGATGAACTTGATGAATTAATGGAGCTTTACCCAGACGAAATATAATGGCAGGCACAAAGATAGATACCCTCTTAATTGAGATCAGAGCTGAGACAAAAAATCTCAAAGCTGATCTTGATAAAGTTAAAAAGCAGTTAGGTACTACTGGTAAGGCAGGAAGAAATGCTTTTGTCCCTATGGGCAAAGACATGAAAACCACAGCCAAACTCGCAGGAGCTGTAGGTGTAGCTTTGGCAGGATGGAAGGTAGTTAAGAATATAGCTGCGACTGGATCCATGTTTGAGGATTTGAAAGACTCTTTAAATGGAGTTTTTGGATCAGTAGCAAAGGGGGATCAAGCATTTGAAAAAATATTACAGTTTGCTCAAACTACCCCATTCCAGATAGAAACAGTTACCCAAGCATTTATTTCCCTTAAGTCGGCAGGCATTGAGCCTAATATTGCGACATTACAAACCTTTGCTGATGCGGCTTCGGTAACCACAAATCAATTAGAAACATTCCAATCATTAATCAGGGTTATGCAGAGATCTCCTGGCGGTGTTCAGCTTATAGAGCTTAACCAGATTGCTGACAAAGGTATTGATGTTTGGTCTGGCTTGGAAGAAAAACTAGGCAAGACTAGATTAGAGCTTTCTGAATTTGGTAAGACCGCAGAAGGTGGTAAGCTAATTATGGATGCCTTAATAGAATCAATGGAAGAAGATTTTGGTGGCCAGATGGCTAACAAAATGGATAACCTTTCTGTTAAAACATCAAATATGGCAATCGCATTTAAAGAGTTAGGAGATGCGGTATTCACGTCAGGATTAGGCTCCGTATTAAAAATAATGGCAGATGCAATGGGTGATTTTGCAAACGCTATGGCAAGAATAATCCGTATGAATCAAGGCACAGCAACAGCAGCAGATTTAGGTATGGAGACCAAAGGGAAAACACCTTCTGAAAACCTTGCGGATGCTAAAGCAATGGTTACAGCTCAAGAGAAGGTGGTAAAAGATCGTTTGGCTGATTCATTAGCCACTACTATTGGTGTCCAAAGTGACAGTGCGTTCATGTCAGCCAGCAAAAAATATACAGAAGCAAAACAAAAGTTAAAAAATTTAGAAAATTTAGTCACGAAATTTGAGGCAATAGTATTAGCTTCTCTAGTTGCGCCTTTCAGTAAAGAAAATCCGCCTAGAGCAGAAATGGTAGATTTCTTCAAAGAGTTTGGAACTCTAGCCAATGATGCCAAAGACCCATTGGAAGAAATAGAGCGACAAATGAAAATGATCGTTGAAATACAAGGATCTGAAAGGTTAATGAAATATTTTGGTGGTACACCAGAAGTCATACAAGATATTATTGACCATCTTAATAGACTTAAAGGAGAAATGAGTGATGTAGCAACTATTTCAGAAGAACTGCGACAAGCCATAGCAAGCCAAGCCCACACATTTACCAATGATTTTGTTAATGCTTTAATGGATGGAGAGAGTGCTTTGGAGAGTTTTAAGAACTTTGCAAAAAATATGGTCTCACAAATTATATCCATCTTCTTACAAATGGCAGTAGTAAACGAAATTCTAAATGCGGTATTCGGTCTAACAGGAGATGCTGCTTTTGCAACCATCAGAAATACAAGACCGAAAGCAGGTGGCGGAACAGTACAGGCAAATACACCAGTGTTGGTAGGTGAAAGAGGAGCTGAAATCTTTGTTCCCAATACAGGGGGAACTGTTATGACCTCAGCTAATTCAGCAAGAGCAATGGGTGGTCAAAATATCGTGGTTAACCAATCTTTAAACTTTGCCACTGGCGTTGTACCCACAGTCCGAACAGAAATTATAAAAATGCTTCCACAAATATCAGAAGTAACAAAAGCCAGTGTCTTTGAGGCGGCAACTAGAGGTGGTCAATTCGGTAAAGCATTAAGAGGAGGAGTAGGATAATGGCAGTTATAGCAATGCCCTCAACACCCAATTTTTTTACTAGCACATTTAGATTAACTAGAGCAATAGCGGTAGCCCAGTCTCCCTTTTCTGGCAAGGTAAGAACTCAAGAGTTTGACCGTGTTGGTTGGGAATCAGAAGTAGCGCTACCACGCATGAATAGATCACAAGCTGCCGAATGGCAATCCTTTATCCTTAGGTGCAAAGGTCATGTTAATACTTTCAAGTTTGCTGACCCTGATGCTCTAACTAATACAGGCACATACAGCACAGGACATTTAATCTTAAACAGCCGAGTCAGCAATACCAATGTAGCTCTGACTGTAACCAATGGAAATACCTTTACCGCAGGAGCCAGTACATT
>CAACVE010000121.1_pt1 | contig 14294 bp, 17 predicted proteins | sample 2381751 | NCBI WGS metagenome assembly CAACVE01 (sample SAMEA5211968, study PRJEB30684) | marine metagenome | biome: Marine; feature: Epipelagic; material: Water | collected 2015-10-15 | depth 2000 m | reverse complement strand
AGCAAGCTGGTCCGCTGCCCAGTTCAACTCGTTAGAAAGCCGCTCGATCCAATGGTACTCAAAAGAGTATCCCTGTCGCGCTATGTCATTCATCGCGGCCCACAGTGCGCGGTTGGCAACGCCTTCTACGGAATGATCGCGAACCTTTCCGCCCTGGTTTACGATCACTGCAGAATCCGTGATGATATGCACCTTGATGACCTTAGCGGGGTTAGACCTCTTGAGGTCCTTACCGAGGTGGCTGGCGTACCACATCATTCCGTGAACGTAGGCCATCAACTCAGCAACATTAACGGTGCCTGTATTACCGCCGCCAAAGACCAGTTTACGGGTCCTGGTTACACGATCGAGTATCGTACATCCCCACCCGCACCCGATCTCCCAGCCACTGCCTGATCCATCGCCTACAAGCAACACGTCCCAGTTCTTGATGCCCAGGTCGTCCAGCAAGACGTGCAGGCGTTTACTCGCCGGACGTCTGTGCACTTTCCTCGTCCTCTTCAGGGGGCGCCCCTTGGAGCTCGGCATGCCGGATCGTGAGTTCCTGGATGGCTGCCTCTTGCCCGGCGATTTTTTCCGCCTGCGTCTCGATTGTTTCTTGGTTGGCACTTATTTCTCCGGCCTGCTTATTCAAGGCTTCGCCGGTGGCCAGAAAGAGCTCCCGGACTCTGTTCACCTTGTAATCCATACCGCGGACGAACCTGTCCATCGCCAGCATGATTTGATGCGGGGACATTCCTGCCCCTTCACGCGTAAGGTAGATCACGGGCATCAGGTCTGCCTGCGGCACTCCCCATATGGGAACCAGCCCAAGCACTTCAAGCTCGGGTATGCTTTTGAGTATCTCTTGCCCGAAATCGAATGACCTCCGTATGAGTTCTTGATCGAACCGTTCCCTGTCAGATTCTACAGGCGAGTCGTCTGTTCTTTGTTCTTCCATCGGTTCAGGTGTGGGCATTTCTTGTCGTGCTTCTTCCATTCTACAGAATCTCCTAGTACTTTAGCCTGTCCGGGAGGGCGCCATTAACCAGAATCGATAGGCGTAATGCCGCCAGTCCATAAACTGGAAGCATCGTTATGGCGCCCCATGATGTTGCGAATGTTGGGAGCCAAAATACCACGACTAACAAAAACATCACATGATGCGCCAGGCAAAATGGGCAAAGCAGCATGTCTGCCAACCAGACCGTCAGCCGCTCGCGGCGTGTTTCTGCTCGTACTTCCTGGTAGGCTTCCAACTTGGCCCGCTGCCCAGAAAAAATGTCACCGTTGAACCAGGTATCGCAAATCTGCCCAATGGCCAGCGCCATGGCAAAGATATCCAAAAGGACGTACATGGTTATCGTGACTTATCCTGCTTTTTTTGTTCGTGCTTTCGCTTGGTTTCTTCGTACGTGAACGTCGGCGTACCGTCGCCCTCCATACGGTTATAGAACATCAGCAGGACATACAGCCCAACCGGGATTATAATGAGCATAGGCCACGGACCGCCCCACAGAGCGAGACCAATCCAAATGGCCACGAAGATGAAAGCCGTAGACGCAAAGTATTTGATCATTCACAAATCCGATTCTCCCGCCGAGCCGTGCGGCCAGACGGTCGCGTCCCCCACGTCCGGGGTTAGCACGTCAAGCTGCTCCGGATGGGGCAGCGGCGGATCCAGGGGATAAGTGTGGATCCGACTGCTCGTTGTGCTGTACTTGGACGCAGGGGAACGCACCGTTGGTTCCAGTTTCTTACGTTCCATGTAACGCCACGCCGATTTTCCGATCACAATTGGCATGTTCACCTCCGTGCGTGGAAAAAAGTGCACGCTCTGCTTAAAGGATATAGCCGAGCGTTAGTCTTCCTCGACAACGATTTCAACGGCCCGAACTCGGACGCGCCTACGATTCCGGTGCCCCTTTGCGGGAACCAGTTCCGTAGTCGTTGGCGACTGTGACGGTTCGCGTGCAGGCACGACTAGGTCGCGCACCCACGCCCCCAAGAAATTGACACCATCTTCCAACCATTGTAGATCGGAGGTCTCAGATTGGCCAGTTTCTTGAGTATGGTGAGGTAATTTTCGCATGACAGATACCTCTACAGGGGAAAATACAGCTGCGCAACTTCATGCACAGCTTACCAAACCGGATGCGGGCGAGCATGCCAAACAAATTGGACAAATACGCGCCAACCTGGGAAACAAGTGCCCGACTACGGAGCCGCTACTCCCCCTTTTATTGAATCTCAAGGGGCAGCCGTACACCATCGGGGATCACTTCCCATTTTCTCCGATCTTCCGACATAGACGTCCCAGGAAACTAATCCTGAAGACAGGTCGCCAGGTCAGTAAAAGTACCTCCCTGGCTGCAGACGGTGTTGTTGTTTCTTTCCTTCACCCGTTCTTCACAACGCTCTACGTGACTCCGCTCTTTGAGCAGATTCGTCGTTTCAGCAATAACTATGTGAGACCGTTTATCGAAGAAAGTCCTCTCAAACACCTGTTACTTGGTCAAAACGCAGAGCAAAACGTACTCCAGCGGTCATTTTCCAACTTCTCTAAAATGCAGTTCTCGTACGCCCTCCTCGACGCAGACCGAATCCGCGGTATCACCGCTGACAAGGTTGCCATCGACGAAGTCCAGGATATGGATTCGGATCACATCCCGATCATCCTGGAGACCATGTCGTACAGCAAATACGAAATGAGCCAGTACACGGGGACGCCCAAGACGATCGATAACACGATCGAGGGTCTATGGCAGCAATCGTCCCAGGGAGAATGGTTCATTCCGTGCTTCAGTTGCGGTCACTGGAACATCCCCTCGATGCACCACGACCTGGAAAAGATGATCGGCGGCATCAGGGACGACATAAGTGCTGAGCGCCCGGCTATTGTTTGCGCCAAGTGCTCCAAGCCTATCAACCCACGATTCGGTCGGTGGGTGCACCGGTACCCGGATCGGCGTTGGGACTTTGCTGGGTACCACGTACCGCAAGTCATCATGCCAATCCACTACGAAAGTGCAGACAAATGGGCGACCTTGGTCGGCAAACGAGACGGTTGGGAAGCCCAACCTCACACGTTCTACAACGAAGTTCTCGGGGAGTCCTACGACGTAGGGCAAAAACTAATCACCCTCACCGAACTGCAAGACGCCGCAATATTGCCGTGGGAAAACAATCCGCTTGAACCCGACCCAGCAGCCCTAGCTAGTGTTAAGAACTACTCTCGTCGTGTGCTCTCTGTGGACTGGGGTGGCGGTGGGGAAGCCGGCATCAGCCTGACCACCCTTGCAGTGCTCGGGTATTTGCCCAACGGCCACATCGATTGCATCTGGGCTAAGCGGCTGAGCACTCCGCATGATCACCTGGGTGAAGCAGAGGAATGCTTGCATTGGTACCAAAAGTTTTCCTGCGATTACCTGGCGCATGACTACACCGGGGCAGGGATCTTGCGTGAAACTTTCATGGTCCAAACCGGCCTCTCTTTGTCAAAAATCCTCCCGATCGCCTATGTTCGTGCGGCGACAAAGGCCCCCATGTACCACGTCCCAAAGACCGTGCTGCATCCACGGGACCACTACCGCGTGGATAAAACCCGGACCCTGCTCTACACCACGATGTTCATCAAGATGAAAAGCCTGCGCTTTTTCAAGTGGGACCGTAAGAGCGCCGAGCAGCCTGGGTTGATCTCCGATTTTCTCTCCCTCGTGGAGAACAAAGTCGAAACTAAGCAGGCTTCGGATATCTACACGATCGTTCGAGCTGCGGGCCTTCCCGATGACTTCGCGCAGGCTGTCAACATCGGGTGTGCATCACTATGGCACGTTACACAGCAATGGCCTGACTTCGCGAAGATTGCGGGTATGCGTGTCACTGCACAACAGGTGGACGCCGCGGAAGACCGCCGGTCAGATGCCATGGGCGGATATTTCAACACACCTTAGTTTGCGCGCCGGGTTTTCGCCTACGCATCTCGTCCGCCCATTCTTTTTCAGGAATGGTCCAGTAAGCCTGGTATCCCACGTCCTGAGAGCCGAGCTCCTGTGTCAGCGCCACAAGATCAAGATCCGGAGCGCCTCGTCGTGCTAACCGTGCAAGGGTTGCGCGCTGGGGCACGTAAATCATGCTCCCGTGATGTACGATGTGCGTCTCTACTCCTGCCTCGTTAACTCCGTGGGTAACAAACCGCAGTAGCCCGTCGCTGAGTAACTGGTAGACGATGTTCAGAAAATATTCCTTCACGTTGGATTGCGGCGCATGCACCTCGCCTACGTGCATTATGTCCCGCACCCGTGACAGGCTACGACCGCCTAGCTGAGTGAACCAGTCATCAAGCAAAGTCAGTACCCCGCGCACCAGCCCCTCCTCCCGGGGAATAGCCAATCTTTGCTGGCAGATATACTGCAGGAAAGCTGGAAGCACACTTTGCCCGGCGTCGCTGATACTGCGAAATGCCGTTCCCGGTGATTGACAGTCGATAATGTTCCATCCTCCGTTGATCATCAGTGCCTGCGCCTGGTACCAGTTAGCTGCAATCACGCAATTTTTAGGGTCGTGATCTGCCAGCCACGCTCGCAGAATCTTTTGCTTGCTTGCTACCGCAGGGCCGGGTTGCTGTAGCACAAATGGCCACCCGTGAGCATTACTGGCGCTCTCCAACTTGCGCACGCCCGCCGCAATTGTCGTGTACTCAATTTTCACGTCGACACATCCGTGAATCTTGGCAGTAGCCTTTCCAACCATTTGCGCATTACGTCCATGTAAAGCAATTCCGGTGGACGGCAGGCCGAACACTGGGGCGACAATGTTAGCGGCCACGCAGGCTGTAGTTGCCCAGAATGAGTCCAACGTATCCCCCATTTCGCTGAGGGTTTTCGCGCTGGCGGCAGCCAGCCTCCGGGGGGTCTTAAGAGTACGCGCGGGAGTAACGTCATCCAGAACCCGCGGAGCAAGCTCTTCCTTTACCGAACCGTCCCTGAGCAATGTAAACCGCGGAAACATGAATGATTGGCGAGTAGGGCACCATCCAAACGAATCCACGCCCACAACGCATTCCGGCTCGTGGAACAGTTGAGCTAACGTCATGATGTGCCGCTTCCAGCCATTCATAATGAGCGGGCGCCCCAGGCCGGACGAGATCAGTAACTCTCGCATCCAGCGCATTAGAGTGTTTTCCAGCACTCCCGCGTCTTCGCTAAATCCAACCTGGGCGCCCTGTCTTGTTACATATCCCTTGTAGCACGTCTTTTTTTTGTCCGGTTGGTAGATGATCTGTTCAATGCGCAACGGGGAGTCGCAGATAATAGTCCCGTCCTCTAGAGTCCACTTCCCCTCAGATTGCAAAACCGTTTTGCCGTCGATAGCGGTGGACTGGACGTCACAATTTGCGATCTCAAACAGATCATCCAGTTTTTCGCGTACGTCCGGGGCGCACGAAGTCGCAAATTCACGCAGCTCCTGCTTGGACATCTTCAGAGCCAGTAGCAGGCTTTCGGCGGCGGGTAGGCTGGACTCCCGGATCTCCTGCTCCAGGACCTTATTCCAGGGCGCGGCCTGACGCTGGATGATATCCAACCACTGCGTGGGTGATTTGTAGGTCATCTTGTCTGGCATGATGCGCAGGGTCTTGCTGACGGCAATTTTTCCCCCGGCGGCCCGCGCCTGGTGAATGAGCTCTGCCGTAACGTGCGGCCCCCAGAAGATGAACTCCCGGGAAAACATGGTGTCCCACATCTGCCGGTTCAGTAAATGATCTCCTACATAGCTCCCCACGATTGGCAGCGGTTTGCGATTTTGTTTCAGGTGTCGTAGCTGAATCCGCAGGGCAAGCACAGGATCTGTAAAAACGAACGTAGTCCGCTTGTACCGATCGTGGTACTGAAAAACAGTCTCGTACATCGACAGGCCCGGATCGTAGATGGGCGAGTTTGATCCTAGCTTGGGACGTTTTCCCGCCTGGTTGGTCGCGCGTCGATATACGAAGTCGCTAGACGGATCAGCATCCCGCCCGATGAACAGGAACCCGCGGATTTTTCCGGGTAACTCAAAGAACGGGATGGCCAGAATATCTCCCCACCCGCGGCCCTTAAAGATCTGCCTGGACGAGTTAAGTCTCCACGGCTTCATGTCTGGCCCATTGTTACGCACCTTGATCTGCCGAAATGCGCGCTCAGCGTCATCCACGTGACATCCACCGAGAAAATGTTTGCCGCGCTTGGTCCACGTAATCGATGTTGCAGCGTGCCCCGCTGTGAATTTATCATGCAGCTCGCGGAGCGCGTCGGTGTCCTGTAATGGGAAGCGTTCTCGTGATAACTCCCACAACTTCAGAAGCTCTTTCCGGTATTCGACGTAACCCAGGATGTAACGCGTGATGATATCCTCATCCAGAGAATCGTCTGGAAAGGTAACCCCTTCGGCGTTGAGCTTGAGAATTGTTGTCTTAATGTCCTGTTTCCACACCAAAGCTGCCAATTCAATCGTGTCCCCCGCAAAATTGCAGCTGGAGCAGTAGTGCCATTCACCCGCCCCTGTGATATCCTTGTAGATGTGCAGGGTGGATCTAGTACAATGTGGACAGGTAACCGTGGTCGGGAGAACCACGGTTTCAACTTGGATCCCCAGAAGACGTAGAACCTCATGCCATTTGGCGTAGCGGTTCAGCGAAATTCCCGGATTGCCAGTAAACATCGGAGGCTCCAGGATGGATGCCATTTTTGATCAGTCGCAGGACCAGACTGGACACGAAATCCACAGGATCACCAACCTGTACGATCCGCCCGCCTTCGTCAAAGACGCCAGCTATGATAGCATCTGCGGCGACGTCAAAACATTGCCCATCCACGTCTATGCCGACCCGCGCTCTCGGAAATACCCGTGCCACACGGCATCTGCTACCTGGATGAGCGCAGCCTTCTTTGCCGATAAGCAGGCATCCCACCAGGAAACCGCCGTCGACTTTATCAAGGACCGCGTGCACAAAGCTGCTGATTTCTTCGGCATCCGCCCAGCGGTAGACGATCTCTTCAAGCAAGCAATTGCCTACCAGTCCGATGAGCTTTCACGCCTTCCTGACAATGACTTTGCTTTCATCTGGGAACAAGATGGCAAGGTTGTAGAACGACACATGCCCGTACGCAACACGCACGAGGTCAAAGCCGCCGCAGCCTACCTCCAGGACAACCGCGACGAGTTCACCTACTTAGACCGCCTGACGACAGCCCGGCGCATCCTCGACAAAGGCAATGAACTCAGCGCCGACATCAGCGAGTACTCCGAATTCCTTGATAAGCAGGCCGGTAATGGCGCCTGCTCAGGTAAAACAGCCGCTGCGTTACTGGATAACCGCGCCGCCATCATCAAGAACGCCGAGATGAAATCCAAGCTCCGCGAAGCTAGCAGCGCCCTGCAAAACAACCCTGCCGCAGCTCACAGCCCCCTCAAGATGCAAAAGCTAGCTGCGTTCGTAGACGACCTGGATCGCGCCGAGGGAATTTTCCGTGATTATGGGCCCACGATTCCACGTCCCGAGGATGCCCTGTTCGTGGTTAACGAGAAGACAGCGGCTGCCGTCAAGGAAGCCCACATCTCCATGACCAGTGGAAACATCTACAAGACCGCAGACTTGCAAAGCCTCCAGCTTGATGCCGTGCGCACCTGGATGGGAACAGACTTCGCCGACGAGGTCAGCGCAGGCGGCCTCATGCTAGATATGAACAAGCTAGCTGAGCTCCTACCCACGCTGCCCCGCGGCGACGCTGAACACTTTGACCGCCTCCTGTTTGAAAATGGTGTTCAACCATTTGCGAAAGAGGCGGCTCATGAAGACCTCGGCCTAAGCCGCCGGGATCTACTCGCCTTGGCGACCGCTTACGACGCGAAGTCCTGAGACGTTACGCGTCTTTTTACGCCGTCGCATGTAGCTACGACTCCCATCGTACGCCACGTACAGGGCGAGAAATGGTATCGCCAAAGCGCTACCGACTACGACTGAACAGATCAGGCACGCACTGATACACAAAACAACGGTGCCAGAAACAAAGCCGCTGTCGGCTTGTTCTCTCATCTCGGTACGCATGCTGAGCACCTCCCCGAAAACGCCCAAATCGGACGCGGTACTTGTGTCTTCGCGAAGACCGCAACCTTCCTGTTTGATGGTTGGATCGTCTTCCGGCGCCCACTCTGTTTCTTCTGCGGGGGGCGACGACTTCAAGGCCCCCGTCCCAGCGAGCAAATCACCCGCGGCTACGATTTCAGCATCAGAAATATCATCAGAAATATCACTTGGCATCAATAAGCCCCTTCGTACTGTTTTTGCTGTCACGAACTTCTTGGCGATCAATAGAAATATCGCTTGGGGCGTCTATGCCGATCTTTACGGCGCTGCCTCCCTGATTGATCTCAACGACGGTAACAACGATGTCATCGCCGATGAGAATTCGTTCATTCATTTTTCGCGTCACTACTAGAATGGCGCACCTCCTTGCATCTTGAATTTCAAGACAAAACCCTATAACACATCTCAGATTGTTAGGAGCTCTGCTCTAACTCCTCGGCTTCCGTGGTCGCTTTGATACTCTTGTAGACCACTGCTACCAGGAATACGGCCATGTTGCTCATACATTGGCCAAGGGCGAACGCATTGCCAATAGTCTCAGCCAGTTCCTTCATACGTTCAGGATTTTCTACCATTTTCTTAAAGAAGGATTCGTTCTCAATATCAAGCTCTATCCGCTCATTCTCATCGGTAGCCGATTCGAGGTTAATCCGGATGAAGTTTTGTGCAAAACTTGTCACGAGCTCATGCAAGTCTTTGTTATCGAGACGCAGCTCTGCAAGAAAATCCTGTACGAAATCCATGTGACCCCGTTCTCCCACAGCGCACACAGCCTCGATGCACTCCTTGCTAACCTTTAGCATGTGCTACTCCTCCTTCTCCTCCATGGAAACATGACGATTACGACGCTCTCCTATTGCTGGAAAAACAATATCCGGCGGTACATACGTCACAGTAGAAGACGCGATTCGCGAACGCCCCGACAGGGGCGGATTACCGTAGGCAGTAGCTAGATTGTCAAGCCACTCCTGGCCCAAGAATGCCGCTAGCTCCCGCTGCATCTGCTGGCGAAGAGGTTCGTTATCCCGCAAAGTTCTAAGCACTCTGCGTATTTTTCTAAGCTGCTCAGCGCGCTGGTTAAGGATTTGAAGATACCGTGAATACGTGATCAAGGTATCGCCCGCGGTGTTTTGAATGAGACCGCGATCCTGGCCGGGAAGCGCCGCACGGGCCTGACTGTTCGCCAGGTCCCGAAATACCGGAGGCTTTCGCCGATCAGCCGCCAAAACAGATACATCACTGAATACGTACAGATTGCTATCGTTGAGCTTTCGGACGCACCACATTGGATTGCCCTTTTCGTCAACGTCCTCTGCGTAACGCTGAGTGTGACAGTCCCATGTCCTTTTCTGGAACGATTTGGGCGTGCCTTGAGGTACATGAGGCCACTGCCACCACTTCAGAGCATTAGTAGTGCTCAGAAGCTGCATCCCGTGCTGCCAATACGCGGCAGATGCTCCCGCCCACCAGATAAACCGGCGAAGCTTACCGGTCTCAAACGCATTTGCAACCGCTGGATTGACTACGCATGATCCATCAGGACGCCAAACAGCAATTTCTACGGCACGCTCCCGCGTGACCCATTTTTGTTTGTAGTACATCACGATGCGCCCCGCGGGCGCCCCTGAATCAGCCGTATCATACGGCGTGTCCAGAGCAGACGCGTTACGATGCGCCGGAAGTTCAGCAATAAACGTGTTGTAGTACTTCATGCAAGGGTACTGACGAATTTGCATTCCGCCCTGTAGGTGGAATCCGCCAACACGCCGTGTGGAATACATCTTGTACAGACAAGAGTAATACATCCAAGCTTTCTTGTAGCTCGTCACGCCCCGGTGGGAGCACAACAACTTTTGGACGTACTTATTCACTCTGCTGAGTCTCAGAAGATCCAATAGTCAACCTTCGGGAGTTACGCGCGCCAACTCGAAGTCCTGCAATATGCATAGGCGCAGAGTCGATTGCCCGTAAGATGATGTTCTCTGTTGCAACAGCCGCAACCTTGGTATGCACGCACGACCGCTCTGCACGCCGCGTCCAGCCAGGGCAATCACAGCTACAAAGCTGTGACTTTGCCCATCGGTACGTCGTGTAAATCGTAACGGAATTAGACTTCGATCGGGTCTGGATGACAATCTCTGCCACGTCCGTCGAGCCATTCGGGAGCAGCAGAAGGCCGTCCCCGTTGAAGCGATAAGGGCTACTCTTCTTGCTCATTCGCGCTAGCTCCTCCGAACCTGATGCCACGCGTGAAACGACCATGCGTGTTGAACGATTCCACGGATTCCGTGAGATGTTCACTGACTTCTCTAATCCGGCTGGCCAACCCAGTACGTTCTGCAGCAGCCATCACCGAATCATTATCGTTATTCCGCGCTGCGCGCATCTGCGCCAGTACGCCCGGATCATACGCAACACGCTCTAATTCTGCGAGCTGCGCATCCATCGTGGAATCCAAACCGGAAAAACTGCGAAACTTCTGGATCTCTCGCCGAATTGGCTGCATGGATCGAGTCGTAACCTGGCCGTCCCGCGCCAGCAGGGCCGTCAGGGCATCAAACGCCTCAATGAGCGCTTCACGCGGCTCCCTGAAAATGCTTTCCAGCGCGCCCGTGACGAACCCATCGCGCCGCTCGTTAAAGTGACGACGTAGTTCGGAAGCGTTGATGTCACGAGCGAATCGGTTCTCGCCCAGGGAAATCGGGATGGGGGTCCAGTCCACACAGGCCTGGGCCAACATCTCACGAGAACTCGGGATATGACGGATAGCGATCTCGTATGCCGCGTCATCCGCTAATTGCTCGCGAATCTGTTGACGCAAGCTGTCTACATCCGAACAAAGCTCTTCACGAACATATTCACGGAGGTCGCTGTTGTGCTGCTCCATCTCTTCGACGAAGGCCTCGACTTTACTGTCCGGGATCAGGAAACACCCTTTCAGGTAAAATCTCTCAGGTCTGTCGTGGTCGGCAGCTACATGTCCAACGTCGTCTTGCGGAGGATGCCGGGGCAGTGTGCCTTGGCCCGTCTCCACCCACTGAAGCTGGCGCCTTTGCATCTCGTGCAATTCGGCCGGATCCAAGGATGCTCGCGTTTGACACGGCGCATCGTGATCCCTGCACGTTTTGCGGACGTCCTTCTCGAATTGCTGTAACCGTACCTTGTGATGCGTCGGCATCAACTTCCAGTGCGGTGTGGAAATCTGAAGAGGTGTCAGGCGCACTCCGTTGGCTTCGGTCGTCGAGTTGCGTACCTTGTAGTTTCCTCTCCAGTAGTGGACCCCCGCGTACACCAGGTGAACGTCATCTTCTCGTGCAGCCGCTTCGTCGGAGACGCAACTGTTGTACAGCTGATTCAGGACGCCTTCACGACGATTCTCAGGCACCTGATTCAAGATGGCCTCGAGGGCGGTGAAGAAGCGGGGATCAGGCGGGCCAGCGCCTTGCTGGTTATCAGGACTGTGGGTTTCTGTCATTGTGCTCATGCTCGTGCGGCCTCGGTTAGTAGGATGAAAGGGAGCTGCGTTGGAAAGAATACAAAAACAGGGCCCGGCAACCGAAGTTACCGGGCCCTGCCTTGTTGTGAAGTATGGCCAGCTATTACGCCGACCCGGGCACTGGTATTCCGTTGTCCTCTAACCACCGCAGCTCGGCCTCGAGGGCCTCAGACCGGGTAGAGAATGGGCCAAGCACTGGCCCATTCACGGGAAGAAGATCGGCCCACCAGAAGGAGCCCTCTAAGCACTCTGCCGCTGTCGCCAGGTGCTGATTAACGTCCTCAAACTTATTCAGCAGATATTCACGAGCCGTACTAGAAAGATCAGTAGTCGGCTCGACATGAGAAGCGCGGCGCAGGTGAACGGGACCAATCTCTTCGAGATCAATCTCTTCCCCGTAAATTGCGCGCGCCTTTCCATCAGCGCCGAAAATGATCTTCATTCTGTTTCGGGCTCCTGCAAATGCTGGTGTACCTCGGGCTGCTGGAACATCTCCGCAGTATTCGTATCGGACGTCTGAGAGCCAAGGGCTTTCTCAATCCATTCGGATGCCTGTTTGCAGCTTTCACCGGTGAATCCCACCGTTTCCACCCGCGAACTGCCATCTGCAAGAAACCTGACTTTGATCTGCTGCGCCATGCTCAAGTCTCCAGACTTAGGTTACCGCCGAGGTTCAAGCCCCCGTCGTAGTCACCGCTGGCGCCCGCACCAGGCAGACTGATGGTCACTTCGATTTCCTCGAGACCCGTCTCCGGGTTGAGAAAACTTTCCTCTGAACAGAGGTAGCCGGCCGCACTTGCTTCGTGCTTGGCCTTCTCCACTCCGTAAGCCTGGAGGAACTTATCAAGCTCGTCCTGTTTTCCCCAGGTACCGCTGTAATTGTCAGCAAAAAGATGACCGCGTCGTTTGATGGTCGTCTTCGTGCCGTCTGAGTTCTCGATCTCTTCATCCCATTCGGACTCGGTATCGATACAGATGGGGTATTTCCAGTCCGGGAGCTGGATGAGCAGCCCCGTATGTTTGGTGGAGAACAGCTCCACCGATCCCTCACTGCACGTAATCCCAAGGCGTTCCGCAGCGCGGCGAACTACCTCGGCGTCTTTCACATCCACTTGTATGGTTGCCGTGTGCGACAAGTTAGGCTCTCCCTCTAGTTGCTTTGAAAGTCGGTCAGGGTAACGTTGCGATTTCCACGGCCGCCACCGTGCGCAACGGCTTTGGCAGAAGAACTGACGGGACGTGCCCGGTCCCTACAAAACTGGCGGATTGAGTCAACGTTTTCCTTATCAAGGACACTCAAGGGTACCATTTCAGTGGCGACCCTCACCATATCTGTAAATTCCGGACGCCCGGTTCCAGTGCGAGTAAACGCAGAAAGCCGTGCAGATTTCACGACATCTTCCAGCTCACTACCTACGAGATTATCCGTAACCTGTACGATCTCTTTCCACTCATCTTCGGTAAAGAGCCCTTCAGGATCGTTGCATCCACGCTTACGCAGGTGAATACTGATGATCTCTTTACGCTCTTCCGCGGTGGGGAGATCCGTGTAAAAGATCTCATCAAAGCGGCCTTTGCGCAGGAATTCCGGCGGAATACCGTCGATGCGGTTCATCGTCATCACGACGAAGATATTGGTTGTCTTCTCATTCAACCAGGTCAGTACCTTGCCGAAAATTCGGCGCGTGACACCAGAGTCTCCCGCGGCGTCCTTGGCTCCGCTGAACATCTTATCCGCCTCGTCCCAGAGGACAACGGCTCGTTCCATGGCATCGATACTGGCCAGCATTTCGTCCATGTTCTTCTCGGACTGTCCGACAAGTGAACCGAAAACTGCGCTGACATCGCAGATAACCAGGGGAAGTGACAGGGGCCGGGCTACGGCCTTTCCAAACAAAGATTTTCCGGTGCCGGGAGGCCCGATCAAAACAACTCCCTTGAGGGGATCGATGAGGTTTTCAGATGCGGCAGGGGTGAAACACACCTTCCGCTCCTCTATCCAGTCCTTGATATTATCGAAACCGCCGATATCTGCGGTGTGGGCAATCTTGTTCTTGTGAACGTACTCGAGGCCGCTATTCCTTTTCAGGATCTTGGCCTTTTCGCCCTCAATAGTCTCCAGCAGGTCCGGCGAGTTGAACCCCTGGTGGTTTACGACGCACAGGGACAAAACATTCTCGGCGTCCTGCGCGGCCAACCCAAGCAGAGAATCGACGATCTTGTCCTTCTGATCATCACCACAGACGATTGCATCCCGGTGTTCGGGATTTACAGTGAGCGCGCCCTCGTAAACGAAGTTGAACGCCGTTTCCATCTCGGACCGGTCCGGGAGCGGAAACATCAACTCCGTAGTTGTCGACTTGAGCATGTTGGGCATCTCTACCGACGTGCCCACTATGACAACAGGACAACGGTGCGGCGCAGCGCCTTCCTCGGGGGGATCTCCTGACAGCATTTGCTGCTCTATCAACAACTGCCACTTCTGCGCCAGGACAGGATCCCGCAGCCAGATGTGGAAATTACGGAAGATGAAGATACCCTCGCTCTGTACGCTTGACGCAATCCGGTCCATTGCCTGGGCCGGATTCTTCTTGTCCGTCGGGCTGTCATCGCTAAAACCGTTAGCGATATCCCAGGTGTACACGGAAGATCGGAAGAGCACACGTCTGAACTCCAGTCACCTTGTAATCTCGT
>CAACVE010000118.1_pt1 | contig 14532 bp, 19 predicted proteins | sample 2381751 | NCBI WGS metagenome assembly CAACVE01 (sample SAMEA5211968, study PRJEB30684) | marine metagenome | biome: Marine; feature: Epipelagic; material: Water | collected 2015-10-15 | depth 2000 m | reverse complement strand
CCCAAGTACGTCTTTACGTCAGCTCTCGTTACTAGTGCCACCGCTCGCCGCCTTAGCTTTCTTTTTTGAGTCCGCCGCCTGCGCCTGCCCGGCCCGGATCACCTCTTTGGCGAACTCGTCGCTGACCTCCTGAACAGCGCCCTTCTGCATGGAAACCAGCTTGCCATTTCTGCCTGCATCGTGGCCGCCGAACGTTGTCAGTGCTTTTATTGTTTTCATATTACCTCCGTTAGTGGGTGGGGCGTAAAAGCCCCACCCACATGCCGTCTATTTCGCCTAAGTTCTAGGCGTTCTGTGCGTACTGGAAGGCCTCAGCCTGCAAAACGTCTCCGCCAAATCTTATATTGACGAAGAAGCCAACCTGGCCATTACCCTGGTACAGATACGGGTTACGGCTGATTACGATCTCGTTGCGCTCAACAATACCGTAGTACTTCCAATTGCCGATCACGATGACCGAACGGCCAGAAGCCATCGCAAGTATTTGGCTGGATGTGTACATTGGTGCGCCGTACAAACTCTGACTTGGCCCACGCGACCCCGAACCCATTGGAGTCGGCATGAACATGAAGTTGTCACCAGTCAAACCACGGATAACGCCCAGGGTGGACTGGTTCGTTGCCCAGGCCACTGCATCGCCTTCGTTAGCATAAGCCCCAGGAAGCAAGAAAAACAGCTCAGGGATTTCCGAAGAGGCGATGGTCGTAGCACTGTCAAGGGTTAGCGCAGCTGTTCCGCCAACAAGCACGCCTTTAGGCTGCGATGACCCCGTTCCTTTAAGAAAATACTCATTCTCCACGTTTGCAGCTGAGCGCGCCCACATGTCACCCAGGAACCCTTCGAGGTTGGTTTTCTCATCAGCGAGTAGTTCGTCAGAAACCTTCGTTAGGTTGGTGAACTTGTACACCTGAATGGCGTTGCTGGTAAAGGTCGGTTCAGACTGGTTGGCTGCACCCTCTTCAGCTGTGAGTGCGAAGCCGCCGGTAGCGTTTTCGGACGGTACTTGCACGCTGTCAACCATAGTCTGAATGACCATTGCTCCAGCGGCGCGGGCTACGCTGAGGTCATCGCGCTTGGCAATGATTGTCTCGTGCAAACCCTGTGGAACGAGTACTCCGCCTTCGGTGGCCGTTCCTTCTTGAAGCGCAGCTTTAAGGTTGCTCTTGGTGTAGTAGTTACTGGAACCTGTCTTCACCCAGTGCATGAACGCGTCGCCGCCGTCATGATCTCCGCCCATCTTGGTTTCCTTCTTGGTGGCGGGTGCTTCGGTGAGAATGCCGCCGCGCTCTGCGGCTTCGGCTTCCCACGCATTCTTGACAGCATCCTGCGCCGCCAGGTTCATCTCGGCCTTCAGCGCGTCCATGTCAACGGTTGGCGCTTCCGGCTGTGCTTCTGCGGCCACCTCTTCAGTGACCTTGTTTTCGTCGCTCATTATCTTGTCTCCTGTATTAGATTTTGTAACCGCATTGGCGTCTGCATCTGCATCCGAACCGGCTGCGCTCTCTGGCCTGTGGCCCTCTAGCGTCGCGCCCTCTGTCGGTGCATCTGCGTCTGCCGCAGCAGGAATTACCACTCCAAGTCCCTTGAGATACTCCACGCCCAGCGTGCGGGGTTCTGCGGGCGTCGGGGTCAGGCTCAATTCGTAAACGGGCCATCTTTTGATATTGCCTTCCAACCGCTCAACCAGGTGCGCAACCGATCCGGTGCTGTAGCCTAGCTTGCCATTCTTCACCAGCTCAAGCACCTGCTCGGCGTAGTCCTTCGCGCGGCTGATCTGCGCCTCCATCCATAGCCCGGCCTCTTTAGCGCTTATCTTGGTCACGCGCCCCAGCACGCTCTTGATCTCCTGCGCGTGGTCATAAAGCACTATTGGCTCCGGCACCGTGTCTAGCATGTAGTCGGTGTCAGCCTTGAATGTGTCGCCTTCCAGGTCGACGCCACCGTAAACGACCCCATAACCAGCGATGACAAAGTGGTCGTCCGTTATGGCCTTGACCTGCACCGCGTGCTTCGGCCCCTGTTTAGGGTCTGTCGTTGCGTACTCTCCTTCAGCCTCATCGCTGCCGGTATGCTCCTGCCAAGCCGCATGCGATTCACACGGCATGTAGACTGTCTCGCCGCCCTCGGTCAGCTCGTGATAACCAGCGCACCCGATGACTTCCGCACGCGCCACAGCCTCTTCTTCGGTGCTGTACTTGTCCACGCCCACGCGCGCCTTCTGCTCGTCCTCTGTGGCCTCGTTGAGTGCCGCCAGGTATGCTCCCGCCTGATCCGGCTCCGCGTAGCATTTCAGCAGCTCGTCCGGCTCTAGCTTCCAGACGCAGTATTGATCGTCATCGTCCTGGCGTATTTCGTATGGCATCATTTCCTCACTTTACGGCATTCAGCCTTTTGTCTAAGTCGCGTTGTATGTTAGCAATCAATTTCTGACTAGCATTCGTCACCTCATCGGCGGCTACAGCCCAGCGCCCTTTGTGCATCCACGCCTGCCGCTTCCCCTGCGCGTTGCCCGTGACGTATACGCTGTAATGCCTCCCTTTTTGCACCGCATCTGTTACCAGTGTGGCTCGTCTGGCATAGGTGCCTGTCCCTCGACCAGTGCGTTTCGCCTCTTTCACTTTTACGCTCCGCCCAAATATGTCCGTCCTTACGTACTTCTGCCTAGCCCGTTTCGGTGGATAGTGACTCACCTTTTTAGCGGCAGTATTCATCACCGCGTTCATGTTCTGGTTGACAATACCCGGCAATGCATCGCCCAGAACCTTGAAGCTCTGTTTCACCTGCTGGTCTTTTACGATTAGGCTGATTTGCATTTTTAGCCTTCCACCCTTGCTGGTACGATCATGGGCGCCCATTTCTGGGAATTATTCAAACAGTCGGGGCAATGTTCTGCTGGTGTCAATGTCCAAGTCGCTGACCAGCTGCCGTTATCTCGTTTAATGTCCCAATAGCATTTGCAGTTAGTGCCACACTGTGTACGGCCATCGCCCGGATATTGTGGCAGATGGGGAATACCCCGCGCTGTCACTTTCGCCTGCTCAAATGAATGGCTTCCAGCCTCCATGTATAACTTGGAACGCTCTGCAATCTGCCCCTGGCTCATGGCCGTCTCCACTGACCGGCCCCGCAATTTCATGTCAGTCTCAAAGCCCTCTAGATAACGGTATTGCTTTTGAATGAGCTGATCCAGGTTGCGCTGATCTGCCGCTGTGAAATTATTGCGACCACCGATGCCAGCCAGATATTCGGCCGTCTGCGTTTCGTTGATGGTTTTACGCATGTTCAGCGTCCACTCGAACCTACTAATCCGGCCGTCCGCAAGCTGCTGCGCGAACTTCGACACCTCATCCTTCTGCGCATTGATGAATGTGTTGCGCATTTCCACCAAGCGAGTGTTACTAATAAAGCGCCCGGTCTTATCTCTGTATCGCGCGGCCCCAGCATTGAAAACGTACCCCGTCGGCTCTTGTTTAATGCTGTTATTGTTGCTGCTCATCATCGTATCGCCAGCGATCAATAACCTCTGCGTCTAACATACCCTGCGCTTCTTTCGGCATAACGTCGTTCCATCGTTCAATAGCCGCGTCAACATCAACCTGTATTCCGTCAATGGGGGGCACGGGCGTAACCGGCTTGGCGTTACCTCTCGGCACCACCGGCGTCCGCTTGGCCTCCTGGTGCAGAAAAGCTGCCTTGATAGCCTCAATGGTGTCCGCGTCATTTAGGTCTACTTGAATCTCATGCACCATATGCGCCGGGATATGCTCGGCCACGAATGGGCGGCTCTTGCCGTTCTTGCTCAGGTTGCGCAGCGCGTACCGCTGCCACGTCGCCAGCTCGCTCTCCACCAGCGCCTCTTCGGGTTCCTCTTCCACCACCTGCTCGGCCTCTGGCTCTGGCCTGTTCTCGATGGGGTCATATCCCAGCATCAGCATCGCATCATCCAGCGGCACGCCCGCCTGCACCAACTGAAGCAGCGATGCGGCGCGGATGGTTTCGTCTTCCTGGAATACGTCAAGCTGTTCCGGTGTGAACTGGAGGGTGTAATCTGTTCCAGCCAAGAGCTGCGTGTTTATCGCGTTCTCATACATCGGTAGCCTTGGGCGGATGGTCATGTGCCAAAAGGAGTGAAGGTCTGTAACCGAGGTGGCATAATTCGCCGCGTCGCTCTCGAGAATGGACCGTGGCACACCCAACGATGCGCCGATGTCTAGCGCGACATGGGCGGCCAACTCCTTCATTCCCATGCTTTTCAGCTCTGGTGTGAGTGTCGTCACCTTCAGGTCGCCACGCAGGAAGAGCGCGCGCCAAGCATTGCCCACGCCTGACATTCTGCGCCGGAAGAAGTTCTGCGCCCGCTCCATTTCCACGGTGCCGGGATTGCCTGTAGTTGTAATCAGCGTCTGCGGTTGGGCGCCATTGGCGAAGAATTGGCTCGCGAACTCGTCCATGTTGAACCGCAGCTTCGATGCCTGTAGCGCCACCTGCGCCGGAGCAAGCCCCGCGCCTGTATCAGCGGTCATTGATGGTTCGCGGAGTGCCATAACCATATCGGGCCCCCACGGGCCATACGTCTGACTGCCCACCCGCTGGGTGAAGTGATCCTCGCCGCGCTTGTGTGACCATTTCACTGTCGTCGGGTTCAGCACCTGTACGCCAGTCATCACCCGCCCGACGTACTGTTTCAGCCCATAGGCCGCGCCAGTCAATAACAGCCCCAGCTCCAGCGCGTAAATGATGGACTGTAGGTCTGGCTCCAGCGGCCACTCGACTTCCTGCTCGCCCTTGAATACCACGAATGGAACGCTGCTTAGACTACTCGCCCGCAGGCTCACCGCCCGGTACAGCAACGGCACGGTTGCCCACGCGCTCACGGGGTCGTTGGCACTACCCGCGGCTGTCTCGTTGAAGCCTTGAGCCCAACCCGGAATGCCGACTATAGCCTTGAGTGCCCCTTCTTCCAATATTGTTTTAGTGCGTAATCCTGCCATTATATTTTCCTCACACCTGCATCAGAACCAGCGGGCCAGCGTCCTGTCGCGCACTCCAGGCCAGCGCCAGCGCCATTACTGTGTCGTCGTGCATTCCCTCCGGCGCGCTGTACCGCATTGCGCCACTCGTTAGTCTCTTGCTCTCATACGCCTGCAGCTCACCGATCAGCGTGGGGTCGCGTGGGATATGGATGTCGCCGCGCTCGAACCCCAGCGCCAGCCCGTCAATGATCTGCTGCTTGCTCTGGTTGGTCGTGGTGAATGGCGTGACCGGCAGTCCGGCATTCTGCAACGCCTCGACAATCGGGCCACCCATAGCGTTAGTTTCAGCTATGATCTCCGCGCCAGGATAGCGCCCCCAGAGCGCGTGCAGGCGGCTCACCTGCGTCTGGTAGTCGGTACGTACCATTCTGTCCAATTCCACCACACAGCCGCTGTTGATCTCCACCACGCAGAATACCGTCGCGTCGTTGGTGCGGCCCCAGTCGCATCCTATAACATACTGACCGCTATCCGGCACGGTGTCGCCGTTCACCGCATCTAGAACACGCCGGAACACTCCGCCGCCATCCTCCAGGAACTGCGCCTCGTACTCTTGAGCGAATATGCGCTCTGGCATATCATGGCGGGCCGCCTCGATCTCATCTGCTGGGATGTGCGGGTTATCGCTGGTGGGAAAACTGAACGCCTTCCAGTCGCCGCCATCCTCCTGCCCGCGCTGGTGCAAGCGCCAGAACCAGTTACGGCCCGAAGGGGTTGAGATGAACAGCGCAGTGCCGCCCCTATCGCTCAGGCTGGGCCGGATGCTCTCTGACCACGCGCGTTCACTCATGAATGCGCACTCGTCCATCACGCAGTAGTCCAGCCCCTCCCCGCGCAGGCTGTCCGGCTCATCAGCTGATCGTACCTGCACCGTGCCACCGTTCGGCATAGTAACCAGCCGCTCGGTGTGGCGCACTTCTGCGCCCGGAATGGATGCGCCGATGCGCGATATGGGGCGCCAGCCCACTGCGCCCATCTTGTAGCTCGGTGCAACCCACCACGCGCGGCCACCATCGAACGCTGTCTCCATCGATTCGTATACGCCCAGACGCGTTTTTCCCCAGCGGCGGCCACCTGCCAGAACGCGAAAACGGGCCGGATGCCCGTGTACCTTCTGTTGGCCTACGTGCGGTTTAGCGTCCAGTCTAACTGTCATCGTTGTCGCCGTCCCAATTCACCACCAGCTCGATAGCCGCGCCATCCCTGCCGCTGATCTCCTGGCGCATGTGGTCGCCGTAAAGCTCGCGACGGTGTGCCTTCAGCAGGAACTTGATGAGTCCGTCGCTGTACTCCTGCGCCCGTCTCCAAGCAGTCATCTCCAGAACGTCCACCGCGTCGGCCAGTGCGTGATCCCAGGCTTCAGCGAATGTCGGCAACTTGCCCCGCGCATGATACGCCGCCTGCCTGGTTATGCCTGCCGCCTGACATGATGCGCGCACATTTCCGCTCTTGCGGAGTGCCTCAATAAACGTCGGTTTCCAGCCATTCAGTCGCGCCATTTTATGTCAAATGTGTAAAGTGCCTCAAGCAGGATTAACCCCTGCGATAATATTGGAGCGGTCAGGTCGGAGTTGCACCGCCACGCCCGCGCTGGTCGCGCAGGTTCTACTATCAGATGACCGCGTATTCCCTCTTCTCCCCCTTGTACATCCCAGCGCCTCGTGCTGCGATTTCGGAAAACGGAATCTCTGGCACGGTCAAGCGCCCCCGATAAGATGGGTCAAGAAAATAGATGTACCGCAATTGATGACCCACCAGTCTTTCGGCTCCAAGTTGCGCCGCTACTTTCAGTGCTCCAGAACCGCCAAACCGCGCAGCCACCCGCTTGTTTACTGTCGGCTTCATACTCATCGTGTGACGCACACAGCCGCCCGGAAGTCTCCAGAGGTCTCTACTGGTTTTAATACTAGTGAGCACAAAACCGCTTGCTCTGTATATCGTGCCGTCGCCGCATTGCGTCGCGTCTGCATAAGACAACACCCACTTCACTTGCGGAGCATGACTCCGCAACAATCGCATCGCAACAGCCAGCGCCCGACTCTCACTGTTGCGCGGCAACGTGTCGGTGAAGGCCATACGGTTTAGTTCGATGAACTCGTGCCATCCTGTCCCGGCCACCAACCCCGATGCTTTCCGTTGGTCTAATGACGGGCCAAACTGAAGTGCTCCCTCCATCCTCCCGTGATAAAATACCCCCATGTGCATTTGACTGTTTACCGCCTTTCCCGAATAATGAAAGCGCCGTATAAATGCTCTGGCACGACTGGCCGATATGGGCCGCAACAGGATTTCTTTAGCCGCGCCCATTTGCCTCCACAAACGCATCGCAAACTCTCGCTAGAGCATTTCCGTTATTGTTTTTGTTTTCGCCGTTGAACGCGCCTGATGCCTTTGCTGCTTCCAGCGCATTCTTTACTATCGCCACCTGGTCGTCGTGGAGAACAAACTTCATCTGCTGAAATGGCGCGCGATCCTCTTCTGAGAGTGTAGAAAAGGCGTCGTCCCAGTCTGTGTCCTGTGGCCGAATCTCCAGCAGCTCCTCCAACTCTCCCGGCTTCCAGAACTCCTCAAGATCAACGATACCATTAGCCGACAGGTCAAGCAGCGCCTCTGTATCCCACTCCAGCCCCGTCTCGCCGGTGCGGTTATCTGCTATCGCCAGCCCGCGCCCTTCGCTGCTGTCAATGTCGAGGTCGGTGCGCTGAACCACTACCAGCTCGTTCCCGTCAGTCTGAACCACGCGAACAGGCAGGTCGATCTCGGCTGCTACGTCTACTGTTTTATTTCCGGCAATGAGGTTGCCCTCACGATCTGCCAGCACAGAACGCCCCGCGCCGTATTGCCGCAGGCTCTTCTCCAGCAGGCCGCGCCCGCGTTGCGTTCCCAGGTTGGCATTCTTGCTGTCCGGCTTCAGGTCAGCAATCTTGCCGATGCGTTTAGCGCCGTTTGTTCCGTTCGTGGATGTCACGAAATAGCGCATCCACGCGCGCGCCCAAATAGAATGCGTACACGATAACCACAGCGCACAACGCTGCCGTCACCGTGTCTATTGTCAGCATTTAAGCTGATCGTTTTCATGCGTCCATTGTCAGTCAGCCACTCTTGTGCAACCCACTCTCTATTCCCGTCGCCACGCTGTACGCAGCGCCTGCGCCCACTGCACTCTGAATGGCCTGCCACATATCGATCTGTCCTTGAAAATAGCCAGCGGCCACAGCCACTAGCGATGTCACCAAAACCCAGAATTTTCTGCTTCTCAATATCGCTTGAAATTTCATGGTGTGATCTCCTTAAATGAAAAGCGCGACAATCCGCTTGTACGGTTGCCGCGCTGGTCAGCCCAGGGGGGCTTTTAGTGTTTATTCTGTGGTGCTCTGCTCCTCAGCCGGGGGGCTTGCCGCTAGGAACGTGTCTATCGCAGACACCGCCAGCAGCAACGCGCGCCGGATGGCTCGCATAAGCACGTTGATATTCTTGTCCGTTGTACCAGATTTCTCTTTTGTTGTCAATGCCTAATCCATTATCGTGACCGTCACCACCAGCGAACCGTGGGGGCTGTGCTGGTCATATATTACCTCAGCCTCGCTCGGTGGGATATAGGGCTGCTCTCGCGTCAGTAGGTCTAGAAAGAACGTCTGTTCCTCGTCGTTGAGAACGTTTATGGCCCCACCGCGGTCAACGCACGTCCATATGCCAGAGCCGAAGCCGTCGATCTTGAACTTCGTGCCAAGCGCAAATCGCACCGGGCAGGCCACGCCGATATTTTCCCAATAAGTCCAATGCTCTGAGATGCGGCCATCGGTCAAGTATGTGGTGCATTCTGTGCCAGTCCAATTGGCAGGAAAGCAATTAGTACCTCCCCAAGCAGGCCAGTAGTGCGACAGTCTCGCCCGTAATACCGGCTCCGCTGTCGGCGTAGGTGCTGCCGTGGGCGCTATCGTGGCTGTGGGCGCGACCACCGTAACCGCTTTCGGCGCTGGTAGTGTGTCCGTCGGCGCTGCTGCCACAATCACTGGCTGCGGCACGAATAGGTTTCCCACGTATATCACGAGGCCCGTAACTGCACCGCCCATAAAAGCCATCCCCAACACAATCGTCAAGTAGTCTCTTCGCATGGTTATTTGTCTCCCTTTCGTGCACAGTATGAATTGCGCCGCCAGCGCAGTTCGCGCTCGGCGGTGCGGATACCCTCTGTTAGTATTATGCGCTCTGCTGAGCGCATATCGCGCAGGTGATACACCTGTTCCCCGTGTTTATTGCGCTTGCGCGCTATCACTAACCCCTCGCCCGTGCTGTAGTGTAAAAACCCATCGCCAGGCCGAAAGCCGCGCCCTACCGCCTTGCTGTTATAGCGCCGTTTTGACACCCCCAGAACGTCCAGCCTATTCCATCCGCTGGCAACCCGCGCCCACGAATCACCGCCCGCGATGTTCCCCACGAATATCAGCGAGAACGCGATCGTGTAAGTTGCGTTGTTGTCGTACTGGAACGGCTCGGCGTATATCGGTTTACTTGCCTTAATCATCGGTTAGCGCCAACCCCAGCGCCTGCTCAATCATCGTCAGCGCGTCTCCTCTGTGGATGTGCTCGGATGTGAATCGCAGCACTTTCCAGCCCTGCAATGCCGCCGTGTTGTACTTCTCGCAGTCAGCAATGAAACCAGCTCCTCGCGTGTGCCGTCCCCGCGTCCATACGCCGCCCTCGCATTCCACCGCCACCATCTTGTCCAACCATGCCATATCGAAACGCCAGCGGCGCGGCGGTGCGAACCTGTACTCCCGCTCCGGCTGCGGGATGCCCACAGCCTTGATCTGGAACGCCAGCGCCTCTTCTAGGTCTGATTTACTCATGTGAACATCGGCATCTCGGCCAGCGGTATGCGGATGCTGTCAGCGTTTGCGATCATGGCCCCGGAATATAAAAACCTTTAACGTCCCGCCCGCCTCCCCACAACGCCATCGCGTCTTCCACGGCAACCGAAGGTACAGGGCGGCATTTCTCACAGAGCTGCTTTTCGCGAGGTTGGTCTAAGAAATATCCATCTGGTATGTGGGTGTAGGTCGATTTACATTCAGGACACAACCCTCCCGGTTGTGTCCTGATCTCTTCTTGTATCAATTCGCGCCAGTCACACATTCCGTCTATGTCTTTCTTCGCCAGTATCACATACGGATCACCGCTACCATTCCACCTCCACGGTATTATCTCTCCCCCTAACTCGTATGATGCTGGATGTTCGTTGATATAAATGTCTGGAAACGCAAGTGTCGCAATGCGTTTATACCACTCGTGCTTGTCTCCGTGTTGCCTCTTTTGCTGTCGCCATCGTGCAGGAATAACAATCTTTGCAGGGGCGGGTAACTCATCAACCCAGAATCCGAAGGCGTTGGCGCTATCTCCAGGTATTTCCTCGAACACCACGATCAAACACCTAATGCCCACGGGAATCATAAGGCGATGGTACACCAGAGGCATCATCTCTATCTGCAACGGGAATTCAGGGTTCTTTTGGGGTTTATAGTTAGCCTTAACCTCATACAGAAAAGTCGCGGTTGTCTGCAAATGTATCGCCATCTGGTCTGCTTTTGCCCTGATGTACTGCGCCGTGGGTGTAAACCGAAACCCCAAAAGTTTTTTCAGTTGTGGCTCTTTTATTTGCTCGTGGTACGTGGTGGGAGGAAGAACTGCGAATCTATTCTCTTTTAAATAGTCCGATACCTGACCCTCTCTTTTGTCGTGGTTCCTGTCTAGGATACTCATTGTGTCGTCTCCTTTATTCGTTTGCGTGCCATCACCGCCGTGTCTGCGTCGATCTCATATGCGATATACCTTCGCCCCGCCTGCATCGCTGCCGCGCAGGTCGTGCCACCTCCGCAAAATGGGTCTAATATCGTGCCTCCTGGTATAGATAGATGCTCGATATAGTACGCCGCATCGACAACTCCCTGCCCCCATTCGTGGAATCGTTTATCAGGCTCGGAGTCGATTCTGTCTTTCACGTAACCATTCGGCATCCTCGCTCCCTTAGTAAACCACAACAGCGGCTTCCACCCTACGGTCACATTCTTTCCCGGCACTTGTGCGGAAGCGCCGCTGTGTATACATCCAATAATCCAGTGATATGTTAGGTGCGGCGTCATCAGTGGGAAAATGTCCGGCAGCGCATAGTGGCCTGCATATGTGATAAGGCTGCCGCCGGGTCGCAATACTCGCGCCGCCAGCGCCGCCATGTCACCATACAAAGGGACAGAAGTTTTGTCGTATGGTGGGTCGGTGAAAACCATATCTACCGATTCGTCTGCTAGGTCACACTCCCGAAAATCCCCGTGTATGACACCGAAGTCCTCCCGCACTTCGGCGTATGCCGTGGCAATCGCCTCTTCCCGCGCAGCCTCGCGCACCCTTTTTTTTGCCTCTTGTGTCGCTTCCCACAGTTTCACCTCTCCCGCCTTTACCTTCTCGGCCAGGTCGGGCGCTTCGGCATTTAGTTTTTTGGCCTCCTGCACGTAACCCGTACTAACGCCGAACATCGCCGCCGCCTGGTCACGTGCCCTGCCTTTTGCTTGTGTCAAATTTGACACAAGCAAAACCCCGCCTTGTCCGCCGCGCTGTCTCTCTTTTGCCTGAACCGCCTTCACCTTCTCCACTTCCAGCGCAACGAATGCGAGCTGGCCGGGATTCAAATGTCGCCGGTGCAGGTTCATGCTCACCACCATATTCACCGCGCTGCCGTTGCCGTCCCACTCGCGGAAACGCGGCTCAATTCCCGCATCAATGCAGGCGCGGTGACGGTTGCGCCCGTCCAAAATACTGCCTTCATAAACCAGGATAGGCTCGTGCAGGCCGTGATCTGTAATGTCATCACAGAGCGCCTGGTATTCTGCGCCCTGCATCAGTGGAAAAATATTAGCGGCAGGATGGTATTTCATCACACCCTCGCCCTGCACGCGGCAGCCGCGTCCAGTCTGTCGGCGCTCTCGAACTTCCGCGCCAGCCCTTCCCATTCGTCTGGCCCCACATCGCGCTCGGCGCGTTCCTGCTCCAGCCGTATTCGATCAACCCGGAGTTGGTCGAACTTTCCGCGCCACCTGGGGCGCTCCACGTCTAAGTCTCGCAGCTCGTCTTGTGTTTTAGTCCAGCCGCCCCAGAAAATAACCGCGTGCTCCCCGAACAGCGCGGGCGTGGGTGGTTCGCCTTTGCGCCCACGCCAGTCGTTCTTTTTCCAATCGTCCAGCGCCATCTGCAACCGATCCAGAGGAACTCCCGCAGCCACTATCAGCTCGGCGGCTGCGTTCAACTCATCCACGCGCCGCCCGTTGTTGGTTTTCAACCAGTGCTCAATGAGCGGGCGCGGCAAACCTAAAACCCTGCACACCTCTTGAAATACCGTCTTGATGTCGTTGTTCATAAGTACCTCTCGCGTTTAGTTTTTGGGGGCCGTTCGGTCTTCTCTCCTCTTCTCTTCTCTCTTTTCTTCTCTTCTCTTCTCTGTGCAACGGGTCGTTTCACGTTGTTGTTAGTAGATGCAACGGGTCGTTGCAATTGCGTTTCAGTTTCGTTTCGCCGAAAGGAACGCAGTCTGTCCTGCGCTGAAACGGCCCGCTGCCGTTTCGCGAACTTGCTGACGCGCCACCCGCTCTTCAGTCGGCGCACGATTCCCGTACCTGCCAGCCCCTCTAGGACGGGTTCCAATTCGTCAATGTTCCGGCGCAGTCTCCACGCCAGCGCGGGCACGTCCGGCAACTTTCCCTCATTTCCCTGTTCGCCCGCCACCAGGAAACACTCGACCATTAGCCGCCACTGGTCATCCGGCAACGCTCCGCATTTCGGATCGTCGAGAACTGCTAACCACAATTTTATCCAGTGCCGGTTCTTTTGAGTCGTCATAACATCTCCATTTGATGGGTGGGTTCGGCGGCCAGCGCGATGCCAGCCGCAGCGCGTTGTTTCCTGCACCGTTGCCACATCTCCCGGCACCGGCTCTCGTCCTGGCGCAGATATTCGTCTAGCTCGGCGGTGCTGCGCGCCATGTAGTAACCGCCGCCGCCCGCGGTCGTACTGCAGACCAGCGCCCCCTTCGGCGTTGCGCGCGCCACCTCGATAGCCGCCCTCATCTCGCGGTCTGAAACGCGCAACCTGTGGCGCCAGCTTAACTCAGCGCGCAGACTGTCGCGGCGGATGCGCCGGTCAATGCCACGGTGCTCTTCCAGTACCGCAATAACCGCCATCGTCAAGCGCGGATCAGGCTGTGTGTGCGTCATAATGATCCCTTATCCTTTCGCCTATCCATTCGCCAACCTGCGGCACAACCGCATTGCCGAGTCCTCTAAGTCTGTCCACCCGCTTGGGAACCCCATGAGCCACTCGACCCACGTCGGGTTCAGTTGTCCAGTGGGTTGTTTCGGGTCTTTTACTTTCGCGCCTAAGTAACCCCGCTTGTCCCAGTGTGTGTGGCTCTTGCTCCCCACCGGCCCTGTGTCCTTCCACTCCGAAGCTCTCGGCGTGGGCCACATCTTCACCGCCACCTCTAGTTTCAACCCAGGGTTGAAACTGCTCTCCCCTTCCTTGTATCGTTTCTGGCGTGTTTTCCAGTGTTCTGGCGTACAGTTCACAATTACCGCCGTCGGCGTGGGCCACAATGAAGATACGCTCTCGTCTATGCGGGGCATCGAAGGCGCAAGCTGGAATATTGAACGTCCAGCAGGTGTAACCTTCACCTTCCAAGTCAGATAGCACCGTGTCGATATAGGTGGACACGATTCCAGGAACGTTCTCGGCAAGGATGTATCGCGGTCTTGTCTCTCTAATAAGCCTGAGATATTCCGGCCAGAGGTTGCGGTCATCTTCTGCGCCTCTTCGCTTCCCGGCAACACTGTGAGGCTGGCACGGGAACCCTCCGGCAAGAAGGTCAACTGTTGGGAGGCATTGTGGGCATTTCTCTCCCGCACTTGCTGTGCATACGGCTTGCCCTGCTCCACTTCCGCTGCCAGATTGGGGATGGGGTGCTTCCGCGTCCCCCCCCCCGGATACCGTTTCTCGTGTGATGGGCTGTGACCACTGGCTGTTGGGGTGTGCCACAAGTCCGTGGATTTCGCGCACATCTTCATACCTCCGTGTATTCGGCCAGTGCTTTTCTAGTATCTTGACGCAATAGGGGTCGTTCTCCACCTGCCACGCGCATTCCATCCCTGCGCGCTCCAGCCCCAGATCGATGCCGCCTATGCCAGTGAACAACGAACCGAATCTCATCAATCATCGAGGGGTGCGCCAGCCAAGATAGGCTGTGCCAGCGCACCCGTATTCGGTTGTTGCGGGATAGTCTTACCCCACAGTGAGCGGCTGGGGGATCGAACCCCGCGGGGGCCTTCAGCACTACGCAGCAGCCCCACCGATAAAAGTAGTAAGGAGGACGCACCAAAACGCCCCCCACGCAGTTTCCGTTTGCACCAGCATCCGCTCTCAGTGGACGTGGCCGGAGTCGAACCGGCGTACAGGCGGG
>CAACVE010000116.1_pt1 | contig 14595 bp, 27 predicted proteins | sample 2381751 | NCBI WGS metagenome assembly CAACVE01 (sample SAMEA5211968, study PRJEB30684) | marine metagenome | biome: Marine; feature: Epipelagic; material: Water | collected 2015-10-15 | depth 2000 m | reverse complement strand
CTTATTCGTGATAAATCGAAGTATGGATTGACGAATCCACCATGTCGCATAGGTCGAAAACTTGAAACCACGACCGGGATCAAATCTTTCAACAGCTTTCATTAATCCAATATTTCCTTCTTGGATTAAATCATCAAAATCTAAATTTTTGTTGCAGTATTTTTTTGCGATGGACACAACCAATCGCAAATTTGAACGTATAATTGTTTCTCTTGCCTGAGTATTTCCGCTTATGTAACTCGTAAACAGATCAAATTCCTGTTGACGAGTTAAAAGTGCACCTTTCAAACTTTTATAATACGTGTTGTTCATTTGTGCCATGTGATCATTCCTTTTTACTGGTTGTTAGATGTCCAGTTAATTTAATTGTACCACACCTATAGACTAATTTTCACAGTAACTATACTTTTATTTTTTAAACACGCGGATTATTTTCTTCTGAAATTTTTACTTTTGCAAAATCCAAAACAATTTGTAGCAATTTTCCTGGATTAATACCACTGAATACTATGGACGTAATAATTAACGCACCCCATAATTCAAAAAATGAAAGTACGGGTAAAGAAAATTTTTGTGCAATCGAAGCATAGAAAAAAGACACTATACCAGCAGCTATTCCGTTATACAATACTATAATAGACAGTGCAGCAACTGCCCACAAAGATACTGCAGCAAAAAATTTCATAATTAATTTTTCCTATCGAATTTTTTGAGAATTATTACGTTTATTAACAAACCTTTGATGCGATTTTTTTCTGTTGATCCTGATACTAACCTCGCGCTGGACCCAACTCATCTCATTCTCATACGATATCGTTGGGACACTTTTTCTACGTCTTACATTAATCAAGTGAGTAAGCATGTTTTTATAGTTGCTTAATTGATCGTCAGACATCGAAACCAGCTGGTCATTAGAAGTAAATTTGACTTTCATTGTTTGTCCTTAATTAGTTGACATATTCTTTATAGACAAAAAATCCCGCCGAGTCATTAATGGATAATACACGATTCGCCTCTTTTGATGTATTAGCGTATAGATGTATCGGGGAATCTATGTCGGGAAAATCCTCTAATGTCTTCGGAGTCGGAAGTACAATTAACTTATATCTCGCTGTGTCGAGGTTAGTGTTGGTGGAACACGGTAAATACATCGACTTAAAAGAAGCAGATACACTGTGTTGAAGCCCTAACATTATCATATTAACGATACCTCTACCAGAATCATTATTCATTCACCCTCCTTAAATCTATAAAAATAAATTAAAGTGTATAAAAATAAAATCGTTGTGTGAGTTATCATAAATTACTTTTGTACAACCGTGCATACTATAATTATGCGGTATCTTCAACGATAGCAGAATCGACAATTAAAACCATACCAGCGATAGACATGGCATTTTCCAATGCGCTTCTACACACTTTGTGAGGATCAACGATTCCGTCGTTCATCATATTACAATATCGTTCATTTCTTACATCGTACCCCATATTATTCTTTGAAAACTTCATTTTAGCTAAAATTTTTGCTGGTTCAATGCCAGCATTAGTAAGAATTTGTCTAAATGGTGCCTCAATTGCTTTAAGAAAAGCAGCGTATCCTAGCAAATTCATTTTACGCTTTAAAAGCTTGTCGGAAATTATTGTGTGCTTTGCACACAACAACGCACAACCACCACCGGGTAATATCCCGGCCTCGACGGCAGCGCGTGTCGCGTGTAATGCATCATCAACACGATCCTTTTTTTCCGCAAGCTCAACCTGTGTAGCAGCTCCAATTCGTAAAACAGCAACTCGACCCGTTAACTTCGATATCCTATTTTTAATCTTAGCATAATCTTCGTCATTTAAATTATTACTTTCTAATTTTTGTTTTAGTTGTACCAATCGTTGCTCTATGTTATTCTTTGCAGAGTTTTGACATACAAGCGTGGTGGATGATTTATCTATAATAACTTTTTTAAGCTTTCCAAGATATCGTGTGCTGGATAAATCTTCTGAACTAATGCACGTTTCTGTGTTAGAAAATACAGCGATATCATCCAATAAATCTAACTTAAAATCTCCAACACCCGGAGATCGAACGGCACATACGTCGATGGTACCTCGTAACTTATTAAGAATTAAACCCTGTAGCGCATCACCGTCGACATCATCAGCTATAATTAAAAGTGGTTTACCTGCTCGGGCTACCTCTTCAAGGACAGTTATAATTTCATTTATAGATGTTATTTTTTTACTAATAACAAGTACATTTGGATTATCCATCACTATTCGCATTTTCGTCTTATCTGAAATAAAGTACGGAGTAATAAATCCTCTATCAAACTTAAATCCCTCTACGGTTTCTAATTCTGTTTTAAACCCCCGTGCTTCATCAACATATACAACCCCGTATTTACCGACAGTCTCTAAAGCTTGAGCCAACAATCTTCCAATAGATCTATCACCATTTGCTGATACTGTACCCACATTCTCAATATCCTCTGTGGTTTCAACGGGCACAGCCATACTTTCTAAACATTCCAATACGTCTATCATAGCTGTTTCCATCTCATTTCTAATAGAATCAGGACTGTAACCTGCCATTATTAACTTATTTCCTTCCTTTACTAGTGCCTGTGCTAATACTGTCGCGGTTGTAGTTCCGTCACCTGCAACATCATTTGTTCTGGACGCTGCTTCTTTAATTAATTGAACACCTAAATTCTTAAACGAATCGCGAAGATTAATTGATTTAGCTACAGTTACACCGTCTTTTGTAACTAACGGATGATCTCCAGGACGTTCAATAACAACATTTCTACCCCTCGGTCCTAACGTTGTTTTCACTGTATCTGCAAGCAAATCAATCCCCGCTATTATCTCCTGTCGAGCTTCGGTAGCAAACTTAATTTGTTTATTTAATTGATTATCCATTTTCCTCCGATGATATCGCTTCTTCTGTCGGATTAATTGTATTAGTATCCGTGTGTTTAAATCTTTCCGTCGCCGTTTGGCGGGCTTGATTAACCATCGCCTGTATTGTTTTTAACGCCCTGGTTTCCAACTCCAAACGTATCTCATCTAAATCTGTATATATACGGGACTTAACTTGATTGAGGTTTAATATCTCTCCTGTCGGTGTTTGGACATTATAAATGAATTCATGATCACCCATCCAGCGTTTTTTAGTAACCTCTTCAATTACCATTAACGGAACTATCATACCAGAATCCTTATCCGTTATATATACGACCTGTCCAATTTCATAATTCATTTACAATTCTCCGGATTTATTTGATTATAACACCATATTTACCAATATAAAATAGAATGGAGAGTATTACACCATGAAATACGATACACTACGGCAACAGCGGTTAGCAGGACTTGTAGATGAAGACTACAGGGGAAAAGTTGAAACAGAAATAAGCGAAAATATCGAAGCTGAATTAAAAGAAGTGATTCAAGAAGATATAGAGAACCTAATTTCCGAAAAGGCCGAAGATAAATTATCAGAAATACGATTACGTAAACATATACGTCAAGAAATTAAAGCAATGTTACAGGAAATAGATGTAGACCCCAAGAGTAGTGACTGGGTTCTTAGCAACCAAAGAAAAACAAGCCTATCTAAAAAAGGCCAGGTTACAATGTCGTTTCTAGGACCAGGCTTTACGAAATAGTTTCCCCACCCCCTAGGGGGATTTCATCCACTTCGCTTTGAACAAAAAGCGGAGCAATCGTTAAATTAGGAATTTCAGCAAAAGTTACAGCAAAGTCAGGTGCTTCGTCTCCGACAGGAATTCCTGCATTTTCAAGAGCAGTTTGAATTTTTACCCATAGTTTGCTCTCGCATGTAACACGACCCTCAAGGTGGGATAATACAGTGCTTAGTGATTTTCCTTCGCTGGGTAACATAACACCGAATAAATCCCTTAGGTGTACAAGTTCCGTGTTTGTTAACCGTAACACATTTAACTTCATACGCTTCGTTTTTTTAACAGGCATGAATTATTGTAACGAAACAATGAAAGTATGTTCAACTAGGATATCATTAATTGTTTTGCGTATTTTTTCGCAGCCTCTGTTTGAGGTTCACCAATCTTAATTGGAGGAGTCATTTCGGGGGATTCACTCTCAGGTGTTTCTTGGGACGTTTTAGCTTTTGAAATAGGTTCCATTGTAATGTCATCAGAGGGATCATCTGCGGTGGCGGCGGGTTCTCCAGCAACCATAATATCCTTTATCCCTTCAAGAAATCCGATAAAAGCTGTTCTCGCAGGTATCTTTAGATTACTAAAGTAACTAATAAACTCCTTTTTAATTAACGGATCCTTTACTGACTTTCCGCTCCTGATATCATTAAGAAGTTTCATTGCATTATCTGATGTTATCTTACTGGACTCTTTAGTGGTTGGCTTTACAGGTTCTTCTACGGATACAGACGCGACCCTTTTTTCTTTTTTAACATTAACGTCTTCAGCTTCCAGAATATCGTTAATCGTTCTACCCTTATCATGCACAACGCTGGGCGGGCGGCGCGTCATTTCGTCGGTCAGAATACCAGCCAAAGAGACTCCATGTTTTGTGTTATATCCAGATAAAAGTCGATGAATAGATTCACTTACTATCTTCTCTAGTTCATCATCCTGAATCAGGTCGTCTGGAATATGCTTATTTGTCATATTTTACCCTGTTTCTCCAGTCTTCTCTATACTTTTTATCCAACTGTCTTGCAAACGTTTCTTCTTCATCAACTACGATGGTATCTAATTGTTTTTTATTGTCTAAATCTTTTAAAAATTTATCAAAATTTAACTTATCTTTAACGTGTGCTTCTTCATTGCTATGCCACATTTATTCCTCCGTAATGAACTCAAAATCGTTTAGGTTTTTTAGTTTATCACCCTTTCGAATTGTACTCCTACTATACATATGGTGTCCCGAAGGAATACCACGCTGGCTCTTGCCCGGGGGTGATCTATAATGGCGCTTTATCCTTGTTCCAGCATAAGGAGCGGCCTCCCTAGCAATTCTCAAAGGGAAATCATTCGTTATAATATATCTAACACCCGGTACCAACAAAATATCATCACCATCGCCTCGTATTAATATCGGTCGTTTCGGAGTGATTATTCTTCCCGCCAACCCACCGGATCCTAATGTAGACCTAATATATTCTCGAAGTAAGTTCATACAACCTCTCTAACAACTCCACTTACAGTAAAGGATTTTAAATCGATTGGTTTCGAAGTGGCTAAAAGTTCATTAGAATCCCTTGCGCTAGCTTTAGGGTGTTTGGCGATTGTAATATGGGGAATACCTTGTTTGGTAGGCAAATCAGTAACTACAGTAACCGCTAATACTTTATCGTTTATTGCATAGCCTGTAACTTTAGCCTCCCCCTTTTGGTTTAAGAATCTTTCTGGGTATCGGTACTTTTGTTTTGTTGGGGGAAGAATCGTCATATGATGAGGAAGCCCCTTCATCAACCCATCCCAGTCTTTTGGGATCTCTACACCTTGCATTTGTAAATTTGAAACCAAACCTTTTGGATCGTCCAACACCAGCGCTGTATATTTTATGGTACCAAAGGATTGACCTAAACTAATTTCTGTTATAATTTTTCTTACATACTCATGTAATAATGTAAGATTATTGTTCAACATATATTAAATATTTAAATGTACGTAAACTGTTGCTCTATCATTAATAATCTTACCGATATCAATGTCGATCTCATAAGACTGTAAGGATATGGATTCATGCATAATAACGTTATCATCCTGTTGCAATATAAGATCAAATCCGTCATTGCACTGTAATACTTGTCGTATGTTATTTACATCGGTACTAAATTCTAACGCGCACAATTTTCTATCAGAAGTTTGATCCCGACGAGGGAAAAATGTAAATTTCATAGAAAGTAATTTTGTGCTTGATATAAGATTACCGTCAACACTTAATTGAACGATTGTACCAGGCACTAGCGCTTTTTCTGATAAATCCAATCTATCCTTTAACGACTCGCTTAAATATACCTTATCTTCTAACATGCGAAACCTGCCCGTAAATCTGATCACTCATCTTTGCATACCTTAAATCACGATTCGTGACATCATTTATATCATGGGTATATACTGTAACCATAACACTTGAATCTTGTATAACCTGAATACCTTGGTGATTAATTGCCTGTTGATACTGTAATAATTCACTTAAAAATTCAGTAAGCGATTTAGAGCTTTGAAATTCGTACTGTCTTTGTAACTTATTTGTTCCTCCAATGTTCACCTGTTCCCACTTAAACTGTTTAACAGCTATGGGAAGATCGTCACTGGATTTATTCATAGGAAGATTCATAACTTTTTCTAAAGAATTTTCATACAGTAATTTCTCTTTATTAACATTACCGCTTAGAACCGTCATATGTCGAAGAATCGATTTCATATTAAGCTATCTCTATCTTCTCTCCTGTTCGGATTGCGGCGACAACATCGAGCGGGGCCTTTACAAGTTTTTCAAGTTCTTTTCGCACTGGTTGAATTTTATCCTGAAATAACGGCAACTCTGCAACCATCTCTGGACTTATATCTTCAAGCGCAGAAACAACTTCACTTCTGGGTAAGTCCATTACAACATTTACAAGACCTTTGATATAGTCCATACCAGTTTTATCATTATGTTGTCTCTCTGTATCTTTTATACGATTCTTAACATCGTCTATTTTATCTTGAGCAATATCCAATTTAGCTTCGGTTTCGGGAACAGCAAGCGCTATTTCATCAAAATTATCAGCATCTGGATCACTGTCTTCATACTCTTTACGAGCTTTACCCAAATCGACCTCTATATCTGCCTTAACACTTTCCGCAGATTTCAACTCAGACTCAAGCCGATCCAGTTTGCCCTGGGTATCTCGACTTGCTTTGTGCGTTGAAACAACGATTTGTTCATAATCCTCAAGATCTTCTGGATCTGCTTGTACCAACGATACCACAGCGCTTGATGCCAAGTCTTCTGCTATATCCTCGAAAAGATCAGAAAATTTCGTCACCAACTGGGCGGTGGAGGGATCCATTTCACTAACGACATTTCGATCAACGGCCAGTCCATACGCCAAAATAAGTAACAGGGCTTTTTCATCAATTAAACCGTTAACAACATTCTTATATGTGGATCGTAATATTTCATGGTATTTATCAAGAAATTGATTAGCATTTTCTTTATATTTCTTTAATTTCTCGATAACCTTATCGGACTTTGCTTTCGTATCCAGCGCACGAATATGATCCTTTGCCAAACCAAGTTCCTGCGATAATTCTTTTACACTCATACCGGGATTTTTTTGCATTGCTTTCTGAATTGTGTCTATAGATGCCTCGACCTCTGAGACTAGCGTGTCAAATTTATTATTTTCTACAGCCCTATTAAGCACCATCTTTGCAAGTCCCTGTGCCTGTAATTTATGAACACCGCCGTATGATAATCCCAAAAGTTCACCAACGTCGGCAATTTTTGCGTAGCCACGTAGATGGGCCTTTCGAGGTTGTTCAGATAAAATTTGCTTAATTTTTTTTCTAAGCGCTTCGCGTGCCATTCTCTTCATGTTCATGGTAGATTGTCTTTCCTCCTCGACCATACTCTTAAATCGTATATAAAAATTAACGGGGTCTACATTCGGAATCCGACTTAACAATGCTGAAACCGCATCTTTTAGTTCATCTAAACTAGTCGGATGATAGTCTTCCTGATCAATGGGTGGAGAAATTTGCGCTACCTGTATATCAGTTAGTGGATTAGGATCTATCGGTTGATGTTCTATTGGTTCACTTGCAATGGTAACTGACGACTGAGTCATAGTACTTCCTTCGGTATCTATAGTATATATTAATTTCTAGCATCAACGGCATACACTATCGCAATTGTAAGTCCTATTCCTATAATCACACCCCCACCGAACCACCATTTAGAATAATCGCTGCTGCCGGCTGCCACTTTACTCAAACGTTGAATCTCATCATCCTTAATCTTTATTATTGTCGTGTACTTTTGAGTCATGGCGTCCATTGAAGTTCTCGTGGATTCCAATAAAAGGTTCATACGGGCGACCTCAAGGTCAATATTATACTTTATTTTTAATTCGCACTCCTCGTTCGAAAAATCCTTATCTGCAAATATTCTTGCTGCTGCGAGCGAATTTAATAAAACCCCTGAAAATGGAGCAGCCTGACCTTTTCTGATACCCATGATTTTAGGTGCGGGGTTTACACTTACCTCTGGGGTGGGGGTGGGAGGAGAAGGATTATCTGGTGGAGGATCTGCGTATAAATAAGCAGGAAATATTAGAGTAAATACCAACAGATAGCTTATAAAAAATTTCATCATTCATTCACGTATTCAAGACCGAACTTCTTAGCCAGTTCCTCTGCCATTCCATCTGGATCACCATTATACTTTTCGACAATACGCTTGACCTCTTCCTTTTTCTTGTTATCGAGTTCCTGTGAATCATCTTCGTACTGTTTCTTTAATTGGTCTATAACATTTTTATAATTTCGTAAAATTTCATCTCGTTTTTGAATTTCTTGATCATGCGCTTCATTAATAGCATCTATTTGTTTTTTATAGCTATCATTTTGAATTTCAAGTATTTCGGTAATAGAACCCTTACGCCTTAGCACTACGGTAAGAATAAGTGTATATAAAATTAAGCAAGGAACATACCAGTACTTTTTTAAAAAAACCCATGCTTTCTTAACGAACTTCTTAACTACTAACCACGTTATCATATATTACCACTTCACATGATCACTGTACAGGACCGTGTCTCCATCTTGTTGCAATATCTGCCAAGCCTTCAATTCCAATATAGGCCAAAGAAATTGCAACCCAATCTTCAGACGCCAATGGAACAATGTCCATAACCATAAAACTAGTTGCAGTAAGCCATACCATCAATTTTCTTGACAGTATTTTATTTAATCCCTTATCCAATAATTGTCGCATATGTAACCCCTCGTTAAACGATGAGAAGAGTCCAGACTACCTATTGATTATTCTTGTTGCCAAGAATACTTAACAGAACCCAGGCAGCAACGAGGCCTACAAGACCTTCACTACCTAGGGATTTAGTAACACTTACAACGCTGCCGACAACATCGACAGGAAAGAAAGGTGTTGCAGGTCCAAAAAGCACCTGCAAGACTACGGCCAACGCAAGAATTGCGACGGCCGTTTGGGTTAAACTTTTTATCCACTCAGTGGCTTGCTTAATATAGTCCATAATTTTCCTCCTTATTGCTAAAAGGGACTCTCCTCATCGATCAAATTAAAAATAGAATCAGCATCAGTTTTGCTGAATTTCTGTATTTCTCTGTTTCGTTTTGCTTCTACAAGATCATTTAACATTTTATCCGCCCAGGAATCTCCCTGTACAACCTGTTTAGCAAACTCTTCTATCATCTCCGTCATGGACAATCCGTATTCAAAGGATTTAATCTTAAATCCCGCATGGGTTTCTTTTAAAAGCGCAATGTGAATACTTTTTTTTGTACAGTCCACCATAATATTTACGCCGGGAGCTTACCTGCTCCAACAGCCATCGGTGGAACGGGTTCGGGAACATAGTCTCCTGTAGGTTTTATATTATATTGTGACTCCAATAAATCCCTTAGGTTTCCTGAAGACTCTTCACCATAGTGCTCCGTAATATACTGCAACGCTCTTGTCATTATAACCGTTCTTACGTCCAAAAGGTTTTCGTAATTGTCAATTAAACGAGCAACATTAGTTGCAAATTCATTCAAGTTTAGCGGGGCCCTAACGGGTTCTACGGGTTCAGATACATCAACGGTCTCAGATCCCTCTGTATCCTCTTTCGATTTGTCTGTTGTAGCTTTATCCTCTTCAGCGGCTTCTTCGTCAGCGGTTTCTTTGTCAGCGGTTTCTTCATCTGTATCTTGTTCGAATAGAAACTGAAGGGCTTTTACAACGGAGTACTTGTTTTCCTGTGTGACGGTGGATTCTGTCTCAAAATTAATTAAAATAGAGTCTATCTGATCATCAACTGATATAGGCGATAAACGACTTTGACCCTCCATTATCACGTGCTTTATCATAGACCTCAAGCGGTGTTTCGTTAAAATCATTTTGATACCTTTAACATATTTTCAGCTTTTATGAACCGCTTTTCTATAATACGCCAATTAAATTCTCGCATCATATTCGTAATATATGCTTTTTTATTATTAAGATAATCTCTACTATATGCTCTAGGTGATGCGTTTATCACGATTATAGGATAACATCCCACAGGAATACCAACACTATCGTTATCCAACGTTACGTTGATGTAACGCTGCAAATAATTACTAAATACCGTCAAACCCCACCCATCACAAGATGACATACACGTCGCTATAAAATCTTTTTGCCATTCGTCAAATGTACCAAAATCGCGAGTTAATCGCATGTACGATAAAGAATCCATTGCTAATTGAGAATTTGGGTCTGATATGTTTGCAAAATATAGTTGACTAAGATATATCCCATTCATATTACTAATAAAATCAAAACTTAAATCACGATATTCACCGCCCAAACACGTTGCTGTAGACTTATCTGCCACATCCAGCTTTGCACTTGTCGTATTAAATACGTCTATTTGAGTTTCATAACCCTGTAACATTGTAGTCTTTTGTTGGGCTGACAACAGCTCCGTAGAAAGACTAAACTGCTTTGGGCTTGCAACAAAGGCCTCTTTAAGACTTTTTTCTTGTGACATGTTTTATCTGCCCCTCGTTACCTTTTTTCTTCTCAGGCACCTCAAATTCAAAATCGTGCATCAGTTGATCGAGATCTATTTTTTCTTTATGACCAAGGGGATCAGCGAGCACAATTTCATCACCTTCGATATCCACATCTGTAAGAACATAATCTAGCTGTTTCTCGACATCACTAGTGGCTCTAACCATACGTAGACCTTCAGCATCCTCAAGATATTTCTCATCAGATTTTTTTAAATGGACCTTCTTTTTCTTCGTGACCTCGTCTAACATCTTCTTGTATTCACGAAGAATGATTTTTCTAAATTGTTTTCTAGTAAGAATCATAATCATTAACCTGTTATAATTATGAACCCAAGAGCAATTATGACATAAGCTGTTGGATATCGATGCCGGCGTCACTTAATACATCAAGCCCTGTATGATCTCGATAATCTTCTAGATAAATCACTTTATCAATTCCAGAATTTACTATACATTTTGCGCAATGCTCACAAGGAAGTGTCGTAACATACATAATTTTTTCTTTTTGAATATTATAGTCCAATTTTAATAATGCGTTTATCTCAGCATGAATGAATCCACTTTCACCGGGTTTAACAGATTGGACTTTATTTTTACCGCCCCTGTAATTACCATTATATCCCAAAGCCAATACTTGCGTGTTGTCTGGCGTAACAATAACGGCTCCAACTTTTCTTCTGGGATCCACCGATCTATTGGCTATTAAAAGAGCCATGGACATCCATATATCATCCCAAACTGGTCTGTCATGATTATCTTTATGCAGTTGTAGTCTATCCATAATCCGCTTCATTCATTAATGGATGATGATTCCAACATCTTGGTTCATATTTATCAGACCCCCCGATGGATATGACATTACCATCCTCAATTTTTTTATATGTATATTGGGCATCTGAACCGCAAGCAGTACACACGGCATTGCACTTCTTAACAACAGTGGCATACGGTAACATGGACGATATTTCGTCAAAAGGTTCACAACCCGAAGATAAATCAAGTGTACTAACAACTATGTCTTTTCCATGTTTAAACAGAAAAACTAATGACTCCGCAACACCGGGAACCATAAACGCTTCATCAACTGCTATCACATCAATACTAGGATTTGAATCTATCAAATATTCTACAATATCGTTACCACGTACAATCGTTGTACACGAAATAGCTGTTCCAGAATGGGTTACAATTTCTTCTTGAGCGTACCTTTCATCAAGTTTGGGTTTAAATACAGCCGTGGATTTCCCCTGGTATTGACACCTATCAAGATAATTTAAAAAGCGGGTCGTCTTTCCACTAAACATCGGACCACAATATACAATAAATTCAGCCATTATATTTTCCGTAATATATGAGGAGTGCTCTCATATTGCCCAGCGGCAGTTTGTCTGATAAATTTGGCGGTGGATTGCAATCCCATAATACTTCTAGCTCCTGAATAGGATAACCCCGAAATTATTCCATTACGCAGATCATCCAAGATATTTTCTACAGGTCCCTTATAATTTATAAACGTTGAAATTCCCTCGTTTGATGAATATCGACCCCGCCATTCCACTTGAGCCTCTTTACTAGCCATACCACGATATTCTTTTTTTATACCATTCTTTGTGGTCAACTTTTCCCCGGGGGATTCATCAGTTCCTGCCAGTAAAGAACCCAGCATAACAAAGTCAGCCCCTGCTGCTAATGCTTTTACAATATCTCCGCTTGTACGAATTCCACCATCAGCAATAATTTTAGTATCACGATCTGATTGAGCACAGTCAAACACCGTTTGCAATCCTGGAACACCGTGACCAGTCTGTACCCTTGTAGAACATATTGATCCACCACCTATATTACAACGAATACTATCAGCCCCCCAGTCAGATAAATCATTAAATCCGTCAAGCGTTGCAACATTTCCTGCCATAATATGAACCCGATCATCCAACTCTGATCTAATAGACTTTATTGCATCTCGAACGAGTACGTGATGCCCATGCGCAACATCTATACAAATAATACGAGCACCGGCATCAAATATATTAACAGCACGCTCCAAATAATCACCGGTAACACCGACCGCAGCACCCACTAATCTGTTATTTGATGCCTTGATCGTAGCGTTGATAAGAGTTACCTGTTGGTGAATGGTGTTATATCTATGAATTATTCCCAAGCCGCCTTTGGCCGCCATCTTTATTGCCATTGCGGCTCCTGTAACAGTATCCATAGGAGCGGATATTATAGGTAATTCAAACCTACAATTATCATCTAAATTATTGCCTACACAAATATCATTTCTACTTTCTATATCTGAATATTTTGGTACAAGTAACACATCATCGTATGTTAGCGCAAATTTAATTTTTCTACTTTCTATCATGATATTGTCTGTCTCTCCACATTTTCATCCGTAAAATGAAACAATTCAATCACGTTAAGTTTTTTAAGCCTGGACATTTTTTTAAAAGATATTTCTGCCTTTTGTGCAGATGATCGATCAGAAAACTCTGTGCTGTACACAACACTCACTGGTCGTCTTGATCTCGTATATCTTGCTCCCTTCGATGACGTATTATGCTCTTTTACTCGACGGTCTATGTCGGTTGTTATACCCGTGTACAGGGTATCATCATTGCACCGTAAAACGTAAAGATACCATAACATAATAATTACCTCTTAAAAACGTGATAACCGTCGAATGTTGTCGAGCGTAATAATAATTCGCGCATGTTCTTATCACCTAGCTTTCCAGCCCTATGCGATGCAAGAATAAGAGCCCAATCCGTCCAATAATTATTGGAAGAATATGCGCTGGCAAGTGCTTGAATGGTCTTTACGTCGGTGGTTTTTCTTAAAACTCCTTGGAGGACGTCTAAATGATCAAACCTCTCGCGATTACACGTTGGCATATGCGGCATCGCTTTCCATTCAACGTTGTTTTTACAAGCCCCCCTAATAATCTTATCGCACATACTAAAATGACGTTTATACACGTGCAAACTATTACTCATGTGCGTATACGTTCCAAGCTCTACGCCTAATTCCTGTGCAAGCTTTTCTTGAAATAACGTAAATGCGGGTACATCGTACGTTAAACCAAATATAAGATCCGATGACCTCATATTAACGATCATATGAAGTTCATTTTCCCTAATAAAAAACTGAAGCGTTAAAGTACAGGGAACGTCCCTATCGTCAAGATTATCTCTGGGCGATTTAATATGAATTACAGCCCTTCTGGAATCAGGATCTTTAGTAAATTCATCAACAATAAATTGCCATTGAGATTGATTCGTAGTCTTAAACTGATCGTACATAGATGTTCTTGGGTGAGGATCGAAAATTCTTGCACCGTATGCTGAATTTGCCGTTTTACCATCATCTGAAATATCTGACCAAAATGATGAATAGTTAGAAATCCATTCCGTTTGATCGTTACCGATAAAGTACCATACGGCTTCAGCAATAGTATAACTTAACGAAGTATTTCTTTCGGGAACATATAACAATCTATTCCTTGGATTTGTAATCCGAAATGAAACGCCTAGAGATTCTTTAACAAGCATATTTCTAGGATTAGATGTATATTCAGGAGAAGAATACACCTTCTCAAGCAAATCGTAAAAACACTCTGTAAATGATTCGTATGTTTTCATTAGAACCCCCACCAATTGAATGTCATTTCTAGGCCCTCGTCGAAACCTATAACGGGTTTATAACCCAGTTCTTTATTAATTTTATCAATATTTGCTAATGTGTGCATCACATCACCTTCTCGTGCTTGTGCATTGTATACATTAACATCTGAAAA
>CAACVE010000113.1_pt1 | contig 14706 bp, 14 predicted proteins | sample 2381751 | NCBI WGS metagenome assembly CAACVE01 (sample SAMEA5211968, study PRJEB30684) | marine metagenome | biome: Marine; feature: Epipelagic; material: Water | collected 2015-10-15 | depth 2000 m | reverse complement strand
AAGTAGCAAAGATGGTTTATGAGGCGGGATATGCTGAAGGGTTGAAGGTTGTTGGTGAATTAATTAGTAATATTTTACAGGGTCACCAAACAGATGATGATACAGGAGATGCTGAAAAAAAAGAAGAACCAACGCTTCTCGCATCGTAGAGGAAATCCCGTGGAAGCGGTTGGTAAAGGTAGGGATGGGTATGGTCGGAATACCGCCTGATCAATTTTGGGATATGGGATTGCCGGAACTATATATGGCTGTTGACGGATTTGTAGAATTTAATGCGGCAGAGCCGGAAGATAGAATGGATAAAGAGGAATTACACAAACTGATGGAGCTATACCCTGACTAATGGCAACAGTTGATACCCTTATTGTAAAAATTCAGGCGGATATGTCGCAATTGAAGCGTTCTCTTAACAAAATGGAGAGGGACGTTTCTAAATCTACGAAAAAAGCGGGAAAATCATTCGCTCAAATGGGGATGGCTTTTAGAGGAACAATAGCGGGTGTCATTGCTTATAATACCGGACGGTTCACCAAGATGCTTGCTGGGATGGCTGGTGATGTCGAGGAAATGCAAGCTAAATCATCAGTAGTATTTGGGAGGTTTGCTGAAGATTTCAGGGGATTTACAAAAGAGCTAGGGGTTTCAGTAGGCCGTAGTCGCTTTGACTTGGAAGAAATGGGTGCATCGGTGCAGGATTTGTTTGTTCCGCTGGGGTTCTCTAGGGGTGCGGCGGCGGAACTTTCTAAAACCCTTGTGAAACTGGCGGTTGATGTCGCTTCCTTCAATAACGCCCAAGATATAGATACCATGAGAGCCTTTCAATCCACTTTGGTAGGCAACCATGAAACTGTAAGAAAATTCGGTATCGTTATAACTGAAACGGAAATGAAAGCCGAATTAATGCGAATGGGCATTACTAAAAATACCAAGCTGGTCACAGCACAGGAAAAGGTACAGGCGAGGCTCAATTTAATCATAGCGGGTACAAGTGATGCTCAAGGGGATGCCGCCAAAACATCAGAGAGCTTTACGAACAGAAGCAAAGCATTGGTGGCATCATTAAAAGACCTTAGTCGTTTAATAGGCGATTCACTTTTACCTGTCGCGACTGACCTTGTTAACAGTATGATCGAGGCTACTGTATCAGCCGAGAGGTTCTTAAAAATGATAGGGGCAATTGCTGAAACCCCAGAACAAGAACTAGAGCGGTTAAAAAATCAGATTAACGACATTAGGGAAGCGTTGGAAAAACTAAGCAATGTGGGTATACCAGATAATCACATTTTAAACAGGCTATCAGGCATACTCGATTCTATAACTGTTGCTAAAAACATTTTTTGGTTAATGGAACTTACAGCACAGTTCAGGGCTGCGGAAGAAGCGGTTGTAGATTGGTCACGAGCGGTAGAGATGGGGGGAAATTTAATCCCATCTTTTCAAAAGCCAGCAGCGGCAAAGCCAATAAGAACGCCAGCCCCAACAGGTCTGGATGATAAACAAAAAAAAGCTCTTCAAGAAACTGTTAAATTATATGAAAAGCAAATAAAGCAAGCCAAAGATTTTAATATGACACTGATGTTTGCTGTTCAGAAAAGGCACGACATCACTGCCATGCTTGAAAAAGAGAATCGATTAGTTGAAAAAAATAATATACTTCAAAAGCTAGGGCTTGGACAACTAGAAGATGAGATGGAAATTTTAGCGGCAAACTTTAAGTTCTATGCAGAAAAACAAAAATTCGCTGATGCAGATAGGGGTAAGCCGTTAAGTGATGAAGAAAGAAAAAATGCCGCCCGACTTAAAACAAGATTTGACCAACTAGCTGTTCAAAGATTAGCAATTCTTGCGCTGGGAAAATTAATAGATAAAAGAAATGAATTAATTGCTGTTCAAGAAAAATCCCGAAAGATAAATGAGCTAAACCAGCAAGAGCTTAACCAAGCGGCAAGTCTTATAAATTCAACTGCTACAGCATATCAAAGGTTAGCGTATGACATAGCTTATTTGGAAGCGATTATTAAAAAGTTCGGAGACACTCATAAAAAGGTTGTACAGCAAGCGCAAGTAGCGTTGGAAAAATTAAGGTTGAAGCAATGGGAGATGAGCAAAGAAGGGCAAGTAGTGATGCAAATAGCGGGTCAGGTTGTTGATAATGTTTCCCAGAATATAGCGGATGTTTTAACTAACTCCGGCGAAGGGCTGAAAGATTGGAAGAATACATTAAGATCAATTCTCAACATGATTATAAAAGAAATGATCAAAGCACAACTTCAAGCCCTTTTAACGGCAAAAGCAATGCAATCAATGATGGCATTTTTTGGGTTTGGCAAAGCTCCGGCGGTGGGGGGCGGGGTAACTTTATCTCCGTCTTATGTGGAAGGAGGGTCTAAGGCCCCTGTGCAATTAGCTGGCGGGGGTAACATCCAAGCAAGGGTTCCTTCTCTTGTCGGGGAAAGAGGGCCGGAACTGTTTATGCCTAACACGGGCGGTAAAATCTTAAATAACCAAGAAACAACAAGAGCTTTAGGATCAGGCCAGCCCGTTAATATCAGCCAGAGCTTTAATGTAACCACAGGTGTTGCCCAGACAGTCAGGGCTGAAATTATGTCTATGATGCCGCTGATAGAAGGCCAGACAGTTCAGGCGGTAGCGGATGCCAAGCAAAGAGGCGGGGCTTTTGCCCAGATTATGTCAAAATGACTACATTTCCGATTAGCCTTCCAACAAGCAGTGTTTCCCAGCCTGTCGCAACGACTTTTCGCATAAATAGGATTGTGGCTTCCACGCAGTCCATATTCACGGGGGCGGAACAGGTTTACCAATACAGCGGGGAGTGGTGGGAAGCTGAAGTGCAGTTACCGCCTCTTACGAAAGCGTATGCTATGGATTGGGTTGCGGCTCTGGTTTCCTTGCGGGGTAAATTCGGAACCCTCTATCTGGGAGATTGGGACGGGAGGACACCACGGGGTACAGCGTCCAGTTCAGCGGGAACACCTCTCGTTAACGGGGCTTCACAGACAGGAAATTCCCTTGTGATCGACGGGGCAACCGCAAGCCAGACAGGGTATTTAAAAGCAGGGGATTATATTCAAATAGGAAGTGGCAGTGACCAAAGGCTTCATATGGTTGTTGCAGATGCAGACACGGATGGAAGCGGTGATGCCACTTTGTCTATTGAACCCGCTTTACGAAGTAGCCCAGCGGATAATGCTTCTATTACCGTATCTAGCCCCAAGGGGGTATTTCGCCTTTCCAGCAATGAAACACAATGGGATGCAAACGCTATTTCAGTTTATGGGATTACATTTGCTGTTCGTGAGAGCTTGACTTAGGGGGTGGCATGGCTAATGAGTACCAAGGAGCAAGGGTTCCGTCCTACCGAAATCTGAATACTCTTTACCGTGCTATATTCCGTTCTGATAAGATGCACCCTGTGGTTTTGTTAACAGGGAACTTTGAAAGTTCAACCCTGCGCCTTTGGTCAGGCTATGACACGTTGACATACGACGGGGAAGAGTTTGTAGGGGCGGGGAATCTTATTGGTATTTCCCCTTTAACAGAAACAAGTGAAATACGAGCTAATGGTGTTACTGTTTCATTAAGCGGCATTTCTTCCTCCATTATATCCCTTGCGTTATCTGAAAACCTTAATGGGCGCACGATAACAATCGATTTAGGTTTTATAGCGGGGGATTCTGATGAAATAGTGACTTACGCAACCAAGGTGCGGCAATGGGGGGCTTCAAAAAAGTTTATTATCGAGGAAGATATAGCAGGGACAATTTTCGTCAAAGAAGGAGATACTTTTCGTTTTGACCAAAGCAACTTTTCATCCACTAATCACAATTTAAGAATATCCACGACCGCAGACGGCACTCACGGTGGAGGAGCGCAATACTCTACAGGCTGGACAGAAACAGGAACAGCAGGATCTAGCGGAGCCTATAACCAGTGGGTGGTAGGGACGGGGTTAAATTCAACCATGTATTACTATGACCAGAATACGAGCGGGATGGGCGGCACAATTACAGTGATGACAGATTACATTCTGCCGACCCCTTACACCTTTTTCAGCGGTTTAATGGATAAAATGACTATCCAAGATAGCGGGGAGACAACCAATATTACTTTGAATTGTGAGAATTACCTTGTCAGGCTGGAACAGCAGAAAATTCGTCGTTATACACCAGAGGATCAGAAATTAGAGTATCCAAATGATAAAGGGCTGGATTTTGTAGCCGCTATTCAAGAAAAGGAAATCGCGTGGGGGATGGACAACTGATAGAGCGCAAACCCAATTGGGAAATTATATTGGCTCAAGAATTGAGAAAGCCTAGACTTTTTGAGTGGGGAGTTAGCGATTGCTGTTTATTTGTCGGTGATATTATAAAGGCTATGACAGGGACAGACCCCGCGCAGACGTTCCGCCACAAATACTCCACAAGCAAGTCTGCTTTTAAGGAATTAAGGAAGCAGGGGTTTAATGGTGTGGGTGAGCTTGCCCACAAGATGGCTAGAAAATATGGATACAAAACTGTTGATGTCAATTTTGCCCAAAAAGGGGATGTGGTGTGTGCATTTTTTGACGGGCGGGAATCACTGGGTGTCATGGATGGTCAATACGGCGTTTTCGTGGGGAGCGCGGGTTATGTATATATTGAGAAATACGATCTAATCAATGCGTGGGCTGTCAGGTAATGGGTGACGCCAAAAAATATATTATTCCCGTTGCTATTGCGTTTGTTGCAGGCGGATTCAATCCGGCTGGGGCTTTTATGTGGACTAAGGCATTTATGGCCGCCGCTCTAACGGCTGTTTCTATAGCGTTGACACCAGAGCCGGAAGTGCCAGACTTTGGGTTTGCAGGACAAGAGTCAGACAGGACAAGGACATTTCGACAGCCGATAACTGTTCGGAAACTGGCTTACGGTCATATCAAGGCGGGTGGCCCTATCATTTATGTGAGCACAACGGCAGAAGGTGACAAACAAAATACCTTTCTGCACATGGTTACGGTTCATGCGTCCAATGAAGCAAGAAGCATAAGTAAATACTTTATTAATGAACAGGAGTTATCCCCTTCTGATTTAGACGCTAACGGTGTTGTTAATACGGGACTTTATGAAGGGGTGGTGCGTATAAGTTCAAATTTGGGCGCAACAGACCAAGAAGCGGATGCATTGCTTATTGCTGACGGCCCAGCGGGAGAATGGACAACCAAGCATCGATTGAGGGGTATATTTAATATTTACTGGCGGTTTAAATGGTCAGATGATCTTGGTGATAACAGGCAAGCACCCTTCAAGAAATTGCCTCAAGTAGCTGTGACTTTTTATGCGGGGAAGGGTATTTATGATCCCCGTACAGCGGCGGCTTCAACAACAGCGGCACAGGAAACAAATTCAGCCCTCGTTCTGCGTGACTACCTGACAAATTCTTTTGGATTGAACGCCCCAACTAGTGCAATTGATGATACCAATTTTATTACAGCCGCCAATATCTGTGATGAACAGGTTCAGTATTGGGATACATCCAGTGTTGACCCTGCAAGATGCACCATTACAGAAACTGATGATACCTTTGATGATGAGAACGACGGGGATGAGTACACGACGCCAGCAATGGATTTAGGGAGTGAGTCGAGTAGTCCAACTGATCGTATCATTGTAGCCCAGATATTTGTCGGTGGTAATCAGGCAGATGTTACAGGTGTAACGCTTGATGGTTCAGCGATGACTATTGATTCAAATATCATAGGCGGCATTGATGCAAATGGAGTGCGTTGTGTTGTTGCTCATATTACCAAGGCTACAGGGACCACAGGAGTTTTTGTAGTTACATTAGATGAAAACACCAGTTGGTGTCATTTAAAACCCTACGCTTTGCAAAATTCATCAGGGACAGTCACCCACAAAGCAACGAGCATCAGCAATGATAACACCTACGTCGGGGATTTATCCTGTACAGTGCAATTTAATTCAGGAGCGGCAATGCTGGTCAGCGGGGCCAAGGATAACAACGCTAACGATGGCGGGTGGTCAGGCCATAGAATAGATGGTGATCCTGATGATTATCCAAACCCTGCGCCGATTACCAATTTTGGGTTTTCTCAGTCTCCGGCTTCGGAAACAGCCGAAGGGACCAATAAGGCAATTTACCGAGGATGGGGAATTAATAACCTTGGGATTGATATTGCTGATACTACAACAATTATTAAAAACGTCGTCACTGGTGAGTGTTCCATGTCGGCTGTATGTTTTGAACCCGCCAACGCCAAGGTTACTCAAGCTAGATACGCATCAGCGGGGTTGGTGGATACAGGGCGTTCAGCGAGAAATAATTTACAGGATATTTTGACTTCAATGGGCGGGACTCTGGTTTACAGCAACGGAAAATTCAAATGTCTTCCTGCTTCCCCTTCTTCTATTTCCATGTCTTTAAATGAGGATGATTTTGTCGGAGATGTTGCTATCTCACCCAATTTAAGCCGAAGGGATAACTTCAATACTGTTGTAGGGACTTATATTGCGCCTGAAAATGATTACCAGCCCAGCAATTACCCAGCGGCTACTTCCGCAACTTTCAAGACACAGGATAACGGGGAAGAACTTACAAGAGAGTTTGTCCAACCTTTCACAACTGATCCTGAAAGGGCGCAAAGAATAGCTAAATTGACTCTGTTCAGAAACCGTCAGCCGTTGGCTTTTTCATCCACGCTTCGCCTGACAGCGTTTTCTCTTGATATAGGGGATGTTGTCAAGGTCTCGCTGGATAAGTACGGGTGGTCGGAAAAACTATTTGAGGTTAAAAGTTATGGGTTTGCTTCTACGGGAGAGTCATTAAATATCGCAATGACTTTTAAGGAATACGCCGATGATATTTATGATTGGTCCAAAACAGATCAAGAAATTATAGATTCGGCTCCCAATACAACCCTTCCCGTTTTCACCTCAACCCAGCCCCCGACTGATTTAGTGGCGACTGAAACACTTGTGACAACCAGAGATGGCCGAGGTGTTCAGTCCTTGCTTACAGTTACTTTTAATGCCGCCAATGATGCTTTTGTATCTTATTATGAACTGGAATACAAAAAAACCTCATCCAGTACCTATATCGGGCTTGCGTCTACGGATGCCCGTGCTTTTGAAATACTTGATTTAGCCCCTGATACTTATGACATCAGGGTTCGTTCTGTTAATGTTTTTAATACCTTATCAAGTTTTGTCAGTATACAAAAAACCACCTACGGATTGCTGGCCGCACCTTCAGCCATGACTAACCTATCCGCTCAAGATGTAGGGGGGTTGTGTTTTCTGCAATGGACTTTATCAACTGATCTGGATGTGCGGGTTGGTGGGCATGTAGAGATTCGTTTTCAAGGGGTGACAACAGGGGCGGCATGGACAGATTCCCAACTTGTTGATGATTCTATAACGGGCATGTCTACAAGTGCTATAGTTCCTTTGAGAGCGGGAACTTACCTATGTAAATTTGTTGATAGTTCTGGGACTAAGCAGGGAAGTGCAACCTCTGTAGTATCTGACGGGGCGACTATTCTTGATTTTACGGATGACCAGACCGTAACGGAAAACCCCAGTTTTGCAGGGACAAAAACAAACTGTTTTGTAGATACAGCTACCACTCCTGATAGTTTAAATTTGGATGCTGGGGGTAATCTGGACGCAGTAACAGACTTTGATTTGATAGATAACTTTGATTTTCTAGGCGGTGTGGTTACTTCAGCGACTTATGAGTTCGCAAGCAAAATGGATCATTCAAGCGTAAAAAGAATTAGAATCACGGGTAACATGGCTTCAGAAATTTATATTCCAGCAGGAACTTTGATAGATTCAAGGGCGACCGTGATTGATACTTGGGAGGATTTCGATGAAACAGGGGATGCAACCCCAGTAAATGTAATTTTTTACTATTCCCATACAGCGGATGATCCGGCGACTGCTACAGATTGGAGTGTATGGAAAAGATTTACCCAACGAGAAGAACGGGCGCGGGGCGTCAAGTTTAAATTAGAATTTACGAATACTGATTCAGTGTATAATATCAGGGTCAATACGCTGAGTGCGGTATCGGCTGTGATTTAAAAGGAGAAAGAAATGTCAACCCATGATTATGTTATCGCAAATGCTGATGGAGCCACAGTAAGGGCTGATATCAATAATGTACTGGCGGCTATAGCTTCCAATAATTCAAGTGGTTCTGATCCATCGACAATGTTCGCGTACCAGTTTTATTTTGATACTGGCGATAACACCCTTAAAATAAGAAACTCCGCTAATGATGCCTATGTGGATATCATTACTGTAGACCAAACCAATGATGTCGTGAATGTGGCGTTTAACGGAACAATAAAACTCGATGGAAATTATCCCACTGGGACGAATAATGTAGCTTTGGGGGATACTGCACTTGACAGTGTAGCGAGTGGAGCCATTCAGAATGTAGCTATAGGTTCTACGGCTGGTACAGCCCTTACGACAGGAGATAACAACACCTTGGTCGGCTTCGGTGCTGGTGATGGTTTTGATACGGAAAGCAATAATACAGCTATTGGTTCAGGGGCATTAGGGGGAGCCTCCTATGCGGCTTCTAATAATACTGTTGTTGGATACAATGCTGGTTCAGCTATTACTTCTGGAGCTAATAATGTAATCATTGGTTCTAATGCAGGAGATGCAGTCACAACGGGACATACTGGTGTAATTATTGGTCAAAATGCCGGTAGTGCTATGACTACAGCCAGTGAAAATGTACTGATTGGGAATAATGTAGCCGCTGCTTTAACCACAGGTGGACAGAATATTATCATAGGAGATAACGCGGCGGCTGGTGCGGCTGTTACTGGTGCTGGAAACACTATTGTAGGGGATAATGCAGGATATACACTGACAAGTGGAGCTTCTAATACTTTTGTTGGATATTCTTGTGGTAATCAGATTACAACGGCAAACTTTATTACAGGTGTTGGTTCTGGTTGTCTTGATGCCCTAACGACGGGAGCCTCAAATGTAGCTGTTGGTTATCAAGCGGGAGGAGCTATAACAACAGGAGATTCTAATACTATCATGGGCTATGAGGCTGGTGATGCTTTAACAACAGGGCCAAGAAATGTAGCTTTTGGTTCAGGAGCTTTGACAGCAAATACAACGGGTGCAAATAATGTTGCAATCGGAACAAATGCTATGGCTACTGATGTTTATAGTAATGGTACGGTTGCTGTGGGTTATCAGGCTTTATATACACAGAATTATACAGGTGCTACTGATAGTCTTAATACGGCTTTGGGCTATGCAGCAGGTTATGCTGTCACAACAGGGACTTCTAATACTTTTATTGGAGCACTTGCTGGTGATGCTACTACAACTTCTACTGAGAATACGGCTGTAGGAGAATCAGCACTTACTCTCAATACTACGGGAGGATACAATACAGCAGTAGGTCGAAATGCATTAGCAGCAAATACAACAGCAGATCAAAATACGGCTCTGGGTAGATTAGCTTTGTATGCCAATACTACGGGTGCTTATAACACAGCAGTCGGAGCTAGTGCAATGCAGAGTGTTACTACAGCATCTAATTTAACAGCTATTGGTTATCAAGCCTTAGATGCTTGTACTACTGGAGCTAATAACTTAGCTTTAGGTTCTGGTGCATTAGGAACCTGTACAACAGGATCTGGTAATATTGCAATTGGCATTAATACAGGAGCTTCTCTTACAACAGGTACTAATAATTTTATGGCTGGTCTTGCTGCTGCTGGTTCTGTAACAACGGGTCATAGTAATATAATTATTGGTTATGCAGCAGGAGATGCAGTAACAACAGGTAATGGTCTTGTAATAATGGGCTATAATGCTGGAACTACAGCAACAACTGCTACTCAATGTACTTTGATTGGTTATGAAGCTGGTGACCAGATAACCACAGGAGCAAATAATACTTGCATAGGTGGTCATGCTGGAGGTGCTCTTACAACAGGAGCACAATCAGTAGCTATAGGAACCTCTGCTCTTCTAGCTGCAACTACTCCTACAAATAGCACTTGTGTAGGACATGATTCTGGTAAGGCTATTACTACTGGAGGTTCCAACACATACATTGGTCAGGGATCAGGAACAGCATGTACAACAGGGACAGGAAATATAGGTATTGGTAATGTTGCTGGTGATGTTATAACAACGGGAGCTAATAATGTCTGTATTGGGGTAAATACTGATCCAAGTGGGGCCACTGCAACACAAGAGCTTGCCATAGGATATGGTGCTATTTCCAAGGGAGCTAATACTGGATTCGTATCTTCCAATGGTGGTGGAAACTATTCTGGTAATAACTCAGCAGATTGGCTAACAACCTCTGATCGAAGAATCAAAAAGAATATCGTTGATAATAATGTCGGTCTTGAAAAAATAAACCAGATTCAGATTCGTAACTTTGAATATCGGACCCCTGATGAAATTGACGAATTGCCGAAAACATTGGCCGTTGGTGAAAAAGGTGTACAACTTGGGGTTATTGCACAAGAAATTATGGAACCGTTGCCAGAACTTGTGAAAAAGGAGAGCACTGGATTTTTTCGTGTTGATGGAGATAATATTAAATGGCTTTTGGTTAATGCCGTAAAAGAACTATCCGCTCAAGTTAAAGAACTTCAAGAATGGAAGGAAAATCATACTTGCGGAAATTAAAAGTTATTAATGTGAAATAGCCAACAAAGGAGAATAAAATGGCTGACGAATCTTTAACTGATGAAGAAATAGCGCAAAATTTTTCTGCAATGGATGATAGCGTCGCCCTGATTAATGCGACTGTAGCTGATGATACTGAGGCTAAAGAAATGTATGACGTTCAGGGTGCAAAGGATATGGTCAAACGCAATACAGATCATTTAGAATTACAGGCTACAAAAAGCTGGTATTCCGCATCTAGTAAATCTAAAACCCTGTATACTGAAGCGGTGACTGCTGGAAAGGCATATTGGAGCTAATCATGGCAGATCAAAACAATATCATTAAGCTGAATTTTGACGGTAAAGAAACTGAATATGACGTTGGAAAATTTGATGACAAGCAAAAAAGAACTGTTCTTCAAATACAGGATTTGCAAGCTAAAATCGGACAGTTGGAAATGCAAGTAGACCAACTCAGGCCGTCTTATGATTTCTTTGTAAATCAACTGATTGAATCGGTAAAAGAAACTAAAGAGGCTGGATAGTGGCTACTTATCTCACCGATCATTTTACACTGGAAGAAATGTGCAAAAGTGACACCGCTATTAGGCGTGGCATTGATAACATGGCGACTGATGAAACGATTATTAGCTACCTTAGAAGTGTTTGTGCCCATATTCTGGAACCTGTACGGGATCACTTCGGCATACCTTTTGCGCCGACAAGCGGATACAGGTGTCCCGCTTTGAACGCATCTGTAAACGGTTCGCCCCGTAGTCAGCACGTTAAGGGTCAGGCTGTGGACTTTGAGGTAGCAGGGGTTGATAATTTTGTTCTGGCTTCATGGGTAGAAAAAGAATGTACTTATGACCAGTTAATTCTGGAGTATTATAAATCAGGTGAAGCCTCATCGGGTTGGGTTCATGCTTCGTATATACAGCCGGAGGTCGGGCAGAACAGGCTTGATGTTATTACATATGACGGCAACACCTATCAAAAAGAATTAATAAAATAATGGTTCATTTAGTAGAGGATTTTATAGTAACACTTGATGAGTGCCCCTGTTGTGGCAAGGAGCTATGCCCTGTTTGCAAGCGTCATAATGAAAGCTGCGTATGCCCACAGGGGGAGGATGGAACGGTTATTAGAGAGTTAAATTAAAAGTGATATTCGATGAGCAAAAAAAGACTAATTTTTGCATTTTTATTTTTGCTGTATCCCGCGACAGCCAACGCTACTGATACGGTTACGTCTTCTACTATTTCAAGCACTGTCAGCAGTAGTTCTAACACAGTTTCCACAGCATCAGGAAATACGGTTGTTGATAAAACACCTTCAACAGCTACTTCCCCAAGTGTAGTCATTAATAACTCAGATGTCTGCGTTACAGGGGTTTCAGGGGCCGTTCAAACTAGCGTATTCGGTTTAAGCGGTGGGACAACCATCAGGGATGAAAACTGCGAAAGGTTAAAATTAGCTCGTAGCTTATATGGTATGGGCTTGAAAGTGGCGGGGGTAAGTTTGCTTTGCCAAGATGCAAGGGTTTTTGATGCTATGATGAGCGCGGGAACGCCGTGCCCCTTTGAGGGCAAAATAGGAGATATCGCAAAAACAGCGTGGCTAAAAGAGCCTATGAAGGCTCCAGAAAACGCAACGATCAGACTTGTAGCTGAAGCCAAGGCACTCGAAAAGCAGAGGCTTGAAAACGAGCTTGAGGAAGAAAACGAGAACTCGGAATGAAGGTTATCGGGATTATAGTCGCTATTTTGTGTGTACATTTTTTGATATGGGTGGGTGCGGCTTATAGTGAAGAATTAACTACAGGTAATCTTACTCCGAGTATGGGGGAGTTTACCGCGTCAGGCGGAACATCAATCGGAACAGGGCAGGGTTGTTCAAGTGGGGCTTACTGCACCAGCGGCACTCAAGGTGAAGGCGGTACTTATACTTCAAATTTCAACGTACCTTTGACCGAAGGCGAAGTAAAACAGGGATTTACGCTGAACAGCGGGATTACCATCAATAGTCATCAAAGCAATACCATTCTTGGTACTTGTACCGATGTTATGCAATCAGGGGATTGTAAAGATATTTTTAAACTAACGATTACATTAAAAGATGACGGAACGGCGGTTGAAACTTTTACTCATCAAGAGGAATTAAACTGGACAGGTTTAAAAGATTTTACATATACGGACACGGTGAACGCTAATGATTATGGCGTTTTGACAGGGGTTTTTTCTTTATTCGGCATAGACGCGGGTTATCCCTACGGGTTTTATGGACCGCAGTTTTCTGATCCCAGCCTGACTATTGATTATACAACTGTGCTGGTTCAGCAACAGATTGAAACGGAAATCCAGCAAACAGTCGAACAGGCTACACAAACGGAAATTATACAGGTTGCAGAATTAGTTGTGCCAACTCCTACCACAACTTCATCAGCACCCCCTCCTGTAAACGCCCCAGCGGGGGCTACAACGCCAACCTCTACTCCAGACACACAAACCACTACAACATCAACAAATGCGCCGCCAGCGGCCCCCTCCGCGCCTTCTGCGCCTGTGATCGCTCCTGTAGCAACAACAACAGAAGAAAGCAGTCAACAGGAGTCACAAGCTGAAGCGGAAATTGAAGCCGAGCTTGAAACGCAAACTGAAACCAGCACGACAGAAACAACTGAAGAAACAACAACTGAATCTTCTGATACGTCATCAGGAGAACCGAATACATCTTCTCAACCATCCGAGTCTACTGTAACAGCTAAAACCGAGACTTCCCCGAAAGCCAAAGCAAAATCAACTAAAACAGCAAAGGCAAAAGTAAGGATGTCCCCCGCACAGGCGGCACAGGTTGTTGTGAGCCGGATTGCTCCCAGCCAGAGATACGGGGCCAATGCTCAAACGGTGACAATGGTCGCGATGGGCATGATAGCCCAGACAGGCGGGTTATTAAAATCAAAGGGGTTACCTGATGCTGTAAAGTTTTTTAAGACTACAAAAATACCAGACGGGCCGAGCCTTGTTGATCCTTTGCAGAATTATGTTTTGTTCGGGACATCAAATGCGGCCCATGATGCGCTTGTTGAAAGCCAGTGGAGGAAATAATGGATAACATCAAAATAAATTATGCCTTGATATTCGCGGTTATACTGCAAGCGATAGGGTTGATCTGGTATGTATCCAAGCTAGACAGCAAGGTGGAAGCTGTTTACAAGTTTTATCAGGAAGAATCCCAAAAATCCGTTGTTGTTACCCAAGCGAAAATGAAGTTTGATTTAGAGCTTCTTAAAAAAGACTTGGCTATAATCAAGGCTGATCTTAAAAAGAATCAAGACAAATCAAAAGAGATTGTCAAGCAACATGGGCAAATATTTGATCTTCTAAAGAATAAGAAAACAGTTCCTTCAGGATATAATTATGGCGGTTAAGAATGGCTGAAGTCGATGTAGGCGGCGTTAAATTCAAGGGTGGAAAGCTGGTTGTCATATTTACCCTTCTGTCAACCCTTGGCGGTGGGTTATGGGCAGGATTTGAATTTTACAAAGACTATATGGATATGCGGGAGAAAATCGAAAGCTATACGGCTCCTGATCTGAGCGGCTTTGATAAAAAACTCGCTGTAATGCAAAAAACGATGGCAAGCGTAACAAAGGAAATGGCCTCGGTAAGGACAAGGGTAGGAGAAATACAGGTAGTTACTCGGGATATTCGGTCAGATACACGGGCTGAAACAGACAAGGTTTACGCCAGCATAGCGGCTGTTAGCAAAAGATCACGGGCTTTGGATGCTGAAACCAGAGGTGTTATGCGCCGAACAGAAAAAACTGTTAGGGATGTAACTACCCAGAATGAAAAACATGTTCGGGAAGTTGTCGAGGGTGCGACAACAAGGATGGATAATAAGATTAATTCCGCCAATACGCGGTTTGATGCAAAAATCAGTTCTGTAGATACAAAACTTGACACACTGGAAAAGCGGATATTTAAGGCAATTAAACGGGCCTTGGATAACCCCTTGTT
>CAACVE010000110.1_pt1 | contig 14912 bp, 28 predicted proteins | sample 2381751 | NCBI WGS metagenome assembly CAACVE01 (sample SAMEA5211968, study PRJEB30684) | marine metagenome | biome: Marine; feature: Epipelagic; material: Water | collected 2015-10-15 | depth 2000 m | reverse complement strand
CTGCATCAGGGTAAGCGAGACGGAGGCCGAGGCCGAATCCACCGTATCCGCTGAAACAGTCGAGGACGGTATATGCACCCATGTCATAGCACCACCGACCGAGAGCTGGCGGCTCCTTCCGCTTCGGCCCTAGCCAATATAAGTTGACCCTGCCACCACTCGTCGCACGCGGCGGCTTGGGCCTCGGCGGCATTCTTGGCACTCTGCCATGTGTCGCCATCTACGCGGTTCCCTAATATGTCTTCGTGGAATAAATCATCGACGCAGGCATCTAGTTGCTCGTCCGTCAGCAGCGGCGACCGGAGCGCGTCGGGCTGTTCGTTGTCAGTCGTCATGTTCACCCTCCTGTTTTTTACACCCTGGTACGCAGGATATATCGTGTTGGTGTCTTTGCGCCTGCTCCGCTGCCCAGAGCGCGTTGGCTAGGGCGTCAATGTCGGTGTCGGCCTGACCATGCGGCAAATCAAATTCATCTGGAGAGTGGCCTTCCGGTGTAAGTTCTATATACACCCAGTTGTTTTCGTAATCTATGTCTATGTGGTGGATACCCTGCGACCTCGCAGCGGCCAGGAGGGTTTCGAGGGTGACATTGGGGACGCGACCGTGTACATGGTCTAGACTGAAATTGAAGCATTTGAGGCCAACGCTTGTTTCAGTAAAGGCGCACTCCTGGCTCAGCATCGGGTACTTCAAGCCGGTGCCTTGACACCTACACACAGGAGGGTGTGACCCACCAGCATCGTCGTCCCAACCATCCTGACGAATAGGGCACAGCAGCCCCGCCAGCTTCTCGGCGGCGGTGGTAGTTTCAGTCTCCATCGCTTACCTCCTTATTGTAGAAACGAAGGATTGTCTTAATATGGTCTGTAGTAGCACCGGTAGCGGCGGCAAGCTCTTCTATAGATTGTCCGCCCGTGTACCACTCTAATATCTCGTACCACGAGTAAGCTCGCTCGCTTGGGTTAGTAGGCTGCTTCTGCCCTGTGCACCTCCTGCAAGTTTGCCGCCCGTCCGAGTGGGTATAAGTACTTATCTTTGTAACAGGGTGCCCGTTCTTACAGTAAGTAAGAGCCTCTCGCTCTCTCACGTATCTGTTCCGTTTGTACTCTCTACCACAAGTTCGGCATTGGCGATGCCCTTTCCAGACATAAGTATTAGGGTCACCGAGTTCTAAGCTGTGGCCCTTTGTGCAACGGTATTCCCCTGGCTTTTTGTAGTTAGGCATGTCAGGTCTGCTCCAAGGTCTTTTGTGCTTCGTTCCAATCACTCCAAAGCCGTGCATATAAGCGAGCCACTGGCCGTGGCAGTGCCTAGTGCAAAAGATTAGGTCCTGTCCTCGCTTGCTTGTGTTATTAAACTGAGTAACTGACCGGAGAAATGGCTCGGTGCATGTCTGACACACAAGCTTAATGTGCTCTTGCCCTGGTGGTTTTGGGTACGGCCTGGAATGCTCTTCTCTACAACCAGGGTAGTGTATCTGCATGTTCGTTGCTTTCCCGCACCTGGGACAAAGGCGCAGCCCTAGTCTTTTGAATAAGTTTTCTCTGGATATACCGTCGTCGCAGAAGAGGGCTGCTAGTAATTCAGCGTGCCCAAACCGGTCATGCTCTTCTTCAAGATTCATAATCCTCCAGTGTCGGGTAATCTTGAATCTCTATGACGGTGTACCCCTCAATAGCTGGAGGTTCTAAATAGTTTTTACGCATGTAGCCATCGACTACCTGACTGTCATTGTGGAACAAGATGCCCTGACAGGCGTCTGTGCACGCCTTGCGGTAATTATCTAGGTCGGGCTTCTTCCCCAACTGAGTGAACTTAAACTTCTCCACTGCGCGCTGTAGTTTCTGTGGTCCGTGCTCTGGCCAAGGCAACCAGAAGATAGTATCTAGGCTCACGATAGTATCTATAGGTGGCCCTTGCCAGAGGCTCCGTAGATACGCGCTAACCTGAGCCTGCCATGCCTGCATTTCTAAGTACGTAGGCGTCGGCTTCGACTTTCTTATCCATACCTGCCACGGCACGGGTGTCCCCGGTATCTCGAAACGTTGTCTCATTTCGCCTCCTTCGCTATTTGGGTGACTAGCTTTAGAATCTCGGCAGTAACGTAATCTTCATCACGGTACGTCTCGTCATTGCGGAGCAAGTGGTCAGTATATCCGGTTTTTAATAGAGTCGCGGCAATCCCTGGTGAGTAGTCGCCAACATGGCCGCAGTCAAACCCTAACCACCACATTCCATTTTCAATGTCCGCTAGAGTGCTGCCCGAATATGTTATGCCGCCGTGGACATCTAGTATGCGGTCAATACTTAGGTGCTCTTTCTCGTAGATGCAATCATAGTGACCACCAGACCGTTCATTCATACGGTCAGCCATTTCTTGCGTGAAATATTCGCCAGCTTCATACGGCACAGGAGCGCAGCCCTCAAGGCATTGGTTATAATTCTTGCCGTAGAAAGGGTGGCTCTCCGTGACGGCTACGTAGCCACAGAGGTGGCCTAGCTCATTGTGCTTAAGGATGGCGCAGGAGTACCCTTCGTGTACCCACTCTCTAACTATCATCTTTCTCCACTACCCAACAGCGTAGGCAGATACCCTTACGCATATACTCTGTCTCTTGCTTGCACTTAGGGCATATGCGTATCATCTATAGCTCCTTGCTGTTATCTCTGCGCTTATTGCCTTACCTGAGTGGCGGTCAAATAATCTAGAGGCCACTCGTGTACCTAGCCGCTGTGCTAATTCCTCTGGTGTCTTATTAGTTGCAACTAGCAAGTTGGTATTATTCCGGTACCGGTAATCGACAAGCTCAGTTATCTTCTCAGTCACCCACTCGGACGGCTTCTCTAGCCCTATGTCGTCCAAAATTAGCAGGTCAACACCATTACATTGCTCTAGTATGGTGTTGACCTGTTCCGCTTGGTCGTCTTGATAGCCAGCTCTTAATTTATCTAGTAGCTCGGCCACTAGCTCGTAGTGCACACTCTTGCCCTGGCTAATAAAGGACCGTGCCAGTGCTTCTATTAAGTGAGTCTTACCAGTGCCGGAAGGCCCTCTTAGTACCAAGATAGGCGGCGCAGTCCCTAATGAATAATCTAGTGCTGCTTCGTGAGCTTTCTCTGTGCCTGGTCTTACTTCGAAGTTCTCTAGAGTAGCTTCTTCGAAGAGACCAGGTTGCTTATACACGCTCTGCGGTAGATTAGACTGGCCCGTGAGTATAGCTGTACGTCTCTCGTAGGTGCCATTAGTGCGACAGACACAGGGGACAGCTTTGCCGAAGCCGGGGTGGTTAAAAGAAACCCTTGGAGTGACCCACCCAATGTCCGCACAGTGCTCACAGGACGGCATTTGCGGGGGTTCTTCTATCTCCGATGCCTCTATCACCCTCCGGTTAGCAGTAATCCGTTTAAGAATGTCCCCTAAGCTCTCCATTAAATATGCCCTGATGCGTCGGGCTTTACTCCGATGACTAACTTGCCATTGACTGCACCGAGGTACATGGGTGCCAGTGCCCCCTCTTCGCAGGTGTAGAACAGCAGCTTTTCGCCTTCTAGGGCATGTTGAGCACCGCAGTGTGGGCAGTCAACCATGTCCCCTGCGGCAACATCGGGTAACTGATTTAACGTTTCATTGCTGAAACCTATGTAAGGTGTTTCTTCCATACATTACCTGCTCTTCTTGTGTTTAGCCGCTGCGCGCGGCCCCTTCTTTCTCTGCCAGTCACCGGTGCGGCAGTACTCACAACCACACTTACCACCCCAAGCATTGCTCATGTTCACGCCGTTGATATTAGCCACTAGGTTCCTCCGTATCTGGATAGACTTTTACTAATTGATTAACGGCATCCTCAATCATTTCCTTCTCCCTCTCAATTAAGAAGGCCGGAGCCTCCATTTCTTCGAGGGTTGTTAAACGCCGCCGCCGTATGACTAGCTTGCGTACCCAATAATCAAGTGATTGAACCATGTCGCTCCCCCCTTTTATTTGGTCAGCGGCCTGGGAGTCGAACCCAGTCTTCCAGTGCCACAAACTGGCGTGCTACCCCTACACTAACGCGCTGTTGGTGGGGCTAGTAGGATTCGAACCTACGTCCTTTGGCATATCAGACCAATGCGCTACCTCTGCGCCATAGCCCCCTGGTTGGGTCGGTAGGACTCGAACCTACAACCGGCAGTATATAAGACTGCTGCTCTGCCATTAAGCTACGACCCACTTACCCCTTCTTCATTCTGGCGTAGCTTGCCAGGAGCGCATTTCTACACGCGATGCTACAGACTTGCTTGGCAAACATCTTGTAGCGATACCTAACAAGCCCTCGTTTCCTAGTAAAATCGTTGCCGCAGACAGCGCATACAAGCGTGGGGTGATAATATTTCTCCCCGCAATGCCGACTACAAAATGCTCTGGGTGTGCCTCTGTGTGCCATGCCGCATTGACGACACCGCCACGAAGCATACTTCTGCCCCATTGAGTGCCCAAGGCGGGCAATGATCTGGTAGACACGAGTCCTACTAACGCCAAGTTCTGCGGCAATAGAAGGAACGTCGATGTCTCCCTCTTTAATCCTGTCCTGTACGAACAGGGTGTTTTCTCCAAAGTTTTGTACTTTCATTTACCACTCCGTAATAGCTAGGACTCCATTAATAATGTCGTCACTGTCGCTTACTAATTTCCATTCCCCGATGGTCCGGCCATTATCGTCGTTTGTAATCAAGGCTGTCCAAAAATGCATGGGGCCGGGGCGCTCGCATCCGAAGACAAGCAGATGTTCTTTACTATCGGGGTCTTCCGCTATGTCTCCATGTTCGTAGAGACTTACGTCTTCGGGGTGCATCGCCTTGATATAGGCTTCGATAGCTACGACATAACTATCTGGCTGCATGTCTTTTAATAGCATTGGCAACCATTCTCTAGGGGGCATACTAATCATTGTGGGCTTGCCGTCTTCACCGATAGCACCCATTACCACAGGGCCACCGGTGAACTCGTCTTCTTTGCCGACGAATAAGAAGGGGGACGTGATTTCTTTCCTACGTGCGAAGTCCAGGGCGTGGTCTTTAATTTGGTCAACTCGTTCAGTAAACAGCATTTAAACTTCTCTCATTAATGTTTGGTTTAGTGATTTGTGCAGACCGAGAGCGTGGGCAAAGCACCCAAAGGCACGGTCTATGTCTACTTGGTAAGCTTGGAATGCTTTTTGATTGGGGGCTGGCTCTCTTGGGATGCGCAGCACCCACGCTTCGCGGACTTCTTCGTCAGTAACATTCATTAGTCCGTATGCGTAAGCGCCTACTTGCAGGGCTGCTTCTCGGTAGACGCCACCAGTTTTCAAATCCACGACTGCTAGCTGGCCGTCTCTTGTCCTACCGATGCCGTCAATTGTCCCGGCGTAGCCAAGGGGGGACCACACTACGGTCTCGGCAAGCTGTATGTCTATGCCGGAGTGTTCTTGCCAGGCTTCGAAGGCTCTAACTGTTTCATATTCAACGGTGTTTTGTTCTGGATAATCTCCTGTTTCTATGTAGGCTTCTATTGCTGAGTGGGATTCCTTGCCGTAGTTAGCCGTGCTCTCCCGCTTATTATTAGGCGCGGCCTTACCGTCTACTACGGCAGCTTCCACCCACGCTCTCCAGACCTGATTTTTAAGCTCGTCCGATAATTCACCTGTTGCCGGTGCTGCCAAGAGCAACGGATTATTCTTGAGTAGCCCCTCAGCCATTGCCTCAGCCGTGACTTTGCTAGCCCAATTAACTAAGGCTGGCTTATTAATCACGCTCAAGATACTGCTGACTCTTGGGTACGCGGTGTTATTTATCAGGTAGTCACTCTGTCGTTGTAAAATCTCTACGTCTTGGAACTCTGCTTTGTAATCAATAGGCATTAAACGTAGTCCTCTTGGTTAATAAATATTAACGGACAGACCCTCTTTTTCTTGGCCTTCACGAATTGCCAAGCTAAGCTCAAGAAGCTAGGCGATTTGGCTTTCTTGGGCTTGGGTTCCCAGGTTTCTACACGCTTTCCTAGCCACTCTAGGGATAGATGGATAGCTAGCACCAGCAGTGCAAGCACCGGAATGATTAAGAGCAACGTGAAAGCCCAGAAGTCCCAATGTATTGCCGCTAACGCTACGACGTACCCTATAACTAGTAAGCCCCAGATAGTCCCTAGGACTACGACCCCTATGCCCATGACCGTGCCGATATTGCCCCAATTCAGGTCGCTTTCATTGGCCTTAACACCAAGAAAGACAAACGGTGCGGCTAGGCCGGTCAGTAGTAAGACCATGATCTTAACTAATGGCGCTCCTAGTACTGACCAGAAGTATTTGCATAGATTATTCGGTGTGTAGCTCTGGCCGTAGGCACTCCGGCATAGCCGTAAATGCCAAGACGATCTATCAATTGTTAACATCTTCGCCCTCCCAAGGTGGCGGTTCTTCTTCCTCTGGTTTTGGCTCTGGTTCTTCTTCTATGCCGAGCTTAGGTTCCGTGCCCGGTGTGTTAACTAAGTCCCAAAACCACTCAGTCCAATCAGCTATCTCGCCAAGCTCGATCTTGCCAGCTACACATAGATCGACGGCTGCTTTCATAGCACACTGACGCTCTATGCTCTGCCTCTTAGAAGGGTGGTCTGGGCGCATAGTTTCTTCGGGTAATACAGGCGCGACCGGCACTGGCACGATAGTCGTTGATGTTGGCGGTACTGGTGCTGCCACTATTGGTGCCGGTGCTCCAGTGCTTGTCCGGCTATAGCTTACGATTTCCCATCTGTAGTGGAATTCTCGGTCTCCTACTTTGCCGGGGACTAGAGACTTGCAGGTTAGTACGCAGTCCTGTTCGCCAAGGGCTGGTGGCGTTGTCCCGCTGCTCACGTCTGGTACCCAGAATTTAGCTGGATACTTAGACCACGGCACAGTGGTATGCACCTCCCACTGCGGGCCTAAGCGGCCCACAGTGGGTACTACAAGATTAAAATCTAGCTTTAGGTTCCTCGTCGTCCCGATTAAGCTCGGTGTCGTCATTATTTCCTCCGGTTTCTCCTAAGAATTCTCTGAATTGTGTTAAAGCGCCCTCAACTTGCAGCCCTAGCTGGACAGAAGTAAGCATTGCGTCCAACTCTTTGTCGGTAAGCTCGTGCATTTCTTTGATAGTTTCTCGGTCTTTGGGCGTTATCTTGGCTTGAATCAAGCCCTCACCTATAGACTTACGCACACAGAGCTTGCAAATGAGAACGTATGGCTCCGGCACATCAGACTCAGTATCGTGCCACACGTCTCGCTCGCAGCTACTGCATTGTCTTACCGCTGCGCTCTCGTGCTCGTCTCCTATTGTTGGGGCGTCGTCGCAGAGAACGCAGAGAACGTGGTTAACGTCTTCCATCTTTCACCCTATAAACTTCTTTTCATCTAGTCGCCGTGCGGCTTCGTCCCACAGAGCTTTGGTGGCAAAGCCGATTGCGATGACCCCGCCAACAGGTACTAAATACCACGATGCCAGGACGAAGCCGACAGCGAACGCTGCTCTTCGCAGGTATTTGTGCTTGTACTCCATGTTTAATCTAACCGAGGGAATGGCTCGGGGCGGCTCCCATTCCACGTCCAGTACAGACGAGAGATAGAGCGTCCGCTTTTAAACGCAATCCACGCTTTTAGAATGATCGCCGCCACGGCGGGTCGAGAGATTTTAGCTCTAGCGTACCGGTTGGCAATCAAAGCTTCTCTGAGCTTTAGCATCGGGCTATTAGTTACCAGTCCGACGCCAGATTCTAGTCCTTGCCAGAACTCTGTTACCTTGTCCGCGTCGTCACGTTCCATCAGATAGTGGCAGAACGATAACGTTGACGAAGACCCTAGTGTTTTAGGCATGGTTGACCCCTGGATAAACCTGACGCTATCTAATAGCCCAGGGTGTGCCTCTAGATAGGCCAGTGCTTGCTCATTGTCTATCCGCGACTTATGGCTAGCGTAGCCACCGGGCAAGTACCCTGCTTCGTAGTCGTGCAGCATTACTACTGCCGGGGCTACTTGCAGCGCATTCGGAATGCCGTGCAAGTCCATAGTGTCTGCTTTAGACCTAGGCTTACCGGTATCCATAACGTCTTGGGCACCAGGTTTTATCCCAAACGCTAGGTCCATTTTTTGCGGGATGCCACAAAGAACAACAGCCCGCAACCGGTGCTGTCCATCGATTAATTGGCCCTTGGTGTCAAACTTAATGGTCTCACCGGTTTTTACCCACCGACCCTCGCGCATAGCGGCGGCGTGGCCTTCTACTGCTCGCCTGTATACACGGCGGTTTCGTACTTGTGAAGCTAGGTACTCTTCTGCCTTCGCAGGTGTAACTAGCACGTCTTGTTTAATGTCCATTTTCTTCTTGCTCCTGTTTAATTAGTGGTCTAGATGTAATCACGGCGTCGATTATCTCTTCATAACCTTTAAACTCCCAATTAGTAACTCCTGCCCCGTTCCGGTGGTGGTACACCGGGCGAATTAACGGTGGCAGACCCCTGGATTTAAGCTCGTTTACTAACACCTCCTGCATATCAATTGGTAATGTTGCCACGACCCGTCCCGGCTTCCGGTTATCTAGTAGTGTCCCTAGATAGTGAGTCTGCCTGATCGTGCGCCGGTACCGTAGAAGTTCTATCTCACCTAGAAGACTCTCTAGATAAGCAATCTCTTCTGGTGTTGGGTCGTGGCGGGATATCCAAAGCACACGTATCATTTAGTCCTCTAGAGAGTCGAGAATGGGCTGCAAGTTATCTATCTCATAGATGGTGTTCACGTTGGCGGATATAACAGCCGGGTAAAGCGAATCATTCGGTGTGTTAATTAAGACGCTAGCAAACTTGGTCCCAGAATTAGCCATCCTGCTGGCTACCTTTTTTAGATGATCGGAGGGACGAGAGCACCCCCCGGCAGGATATACTGGCTGGCCGTCAGAGATAATAATCGCCGTTGTGTCTTGCCCGCTAACGTAGCGTTCTAGCCACATTAAGGCCGCGCAGTCTGGGTTCTCAGATGGGACTTCGCCACTCCTGCGGCAAATAGGCTGCATCCCAGGCTGAAACGGTGTTATGTAATTCTCTGAGTCGTCGTGACAGAACCCGAATACTTCGATATCTGGGTGCTGCGTAGATAGTGCCCCTACTACTTGGAATGCGACATAGCCATTCTGTACGTGGCGTCCGTGTATTTCCGAGCGCGCGCTCTTGCACTTCTGGCACCAGCACCCCATGCTGCCCGATAAATCTACTAAGCAGACAAGCTTACCCCTCTTCTTTGGAGGATGCGTAAACACTTTGGTATTACCGTGAGCTAATTGCCACGCTTTATGGCTAGGTTGTCCCGTGCGTTTTAAGACCTGCCCGTACACATCGTCTTGGGAGTGCATAAATATCTTTGTTCGTTCGTCTAAGACGATCTGTTCTTGCCTGAGTGTCTTATACGCGACCGTGTGCGGGTATCTCTCAAAGTCAGTCTTATCGTCGCTCTTGCCGTAATCAATAGGGGCCATTGGCCGCTCTAATCTACCAGTGTCGTAAGTAGCGCCAGTAGATAATGCGCGTTTCTTCTCCGGTGGCGGCTTAATCTTAGATAAGCTTTTCTCTAGCTTACGTTCGAGCGGCTTTGGTAATGGCTTCGGCTTCGGCTTCGGCGGCGTAGAAGAGCGCGGTGGCGGCGGAGCCCCGCTGTCTTTGCCGCCCGTGTCGCTATCTTTACCTGCTCCCTCGCTTTCGTCTTCGCCTGTGTCGCCTTCGCTGCCTTCGCCTTCTCCGTCACCTTCTCCTTCTCCTTCTCCGTCACCTTCTAGATCGCTTTCTTCTGGCTCTCCCGGTGGCAACTCTGCTTGACGCCACTGGAGATACTCTGCCATTTTGATAGCAAGCTCTAAGCTAGCTTGTGGGTCTGGCGAGACAGTAGCTAGTGCTAGCTCGTCTTTAAAGTAATCCAGCGTCTCTTGAATGGGCTTATCAGTTGTTCCATAACCCAGATCATAAAGATAGCTAGTGACCGCACCGGCGATATGCTTATCTGCAATTTCGGCCATTTCTTTAGTCTTAGCTAATTCTTCTTTATGAAAGCCAGTTAAGTCCTGATGGAACCATGCACTACCGAGCATATCTATTCGGGCGTCTTCGATTGCCTTGTATAAATACTTAACGTTCGGGTTTGCTAGCCAGGCTTGGGCTTCTTTAGTTAAGCGCCACTGCGAGAATATCTGGTGACAGGCTTCGTGGACGGCGTGGCGTCTATCGCCATTTGGATTAATGCCGATCTTCCAAGAGCCGTCCCTTTCTTTCTGTACGAAGTCTGGCGCATCGTCGTCGTCTAAGACATGCACTTCTACTTTGTCAGTATCGGCTACTATCTTGAACGCTTCGGTCCAAGCATTAATATCTAATGGTTCGTTCATTTAATCCACCTTTATGTCTTTGACTAGCCTGTTAAAGGCTTCACGTTCCTGCTCTGAGATTTTAACTACGGCGTCAGGACTTCTATCCGATGAGATAGCAAGCCACGTTGGAGAAGCTGGATTGCTCGGGGAGCTCATTGCTTCTACTAAGTGGCAGTCTAGGCAGCCACACCGGTCATAGCGCTCGTGGCTCTCTGTTTCACTCGCACTAGTCCATTTACTCCCACTGCTCCAATACCGCCACTGGTGCTTGTGTGTTTTAAATGGCCACATATTAGACGCCTACGAAGTGCTCAGCAGCTAATTGATGCAGGCCACGCTCGTTACCGGGGTACTTAGGCGCGATACTTAGATCAATGGCCTCTACGGCGGAGTAACCACGCTTGATTAAGTCCGAAGCCAGTAGCATGTCGCGGGTATTACACCGGATTGATAGGCTTCTACGACAAGTCAGCACGAAGTTATAAATCCGGTCCGGTAAGCCCCGCGTGTCGCCATTAAACACGTCACCAAGTAAAGCCCGCTCGTCTGCTATAGGTTCATTAATCGTGACCGTAACAGCAAAACGAGACTCCAGAGCTTTATCTAGCCTACTTGCGTAGTAGCCTACGTCTGGCGGGTTACAAGTAGCGATTAGCCAGAAGTCCTCGTGGACAGGCATATCATCAATACCCGCTTCTGGGACAGACCAATAGCGTTTTAGTGGCCCAGAGTTATGGTCGAGCAGTCCAAAGATACGCGCCATAGCTTCTTGCGGAGCGCGGGTTATCTCTTCAAGAAAGAATGTATTCCCTGATTTGATAGCGCCAGTTAACAAGCCATCTTGCCAGATCAGAGTGATGCCGCTATTTAATGGCTCTGGACGCCACTGCCCAACCCATAGCCCGATATCCATGCCGGGGTGAGCGTTAGTACCAATGTATTTGCGCTCTAGCGAGTCACAGACTACGCGAGCTAGGTGGCTCTTACCCCAACCAGTCTCACCGCGTATTAATACAGGTAACGGCGCGGCGTTTTTAATTTGGTTGTAGGCATTAAACCCAAACTCAGAGAATCTAGTAACACCAACAGTGCGGTCTTCTACTGTTAAGCTTCTAGGCGCTACTGTAAGCTTCGCTTCCCCTTCTGCTCTTTCTACGCCGCCGCACCGGCGCGTGTGGTAACCAAACGACCGTGAGCTAGTAAATTCTGCTGCGCTCACCCCGCAATTGGGGCAATTAGATAGTGTTGCTGTTGTCATAAGCTGCTCCTCTCTTTTTGCTAAGATATCTACTAATTCTTGTTTAAGCGCGGGATACGAGCCGGTGAAAGCCAGAGGCTCCATTACCGCCCAACGTTCCCGGTCTATAGGGTGTGCTCTAACTATTATGTCTGCGATATGCCCCACTTATTTCTCTTCTGCTTCCTTCTCCTCATAGTCGTCTTTAAATATGTCGCTTAATAGCGCCCGCAGAGTGTCTAGTTGCTCGTCACTTAGCCCGCTTGCCTCTTCTGCGCTCGCGCCTGTTCTTTCAGGACTGCCGTTTTTCTTAGGGATTATCTCAGCCCAATCTTCCGGGAATTGCTCTGATTGCATTAAGCAAAAGAGCATGACTTCCATACCTAAGAATGCACAGGCTAAGTAATCCTGGGACAACGATTTAGTTTCTTCGAGTTTTTCTAGTAGATTAGCTTTGTCGTAATCGGCAGCTAGTTTCTCCCCTATCTTCTCCATTGCTATATTGAAGAAAATTCCCAAAAGCGAGCTACCTAGCTCTGGTACGTTTTCTTTAATATAGTTACAGACAGCGGGAACGCCGGTGTCTTGTAGTGCGTGTACGAATTCCTTGTCGTGCATTAATCTATATGCTTGTTCGCTAAATTTCATAGCTAGCTCCTTCTGCGTACTTTGGGTATGGGTTTAACTAATTTTGGGGGCTTGGGGTCTTTAATATGGTCATCTACGGCGATCATGCTACTGCCGTGCGTTACCGGTGTGTGCCTGTCAGCTTCTTCTTGCTGGCTACGGAATAATAAAGCATTAGCTGCGTTAATTAAGTCGTAGTATTCCGGCCAATCTGGCTCACACGGAACCCTTATTTCTAAGGGCGAGCCTTCGTCGTTGTAGATTTCGAAGCGCATGTGGAATTTCATAAATCTCTCACCCCTCTTCTTTTTACTTACTTGCCCTCTACTAATGCTTGCGGTCGCCAGCCGCTTTGCCACGCCTCAGCGTACTTAGCGTAAACGTCACCTAGAAAGACCGTTGCGCCCTCGTCTAAGATGCGCTCTTTAAGCCAAGTAAACATAAATGGCTTAGCTTCACGCGCTGCTTTATTTAGTGCTGGATGCTCAGCGCGGTCTATCTTTGATACTTCTTCTACTAAAGCCATGTATTCTTGATGAATAGCAGACTCTTGGAATGCGTCTTGGTCTACTCTATTTAGCTCGTAGAGCCTACTGGTCTGGATTGCTAGCTCAGCCCGCAATTCTGCTATTATTGTGGAAGTGTTGCAAGCTACGTTCCTCTTGGACTGAAGGGCCTACCACCGAAGTGCTCCCAATCATCGTAGCCGCGCAATATTGGCGTACCGTTACTATCGCTGCGTAGTAGACCGCATCGGTATTTGCATACGGCAGCCGTAGGTGCTTGCTTAATTCTGATTTGTCCATTGAATATGCTCCTGGATTCGTTGTATTTAGGTTATTGGTTTTCTAGGTCTTGAATTTCGCATTGTTCGGCAGTATGGAATTCGTGGGCATTGGTTTGAGTGATGTAGCCATATTCTTTTAATCCACGTTTTACAGGAATTCTGAATTCATCTGGACTACGCACCCACGTTTTGGTTTTACCATTGCGCCTGAAACGTATCTGATAGAGCCGTTCACCGCCTTTTGGCCCGTGTCGCCTTTGGCATTCACCATAATGAAATTCGACTGCTACAATGGATTCGTCTTTTGTGACTGTCATAAACTGTATTCTTTTCCTTAAGCTTTCAGATAGAGTAAGCGTCGTCGTCTTCGTGCTGCTTGACAATCTCTAGCCAGTTGACGTTATCGAGGGCCGCTCGGAGGAGGTCCACGAACATTGTTGCCCCGTCAATCGGTGCCATTCCTTCGACGTAATCCTTCAGACGTGCAGCCCTCCAGCATTCGCTGGCGTTCATTTGTGCCAACATTCGGAGCATTTCTTCTGTCGCTGGCTTGTTGGTCAGCCAGAGATTGACGCACCACGTTTCGTAATTAGTCCAGCCGTTGTGTGGTTGTGAATACCATGGACGTTTCTGAGTTTCTGGCATGGTGTCTCCTGCTTGGTTAGTTTGTTAGTTTGTTGGTTTGTTTATAGGGATGTTGTACGATTTGAGACTGCTCTACGGCGTGGCCACTAAAGCGGTTAGTGTACTCTTTTGCTTGCTGTAGTAGTTGCCGGGTCTCTGCTCGGGTCGCTATCTCTTCTACTGTTAGTGCTTTAGCCATATTACTTACCCTCTAGCTCGATGACGATAATATCGCCCTCCAAGTCCGTGTCAGGATTGTGGTCTTTAATCACCTTGCCACTCGTGGTGTAAACGTTCTTTACTAGCCTAAGCTCTGTCCAGTCCCCGGTCTGTACGTAGACAGCAGCCCCGCCCTCTTGCTCAGCTTCCAAGTCCTCGATTAAATGACCCACTAGATAACTGCCCATGTTCTTTACTCCAGAGTTAAATAAGTTGCGGGGGCGTTATTTTGAGTCGTCCCCCCGCCATTACCGACCTCTACTTAATTTCTAGGGAGCTATCCGCTTGGCAGGCTCAAAACGCCTGCTGCTAGATAGTTACCCAGATAGCTGTCCCAACCCTACTAAGCTCACGAAGTCTTAGTAGGTAGCATTGGGACAACGCAATAGGCAAAGTTAAGGCCCCTAGGGATTGCTCCCTAGGGGCTAACTGGTAGCTACAGACACGGGTGGATTTAATTTTAGCTTGTGCCGTTAGTCGCCATTGCTGGCTCTGGTACTGGTTCGGTTACAGGTTCGGTAGTGGATTCAGACTCGTTAGACTCGTCTGGCTGTGCTTTCATACGAGCATTGATTTCTAGGCCACGTACAAACCCGTATTTAGTGCCGCCAATTTCAACCGTTACTTTGCCGTCAAACACGCTGTGGTTAGCTGAATCTAGCATGTAGGTAGCGGCATTGGGTTTTTCTGGAATGCCTAGAATTTCCAACACCCGCTTGGCTGTGCCGGTCTCTTCGCCGTTGACTAAGAAACGAGTGCCGGTAACGAACGCTCGTTTTGTCCGCTTACCAGTTGATTCACCGGTACTCGCGCCAGTCGCTTTCTTGTAGTGGTATTCAATCTGTAACGGTACTGGCGGGTCTGACTCAGTGTCCCATTTGAGGATTAGCTTACCCTTGGCAATATTGGCGGACTCAATCGTGATTTGGACTAACTCCACCAATTCAGCCTTGGAAGCTTCAAACGCGGCCATTGCTTCGCGCTCTAGCTTGGTATCCTCTAGTAGCTTGGCTTCCCGTTTGA
>CAACVE010000109.1_pt1 | contig 14922 bp, 21 predicted proteins | sample 2381751 | NCBI WGS metagenome assembly CAACVE01 (sample SAMEA5211968, study PRJEB30684) | marine metagenome | biome: Marine; feature: Epipelagic; material: Water | collected 2015-10-15 | depth 2000 m | reverse complement strand
CGAGATTACAAGGTGACTGGAGTTCAGACGTGTGCTCTTCCGATCTCAGGTAGCATCATGCAAACCTGCCTGGACGTCCACACCTTACATCGGCTCTACTTCTTGGACCAACGCGACCCATGCCCACGCTGCTAGTAATAGTGGCGGCACGGTGTCGGCTAATGCCGTTTCGGGTAGTACGCTGAAATCATGTGTGGTCACGTCTTCGTTGACTACGGTTGGTGCCTTGGGCTGTGGTTCCATTTCCAGCGGTTTTGGTAACATAGACAACGGTACATCAAACATTACGACAGGTGGTACGACCACTATAGATGTTGATGCTGCTGGCACAGATGGTACGGGTCTATCGGCAGCAGGGACTCTACGTTTTGGAGCGTCCCAGGACTTGAGGATTTTCCACGGCGGCACTCATAACTACATCACTGGGGTCACTGGCGATTTAGTTATCACTACAGATGGCTCTTGTGCTGCTGGTATCATTCTTGATACCGAAGATGACACGCTTGAGATTAAATACAGCGGAGCCGCTGGTGCTAACTTCGGCACAGGTGGATTAAATCTAGTTTCGGGTGACGTGTTTAGCATTGCCTGTACTGAAGTTCTCAGTGGGTCTGCGTTAGCATCTGCGGTCAAGTTGAATAACGCCAACTGGTCTGGAACTGACCTCAGTGTAGGCAACGGCGGGACAGGCGTGTCCACCTTTACTGCCAATGGCATCCTTGTTGGCAACGCGGCATCTGCCGTTGCTGTAACGGCTACAATGGCAACGACGGGCCATCTAATGGTTGGTGATGGTTCGGGCGTTCCGAGCATGTTGGCGGTCGGCACTAATGACCATGTATTGACCGCCGACTCTGGCGAGGCTACAGGGATTAAGTGGGCGCAGGTATCTGGATTAACTGCTGCATCAATTATGGCTTATGGACAGTTAGCAATATCGTCGCATTAGGAGGGTTAATATATGGCAGCAAAAATTGGCATCCTCGGCGAGACAACCGATGTTACACAAACGACTACATCGCTATATACGGTTGGTTCAGATAAAGCGGCCCGAGTGCGTTGTATGTATGTTGTTGAGGGAGGGACAGGCCAATGGGAATGCGGCATCATGTTAGGGCCAGGTGACGAAATCCTCATACACTCGGGAGCAGCGGCAAACGATGATACTTGGACAGGGGCTGAACAAGAGAACACAAGTAATCCAACTGGTGCAGTTCTAAGCCGAACCAATGGCGTTATGATTCCTGGCTCGGATACCATTGATATAAGCAATAGTAACCATAACTATGACTGGATTGTTGCCCCTCTTAACACCGATTATTTCATTTCGACAGGGGATATAGTAAAATTTATCCTGACCGGTTCCAATGGTACTGACGGCTATATTAATGTTGGTGGAGTGGAAGATGATGCTTAATGGTATGGAGAGGTAAATATGGCTGCAAAGTTAGGTAGCTTTGGTGAATCGACTGATATCACACAAACCACGACCACACTATATACGGTTCCTACTGATAAGGCATCTAGAGTACGCTGTATGTATGCCGTTGAAGGAGGGACAGGTCAGTGGGAGTGTGGGATTATAATGGGGCCGGGGGATGAAATCCTTATACATTCAGGAGTGGTTGCAGATGGTGATACTTGGACAGGGTCTGAAGCAGAAAATACAATCGACCCAACTGGGTCAGTTCTTAGCCGAGTAAATGGCATCATGGCAACTACTGCTGCTGACCAAATCGACATAAGTGATTGCAACTCTCAGCTAGACTTTATTATCGCACCACTTGATGCTGATTACTTCTTATCTGAGGCTGACACTGTGAAATTTATCTTAACTGGTTCAAACGGTACTGATGGATATATACAAGTTGGTGGAGTAGAGGACGATGCCTAATTGTGCAGTCGAAGCGAAGGGAAAATGTTACTATCTGTTCTATCTAAAAGCAGATGGGACGGTAGTGGGATATGGCTCTGGTGGAGGTGCGGGGTACGACTTGACCGGGGCTGATTTTCTGGTGTGGCGATATAATCGGGAGGACGCATCGGACGTATATGGCTGTATTCCATACTACTATAACCCGATTGGGAAAGGGAAAGCAATAGCGGTTGACCTGGCCCTCGTGGGTAACTTCGAGGACGCATCTCGTGCTTGGAAAGTGGCATCTAATGAGGGTGATGCAGCGGCTGCACATACGGCGTTTGAAACAATGAGTGATTGCCGTGATGCGTGTGTCACATTTCGGGCGGTGCCTGTGCGGGCGGAGGGTGAGGAGGGTGAATAGTGGACAATAACGAAACGATGCCCTCCGCTTACGAGTACGTTCTGCTTGAGCGGCAACCGCTACACCTACCAAACATCACCGCAAAGGAATTGATGGCTATCAATGAAAACGCCCGGCGAGCTTTGGAATTGTACCTCAGTCGTTTACGGATGACTGAGGAGGAAATCTTACGCCGGGACGCCATCGGGGAGTCTATGGAAAACTCGGATTTCACTTATGAGGTGGTTCCCGACCCGGATAGTCCGAGTGAAACGGCAGTTCGGGTGGCCTGGAAACTGGGGCGATGGGAGGCAGTTCTAGGTAAATTCCATAGATCAGATTATGGCGTGAGTAGTTATGGCTGATATGGGAGAATACATGGCAGACAAGTATACAGTGATGGTGAAAGCTATCGCGGCAGACTTGGGGCGCGCTGCTGATAATCTAGCCTTCGCCCAGAACATCCTGCGGGCTTTGAAGAACCCAGACATGCTGGTGGATGGTGCGCCTCTCACCCTGGAGCGGCTGCAAGTGATGGAGAACGGCGACATCCGCACCCTGCCACCGCCCCCTGAGATGACCTGCATCGAGGAAGTCACCAAGGAATTCGGCAAGAACGGCAAGAAGGAAAAGGAAGCGGTGTTAGCTAGTGACCCTGCTTAGTACCGACACCTACGAGGACGTTCAGTACCAGAATGACGCTCCCATCGGGAAACAGGAGCCGATACCTGCTGGTACCCATGACATTGAACTATCCTGGGACAGGGCCAAAGGCTACATGCGGGTTATAATTGGCGGGAAGAAGTGGTGGTTCAAGGAGTATCTAGGCAAGGCCGTAGTCCTGAGTACGGACAACGAGCGGGGCAGACTAAATCTAAGAGCAGTGGTGCGACTGGATGGCGAGACGCTTGTCATGTACCGACCCCCGGACGCTGCTCCGCACCCACTTGTCCAGGGGCTAGAGCGAGAACGGACGCACAACCGACTATGTTATAGAAGGGCAACTCGTAACTGGAGGCTTAGAGACGAGCGCATGGACTGGAACCATCCCGACGCACTTAAACTGGTCGAATCCTACGTGGGGGACATGAGCGCAGAGTGGAACGCGTCCGACCCCATTGCACATATCTATCATAACGGGTACGTCATTATTGATGACCAGCATACGGCCCACCTATACGACCCAGACTTAAACTACGAGGATATGTAATGGAAGTGGAGTTCACTTTTAGACTTAGGGGATTTCGATTTGACATCAGGCTGTCCATGGAACGGGCGAAGCCTAAGAAGGATGGCGAGTAATGGCACGATATTTTGTAACTGACACTACGGCACTGGACAGCACGGCCGATTCAGCCTTGCAAGTCATGTCCAATGCCTCGACAGCGCACCGGGGATACGTTCACGAGATACACGTATCCTTTGCGACACCTGCGGACTTGACGAGTCCGTTTACGTTTGCACGTTCTACAGATGCAGGAACCGGGGATAGCCCTACTGTAGAACCCTTCGACTCGTATGACGTGGTAAATCGTGCAGTAGCCAAGGGTAACCTATCAGCGGAGCCAACTACCGGGGATACGCTCTTTGAACTGGACCTTTATCACAGGCTGAACCTTATCTACAAGACACCTGTTGACCGACCGTTTATCTGGCCTGCTACTACCAGTAATGGATTTATTGGCAAGGCCAGTCATGGCACGTCTGATAACGTCTATCGCGTATCCTTTGTGTGGGACGAGTAACGGTGTCTACACCCGAGGGGTACCTCCTGATACAGGGGGGCGGGACGTACGGCGAGGGCGTGCACATGGAACGTGCCACGTACCACTGCTGCCATTGTCAACGGGTCGTGATGGTCGAGCCCGGTCGAGGCCGACAACTCGGCTTCTGTTTTCGCTGCATGGAACCTAGCTGCGGGCGCCAACAGTGTATAGAAACATGCCTTCCATGGGAACGTGCACTAGAACTGTCCGAGCGACGAATCCAATTACACAAGCAGCTTGACGAGGTATAGGTCATGTCTCTGCTTGGTAAAGTATCTTTTGAAAATGAGCCATTTCCATACACGTTCCCTGTTGATTTTACTCTGCTTCAAATAGGGCAGATGTGGGACGATACGGAAGAGGACTGGGCCTGGGAAATACACCAAATAAACACCCACATGCTGCACGAGGATGTGCACATGATGCTTAGTACGGATGTATTCCCGCCCAATGGCGAGGCCCCGGCAGGGCCGTTTACACAAGTTGTCCTGCTCACGCACCCATTTAACCAGGCTAAGGTGATTTCCTAATGGCCTTACCTACATTTCACATTAAACAAAACGATACCAGTCCTACCTTGGACGTGTTCCTACGTGACGACAAAGGACGAATCGTCTCCGTAACCGGAGCCACGGTCCTCTTTCACTTGCGACTGGCCTCGGACTTGTCGGCCAAGATTACAAATGGAAGTGTTACTCTTGTCGATAGCGGTGCTGGTCATGTTAGGTATACTTTCACGGCTGCTAACACGAATACGGCTGGGACTTATCAGGGGGAATTTCAAGTGACATTTGCCGACGCAACAGTTGAATCATTTCCGAATAACGGATATATCAAGGTCGTTATCACGGACGATGTGGCCTAATGGCACGGACATTTCAACAAGTCCGTAGGCTCACGGCCCAACAAACCGGACTACGCTGGACGTACGGGACATCTGACTCAGGGGGGAGTATCGCGATTCTACGTGATGCTGCTCTGTCTCGGTACGCCGATGGATACTGGGACGGACATCATCTATTCGTCACGGACGGCAGTCCGGACTATCGCGAACTGTTTATACACGACTTTTTGCAGACTGATGGAGATGTGCGGTTCCGCCCGAACGAGGGTACAGCCCCCGATGGGCGGACGTACGAGATACTACCCTTTTCGCCCACGGACTTTCTGTACGCTGTTCAGGACTCTGTTCTTGAACTGTACGATGTAGGACTTCTGTCTCGTGACTTCTGGATGCCGATGGTGTCCGGGTCGCCTTTGTACAATTCGGACTTCGGCTACTGGACCTCTTCGACCCAGCCAGATGGCTGGACGATAAACACCAGTACGGCGTCTAGGGAACGGGCCTCGGCTAACTTAGCCTTGTCTGAAACATCCCTGGCCTTGACCGACTCGGCCGGGTACGCCGCATTGAACGGGCAGTATAAGCGTTATCTTCAGGACATGAAGGGTCAGAGCGTCACGCTGTACTGCTGGGTTCTGACAAGTGCGTCTAGCACGGCACGCTTGGCCTTGTATGACGGTTCGACAGTGAACTACTCGTCCTACCACGGTGGCGACGGCGACTGGGAACTGCTGCATGTCGAAGTAAACACGGACGCGTCGGACTCGGACCTGGAGCCGCGTCTGTACATCGACACTTCGACCACGGCCTATTTTAACATGCCCTTTATACAAGGGAGTAGCATAATCCGGGCTTATCCATTTGCCGCGTCCATCATGCCCGATGGGCCGTATGAAATCTCCGAAACTCCTCTAACTATCCAGGAGGATGAAATTGCTTCCGGTCGTGGCTATGCGCAAGTGCGGCAGCCTGCTACACGTGCACACTATGTCACAGACTATCGCGTAGTAAAGCACCATGATGAGGCTGCCACTGGCCAAATCGGTGTGCTCGATGTCTCCCTATCACGGCGCCCCCCTCGCCAAGGGAGACTTTTATGGCTGCGGGGGGATGGGCCTCTGACCGTCCCCTCGTCAGTCACTGATACATCTGGTCTGGAAGTTACCGAGTCCGAGTCCTTGTTACTGGCTACTCGGGCTGCGATAAACTTACTGGAATCCAAGGCGTCCGGTTCGCCACTCAGTACGCGTCGGGCGTACGGCGACCGGATTAAACAGCTTCACGAACAGTATGGCGAACTGGCACACGGAGCCGGTGAATCCCGTTCCGTAGCCACGTATGCGATAGGCTGGTAAGACATGGCACAAAGAGTAGGCCCGGACGGGCAGTACGACTTTGTACTACAGGACCGTACTCCTAACGCTACCGTAGCCTTGCCTATGGTTCTTGCTGAAGAGGAAGAGTCAGGTACAGACGGACGGAAGCGTTGGATGGAGAGACGGGCCAGGCCGATACCACCCAGGCGGTCAGAGGGTGCCCTGACCTGGTCACATAAAGACCCCGAAGTGGACTTTGTGTTCTCACAGGACAACTGGGCAAACGGCGCCTTGCAACCTTATTACCGGGACGATGACCCGGCACGTTATGCCCAAGCCAATGACGTAGATGCACGTTGGGAAGGCGTACTGGCACTAGGGGCCAGGCGAGATACGACTCGGACAGGTGATATTAAGTCACGGACGCAAGGGGATATGTTCGTGGCAAATGGGACGTGGGAAGCAGGGGTCCCTGGTGGTGGGTGGACGGCTGGAACTGGGACCACCATAGCCGTGGAAACTACCTATACGAACTCAGGGTCCTATGGGGGTAAACTCACACTGGCCAGCAGCACCGGGGCCGGGACTTTGATGTACCAGGACTTGGCCAACCCCACGGCCTACAGGTCACGAGAGATTACCGTGATTGCCTATGTGAGGCGGTCTGCGGGGTCGGACTCGGCCATCTTCCTCCGTGTCAATGACGGGGACAATAACGATGCCTCGCAGTCAGTAGTGACGGCAGACGACTGGACGTATCAAAGTGTCACGTTCACCGTGGATGCGTCGGCGACACAGGTGCGCATCACCCTGGCACACAACGCGACCACTTCGGCCACGCATACGTACTACGTGGATGACATCTACGTCATACCCACGGGTGGTGTGGAAAGTGCTGGTAAGGGGTTTGCAATCCGGTCTAGTACAAGTCCGGACGAGATTTATGCCATCGCAGGGCGTTCCGTTCTTCGCTGGAATGAGACGACCCATGTGTGGGACTTGGTATACTTGAACACTGTCGCAGCCACGGACATTATCTCGTTCAATGACAATATCTACGTGGCCTTTGGGGAATCGACCGCTGGGCCGACGGCGCATCAGTATATATACGGCAATAACCTGTCGGCCAGTCCACCTACCTGGACAACGGCGGCATTGAACGCCACGGCTGCGCATCATGATAATCACGCACGTCTATGGGCCAAGGCACGGAACGGATACGGTGAATGGGCCTTGTGGAAGGCCGGGCCGTCTTCATCCGCTGGGTCGGAGAGACATGCCTTGCAATGGGCCACGAACCCTTCAGCAGCATGGAATCCGACCACTGCCTTTGTCGTCGGAGACACGAATCGCTACATCACAGGCCTGCATCCTTTCCGGGACTCCTTCGTAGTGTCCAAAGTGGACGGCACATGGCTATGGGACGGTGTGATTAACGACTTTGTGAATATCACACCGGAGTGGGAGCACTCCGTGGACGAGGCCAATGGAGCAATTGGTACCGTCTGGTCCGATGACTTGTACCTGGCCTCTACTCGCCAAGGCTTTCACAAATTTGACGGCGAGAATATGCGTGAGTTCAGCCCGATACTCATGGCTCCACGTCTGACCGACTTCGGCGGACGTATCACGGCCATGGCGGCTAGCACACGTGAACTGATTCTCGGCCTGGACAGGCCAATAGCCGACACGACGACTACTAAGACGTCTCGCCTGGCCGTGATGAACATTGTGAATAATCGCGTAGTCCTGCACATACTCTCGGAGCCGGACATTGCGATTATCGACAACATGTCCTTACACCGGGACACACGCCTGTGGGTTTTCGGTCGGACGTACAACTCTGACTTATCGGGCTACGTCCCGGCCATACACATGTACACTCAACCGGAGAAGGTGTCTGCGCCGTACGCTGACGTTACACCTAGCATCCAGTACACGGGCTGGATTGAAACGTCCATCTGGCACGGTGGAGTGCCCGACACACCCAAGGCCTTCTGGGCACTGGACATGTGGGTCGAGGACGTGGACGAGACTCATACGATACAAGTAGACTTTGGCGTAGACGGGCGTGCGGCTAATTATTCACGACTCGGGACTCTGCATACCGCAGAGCGCGTACAGACACTGTTCTTTTCCTCACTTCCGTTGCCGGACGAACAGGCCACAGGACGCTTTATACAGCTACGTTTTACACTGACCACGGACGACACGACGAGCCCTAAGATATTTGCCTTTGCATTGCACTCGTTGCTGGCTATGGAGCCAGTCCCGGTATGGGACGTGTTCGCATACGTGGGCGACGGTACATTGAGTCGTGCAGGGGTGGCCATGGCCGAGACTAAGTCCGAAGTGGAGGACAAGATGTTCGCACTGGAACGTCAAGTGTTCCCGCTGGTACTTGTGGAGGACTTTGGGCAGTCTCACAGCGGCCCGGAAGAGGATGGTGGGCGTATACACTACGTAAAGCTACGGGACTTCCAACGTGTCCCGAATAGCGCAAACGACCGGGGGCAGGAATTGTATTTTTTGCAACTACAAGAAGTATCCATAGGCGCAGTGGCAGCTACGAACGCGTAGTATGTACGACTACAATTATAATAATATGGAAGAACGATTTAACGAGTTCATGGACAACCACTGGCCCCATATGCAGGCCCGAGTTGGCCGCATAGAGGGGGCCGTGTGGATTATTGCCGGTTCACTGATAGCTATAGGGTCACTGCTCGGCGTGCTAGTGTCACGGATGTAAAGACGTGAGACATCGCTGTAGTAGGATAGACCTTATGTTGCTAGGCATGTGCGTAGCAGCAGCGGCGGATGTTATAATCGCCGTTGGAGTCTGGTGGCTGGTAGTAATGGGCTAGCCCTACGGGTCAGAGCAGTCTCGCGTATATCCACAGGTGAGACAGGTAATCCTACAGTTCCTTTGAATCGTTTGACCACCACAGAGTTCGCACACTGGCGGGTCGTTTCTACAGTCCAATGTTTATATCCAGGCGTCCTTCGCCATTATTGGTTTCGGCGGCACGGACGTACAGGATGATACCACCCAGTGTTACTGGGGGTAGTCCCATTGCTTCCACGTAAGACCCACCAGCCCTGCCGTTAGTCTGGCTGCCTTGTAGGTATCCACGGAGAAATGACCCCGTCACGGCCATGATAGTGTTCCGGTGACGTAAGATGCCCCCGCCGTCCATGTACGTGCGGGGCTTTTTAGTGGCTACTTTACGGTGGTGATGTCCGTGTAGGTAAATATCGGCTTCCCAAACGGCCGCGTCACGGTATACTTTAGTTAGTGCACTAGCCTCAGTGGTCGACGAGCCTGAGCCGTGGCGTACGAACACGTCGCACGTCACACCAAGAGGCTGGGCCACGGTCCCCTGACACAGTACAATCCGTACTATGGCCGAGTCACCGAGGAACGGTGCATTGAGTACCTTGGCAATTCTCGTATCCGAGGTCGTGCCATCCGGAAAGGTCATGTAATGATGGCCTTGTAGCAGCCCGAGCCACCTGCCTTCGGTGCCTTTGACAAGAGAGAGGAAGCGTTCCACGTCTGACTCGGCCTTTTCCGTTATGGCCTGGGTCGTGGTATCGTTCAGATTGGCTGAGATTAACTTCTTGCGGTCGGTCGGGTTGGCCATGTCTGCGTAATCACCCATGCCTAGGAAAAACGCATTGTGTTCCAGCCCCCATTCTATATGGCGGCGGAGCCGGTCCTCGTCACACTGTGGTATGCCACATTGTACGTCCCCGATGGGCATGACCACGGCCTCTGGCCATGGCATCGTATCGTTAGACGTAGTAGGGACTAGGTGTTGGACTAATTCCATATCAGCCCTCCTTATGAGTATTCTACCGTGCCGTTTTCACGTGTAAAGACCCCGCAATTCTGGCAAAACAGGTCCGTACTCGGATGACCGCACTCAAGACAGAATCCGTTCTCGTCAGTTTCTTGGTTACAGGGGTCACACCACAGGACTACCTCGGGTGCTTCACACCATAAACATTCTTCTCCGAGTGCGTTAGTTGTCTTGGCAAATTTGTAATGAATCAACATGTGCTGTTCGGATTTTTCCTGCGAGCCTTCCTCGAACATTTCACATACGAACTCGTCACACACCGGGCATGTTAAACACATGCATACGCTATGTGTCTGTGCGCCCCCTGGCTTAGATTCTCCACAATATTCACACGTCATATTCTCTCCATATGCCCCCAGTCTCGTCCTATGGACGCTTCCACTTCCAAGGTCAGGCCTGGTAGAAGGTCCTGGAAGCATGATGCTACTAGATTCCGTACGTGGTCGACTTCATGAGCAGGCATTTCTAGTACAACCTCGTCGTGTACGGTAGATATGAGGCGGCCCAGGTAGCGTCCGTCTCGTAGTCTCCTGTGAATCTTCGGCATGGCGGTTTTAAGTATGTCCGCCGCCGTAGCCTGGACTCGGTCATTTGCGCCTTCACGCAAGGCCTCTTCCTTGTCAACCTTTCGCGGCGACCAGGCCTTCGGCAACCGACGTCGTCGTCCGTAGAGGCTGGTGACGTATCCATGGTCTTGTAATTGGACACGGACTTCGTCCAGATAAGTTCCTCGAGCGGGGTGTGCCTCGGTAAGTAACGCCAGCCCACGTTTAACATCGGCTTTTGTGAGCGTAGGGTCCAGGATAAGAAGTCTTTTACCTGCCGCACCGTAGTACCAAGCCAGGAAGAAAGTCTTGCCCACGAATCTCTCGTGTACATGAGCCAGAGCCCAGTCTCGGTCTGGTAAATCATCCTTCGTATCTGGGTACAAAGCCTCTGTGGCAGGGCGGTAGATGTCTCGTCCATTTCTAAATCCTTCTAGTAGTGTCTCGTCCTGAGCCAGCGTGGCCACGATGCGTGGCTCCTCTTGTCCTAAGTCCACTGACATCAAGACCCAGTAGTCATCGTCTCCGGTACCGTGGCAGGTCGGACAGATTCCCGCCCGGTCACCACACATGCCTTTGCACGACGGACAGGCAGGTGTCTCTGCTATAAGGCAGGCCCGTATATCCTCGGCCCAGTCGTGTCCTTCGACCGTGGCCCGGTGATGCGGAATGTTCATCAGGTTCGGCCCGGATGAGGACAGCCGTCCCGTTGCCGGGGCAGTTGCCGGGTCATTAGCACCGGCCTCTTCCCAATGTCCGGACTGGTTGAACGACGTGTGCAACCGACCGTCTGGACCACGCAAGTCCAGGAATCCCTTGACGTACGTGTACATCTTAGCGTACTTGCGGTACGCCAGGAGTGGCTCCAGGAATTCCGGCCACCACGGGCGCAAGTCCTCAAGCACGTCGGCAGCGGTTGAGAATCGCTTCTTGGACTTGGTCAATTTATGTAATGGAGCACCTAGTCCCTTGAGTCGGTTTTCAAGTTGGTCAGGAGAGTTGAGGTTAAAGCTGTAGCCCAGGTTACCAATCTCACGTACTGTACGTTCGGCCTTGCGACGTGCGACATCCAGGTTGTCCATGACCGTACGACACCGATGCGGGTCCACGGCCATGCCTACCTGTTCCATCTCGGCCAGTACCGGCATCAAGGTCTTTTCCATCTCATACACCGGCCATAGCCCTTCAGTCACTAGCCTGGGTTTGAACACGGCCCAGAGTTGTCGTGTATTGTCCGGGTCGGCGGCACCGTACTCGTAATAGTCCTCGTAGCGTTGCCGTGCGACTTCCTTGGGCTGGTTGGCTATCCCTTCCGGCCACAGTTCACGTATCTCGACCGGCACATGCCCCAGGTACTGCTTCGTCAAGTCCTTTAGTCCTGTGCGCGATTCACCCAACAAATAGGCAGCAATCTTCGTGTCCTCCCAGCCAACCATGTGTACGTCTTGCTTGGCAAGAATCTTGTACTCGAACTTGGCGTTATGGCACAGCTTTGTCCAGAGAGGACTTTCCAGGACGGCCGCCATTGATACCCCGACCTCATACGTGGGCACATATAGGCCGGTTCCTTGTGCAATGGACACGGAGAAGCCAACCATGTCAGCTTCGTCTGTAGCAAAAACGCGTCCGTGGGCAGGACTTGTAGTCTCTGTGTCGAATCCAAATTCACCCCACTTTCCCAGCAGCAGACATGCCGCCTCGTGTGGGTCGTGGATGAGTTGGTAAACGGGCGGTGTATCCACCTGGTCAACGTGTCCCACTTCATCGTGTAACCTCTGTGCGTCCGCGATTAACACGGGCATCATACTAGGATTGCGTATGGCAAAGGCCGGGTGGTACCACGGTACGACGATGCCGGACCATACACCAGGAATGTCCACGTGCCTGGCCAGACCATGGTCTGCCTTGACTCGGCACTTGGAGTCAAACACCTTCACGGCCACGGCGCCCATGGCCACCACGACCTTGGGTTGTACGGTTTGGAGTTCCCAGTGTAGGTACGGCAAGTACGGTTTGACCTGCCCGACCTTGGGTGTAGGATTGCCCGGTCCAGGCCAGTCCTTGACCACGTTTGTGACGTACACGTCCGGACGGCGTAACTGTGTGAACTGCTCCAGGAGTTTGTTAAACACACTGCCCGTAGGCCCGATAAGCGGGCGTCCGGCATAGTCCTCTTGTCGCCCTGGGGCCTCGGCCACGAACATCCAGGAAGAGGGCGTACGGCCTTCTCCCAGGACGCGTTGCCTGGCCAGGGGGAACACACCTGTTGGCAAGTCCGGGCGTTCCATTACAGCGTACCGTCCTTTTCGGCCCGGTCTTGCGCCAACAGCATGTACAGCAACCCGTCCATAGCGTCGTCGATACCCATGTGTAGCCACCGGCCAAGTCGCCACTCGTCCTCGTGATACTTGAACGTACCTTTGGTCATGTTCGTGACTAGCTTCCGGGCCAGACGCTCGACCAGTTCTAGCTTAGGACGGTTGCGCTGGATTTGCTCCCGCGTCATTGCATCCTGCTCGTATATCCGGTCGGTGTCCATGGATATATGCACGATAAAAGGGTTAAGTTCTTGAAACTTCTCAAACCTGTCCTTCCAGCCTGGCACTTCAGGCGCTGAGTCAAGGCCTAGTTCCATGGTAATTCCTCCACGTAATGGACTAGGAATACATCCTTGCCCTTGGGCAAGTCCTGTACGGTCTGGTCCAAGTGCAAGAAAATCGGTCTGTCAAACATGTCTATCTCATAGGCCAGCTTCCACGGTATAGGTAGACCGGGGATTTTATGAGGAAAACTCACCCCGGTCAGCCCACACACCCATGCAATCAAGGCCGTGGCCTCGGTAGCAGTTGCATAGTCTGGTACGTCTACCATCATCCGACCGTGGCTGGCGCGTTTCACTCGGAGACGCAACACTGTTGAGCATTACACGGACAGTACACAGGACAGTCTGCGACTTTATCGTCGTCGTCGTCCTGGCCGGTGGTCTGGATAAAAGTCATGACTTCCGGATTGTCCCGCATTACTTGGAACAGCCCTTGCGCCATGGCCTCTACCTGCCCCTCGTCCAGTCGCTGTCCGGCCATGTACGTGTGTACGATGGCGTGTACCATTTCATGTAACAGGCACTCCCCTTGCATTTGTTCTGTCAAGTCGGTTCGTAGCTGCAATTCCATACGTGTCAGGTCGTGTTGTGCGTACAGTCCTTCTGTATACAGTTCCTTGTCCGATTCGGAGTTGAACCGTACAGTGTACGAGAACCCGCCAACTAGCACGGGTTCAAGATTTTCTGGATTCACACGTCCTCCTTGAGTTTGGTTCTTGTCTTGTTGGCTGAGATTTCCCCACCGCCTCATTTAAGCCTTCCCTTCGGCATCTGTGTGCAGCCTACTTTCCCTGCAAGGCACCAACAAACCTGCTAGCTTACCGGCCTAGACAAAGGCGAATTCGGATTCCATTTCGGCAGTCCGGAAGTTCTTCGGAGGCACCGAATTGGGGTAGAACTTGGTAATCCGGTCATACCCCTTGGAGCCTTCGCTCACACCACCGATAAACGTCCGGCCTTTTAGCTGCCGGGCTATCTCGGCCAGCATGACCTCGTCGTACGTTCCCTGGTCGGTCAGTACGAGTTCGTCCCCGTCCATGATACTTAGTATGTCGCGAATCAAAGCCTCGACCTGGTCCTTGTGCGACCGTACCCATTCGCTCCCGTCGTCCCTGGTGCCTTCGGCGCCACCAATGGACCACGTGTGCATCGGCCCGAATTTCCCGGCGTGCTCACCTGCGGATACTTCAGTCCGGATGTTAAGTCTGGGCTTTCCATCGTCCCAGTGGCCTGCTTCGGCCTCGGTAATGGCCAGTTGGTATGCTCCTTTGGTAAGGTTCTGTTTCAGGTCGCTCTGGGTGTACTCGAAGAATCCTTTGACCTGTTCGTCCGTGACTTGTGACATTTACATTCCTCCATCGTATAGTTCTCTGGGGTATACGGCCTCTGGTAAAACCGTGCCGTACTCGTGGGCCAAGGCCCGACCGTCGTGTAAGTTTATCTGAAAGTCAAACTGCGTATCACCTACAGGCGCTCCCGTTTCACGCAACGGAATCGCCGGTCCCAACCTCACTCTCAACTTCAACGTCCAAGTTAGGGTCAACAGCAAAATCTGTAGAATCTGGAACCACATAGTTCTCCTTTGTCATGTCTAGCGTGGCCAAGCCGTTAAGCATTTCTTTTACCTGTACCCAGTCTGGGTTGAGTAATTGCAACGGCAGTCCAGCCCGTATCCAATCGTACTCCCATTGGTTTTTCACATAGAACTCGCCCGTCCGTACC
>CAACVE010000105.1_pt1 | contig 15168 bp, 10 predicted proteins | sample 2381751 | NCBI WGS metagenome assembly CAACVE01 (sample SAMEA5211968, study PRJEB30684) | marine metagenome | biome: Marine; feature: Epipelagic; material: Water | collected 2015-10-15 | depth 2000 m | reverse complement strand
CTTCTAGTGTTGGTGGCCAATTGATTTGCCTAGCCATAGCCATAGCAAAAGGTAGGTTAGGGTGGTCAGCAAAAGGCTCACGCCAATTTTCACGGATCCATATCGTGACTTTATCTAATTCTCTAAAGACATTACAAAAACTATACTCTTGTAGTATTTTATCTTCAGTCCAAGGGAAATCAGCACCCGAGACCTTATTGATATAAATAGCATGGCGCTCATTTATAAAGTTAAAGTAGTCGTTTATTTTATTTTCAACCATATTTATATAAAGATACTATAACCGCTTTACAAAGTAAAGGAGGTTAGTACGCAATTTTAAAATGTTTATGTGTTTTAGGCATTACAATATGTAAGTTCTCTTTTGTTCTAGTAACCGCTACATAAAAGGTTCTGTTTTCATTGTCTGGGTTTTTACCCAATTCTAACCAAGTGCTGTTAGCCATGTCTGTCAAGACTACAACGTTCTCAGACTCTCCTCCTTTTGCAGCGTGAATTGTACTTAACTTTATTCTAGGTGAAGTTACTTTTTCTTCTTTCCTAAGGCAAGAGATTAAGTACTCTCGCTCTTGAATTCCAACACGGTCAAAAGCTGTGTGCCAAATTGAATCAACTAATAGTCCATGGTTCTTTTTTAGGTATTCTATGTTAAAAAGCATGTCTTCCTCCGCACCTTTTAGGTTCTTTTTACCACGCACAATTCCTTTATCAACAGACATAAAGTAATAGATGCTCTTAACCGTGTCTAGAGAAACGGCTTGCCCTTTTCTGAGCATCTCCCACCCTCTAATAGCGCTTAATAGTTTTTGACGCACTGAAACCCTTTGATTCCTTTCGTAAAGAACCCCTACTAACTTTAAGTACTCCTCAATAGAGTTTAATAAATAATTGTTCCGAGCCAAAATTAACCATTCCCCTTTAGACAGGTCAATATGTTCAGCAGAAGTATGAAAACTAACTGATCCTTCTGTTTTTCTGGGTAACCACTCCTTTTCTCTCCTAAATTTGTTCCTTTTTATAATTTGTTGAGAAAGTTCATGAACCTTACTAGGTATTCTATAGGATTGTTTCAAAGGTATTTCCTTTCCTCGTAGGGATACAAATTGATCAACATCAGCTCCTGCCCATTTATAAATAGCCTGATCATCGTCCCCAGCAATATAGACTTCTTCAGAATATTCTGCCAGTTTTTTTATACATTCCCATTGTAATGTGGATAGGTCTTGAGCCTCGTCAATAAATAAAACCTTGAGTCTAGGTGGTTCTTTTACTTTTATAAATTTTTCTAACATGTCTGTGTAGTCTATTAAATAGCGTTTTTCTTTATATTCTTTATACCCACGGCAGAGCCAATCAAAATGCATCCAACTAAAATCAGGTGATGATTCTTTCCATTGCTGCATAAGAGGTATACCTTTACTCCTCGCTATGTTTTCTAATAATAACATTCTATCCGCACGAGTCGAACCTTTTATGATTCCATCTTCATCGCTAAAACCGCCAGTGATTCTTTCTCCTAATATTTCACCCAATTTTTTATAGTCAGAAGCTCTTAATACATCTGCTCTTTTCATATTAAGCCATCGATAACATAAAGAATGTATTGTTCTGAAGTAAGGTAATTCATCAGGGTCAAAGCCGAACTTTTGAATTGCTCTATTAAGTCCTTCATTCGCTGCTTTACGGGTAAAAGTTAAGTAAGCAATTTCATGTGGTGCTACTATTTTTAAATATTCTTCTATTCTGTTCAATAAGTAGGTAGTTTTCCCAGTTCCAGGTGGACCAATAACAATATTCCACATTAGAATCCTTCCTGTTCCATATTAGGGATTTCTAGTCCTGTTTCTTCATACTCAAAGGCAGGAATAGCCCATACGTTCACACCCCTTTTCTTAATGTTCCAAAAATGATGTTCCGCACCAATATCTCGTAGCTTAGAGGCAATTTTATTTATTTCCATGTCAGTAAAACGATGTTTTACTAGGTATTCTTTAAGGTCTTTTAATCGGAAATAAGTTATTTGTTCTTCTGTCCATGGTTTTCCTAATAAAAGTTCATCTCTTACTGACGCTTGTGCTAGGTCAGTACAGAACGATTCAAGTAGTTCCATAAATTGTCCTTCAATAGAAGCATCATCGCTAACTTCTATAATCTCCATACCGTTATCCATTAGGTGTTGAATCAAGTTTTGCCAACTACGTTCATTTGTGCGTGGAGGCATCATGTCTAGTTGTTCCATACAAATACGCTGAAACCTTAATTGATTTTGTAATTGTTCTGTTGTTAATTCAATCCTACGGTCATTAATAGATAAAAACCATAAAGGTGGTGTTGTGTTTAACTTCGCTAAACTAGAAAAAGTAGGAACACCGTGGTTATCCCCTACTCCAAATTTACACCGTAAACATTGGCTACGGTTACAATAAGAATGAATTGGTTCGTCTGCACATTTATAGTTATAGTCCTTTTTCTGTAGAGTCTTGATTAATGTTAATACTTCTCGTGCAGGTAGAGGAGGAGTAACATATTTACGATTATAGTCTTCAATTTTCTTTTCCCAATCATCAGGAACCGCTTTCTTTAAATACACACCTACATTAAATAACCCATTGTTTCTTGTCCCTTCTGGGAACCCTTGTTTAAGTAAAACCTTTAAGCAAGGTGGACCACCCTCTATGTCTTTTACTTGAGGTACTTTGATCTGTAGTATTTGTCTATGTGAAATTTTTCTACCGTTTGCAAACTTTAAAAACGCCTCAGGGCTTAGAGTTTTTCCCTCTTTACTATACCCATAGCGTGTTGAGTTTTCTCCTCCGAAGTAGGGCATATTAAGCCAAGAACCAACGTCATTCCGTTCTGTTAAGATTTCTCTTTGTTTAGGAAATATTTCTACACCACCATGCCCAAGAGCTGCAGCTAATTCTCGTAATTTATCTTGCATATCGCCAGCAGGTACAGGCTCTGTTGTAAATAAGAATATATGTGCTCCTCCGCTTTTACTGCGACATACGGTTAAAGGAAATTTTTGATTTTCTACTAAATGAACAATGTGTTTAATATCTAGAGGGTATACATCAACATCAATACACCCCCAACTAACTTGATTCTTTTCGGTAATGGGTATAACACCAAGCCCATACTCACCTTTTAAGTGTGCCTCCCAGTGCTTTATTTCTGCGCCACCACTCCTTATTGTTTTACCGATTCCTTTTTGTTTGACTTCTACTGTATTCTCTATATTGAATATACCATGTGCCTTTTTTGATCCTTGAAACAATTGAATAAACTTTTGAGACAATTCTACCATAATTTTCCTAACTAAAAACGAAGTGAGAAGGGAAGAAGAGACTGCTTCTACACCCTCTCACTTGTTTTACTTTATTTAAAAGGCTTCTGTTGAAGTTCCTTTAAACTCAGACTGGATGCTTTTTGCAAATTCCTTTGCAGAACGGTAAAGGTTTATGTCCTCTACTTGTCCTACCAGTTCGATTCTCCACCCAAACCAACTTCCTTTACTGTTCTTCTCAGGGACAGTAGAGAGATGGTACATATGGCTGTAAGACGCAGGAGTAACAGATTTACCGTTACTCGTTACTCTTTGCCCAGCCATGATAGAATTCCAGCGTCTTGACTTTTTAAGTTGGCTAGAATACATAGCAATCATAACTGGATCGTACTTTTCACCATTCAACAAAAGCACATAGTGGTTTGCAGTAGTTTGAACGTAGTTGCCACTGGCTAAAACATCCCTGCCCATCTCGTCTCTATGTGTTTGTGAAATAATGGCTGGATCTTCATGAATTCCTGCTAGTCCACCACCTGCTTCCCTCGGTATATACTCTAGGTATATACGTCGATATGCTGCGGGGAGTACAGTAATTCCTGCGTCTCCGTCATACGATTCGTTTGTCACACTATTAAGTATGTCGCCTATTTTAACACTGTCCGTATAGGTGCTGTCTGTGGGATCCACGGCAGGACTTCCTTTTTGGACGAGTTTTAGGCTCGGTATTAGTAGATCGTCAGCAGTTAGGTTATCTAACCCATCCCCTGCATCTTCTGCTAAAACCTTTACATCAAGTGTGGCTAAAGTTTTGGATTCTTTTTCCATTGAAACATTTTCCATGATTATTACCTCTTGATTATTTTGCTTCGTTGACCAATGTATATATTAAAGGCTTCATAAGGTAGGTCAATCCCTTTTTCCACCTGCTCCCTTACAAATGCTTTAAGCGTCATAGGTTCAACCCACTCTTTTTGAGTAGTATTTAACCCTTGACCACTTAATTCATTTAGGAGTATTTGTGCAGTTTCATCTTCGTCTCTTTCAAAACGTACTGAAACTGTATTTTTAATCAAATCCGCAAAATTATTATTACGGAGCCAATTAAAAGCCTCTTCTTTAGAGTCTGGAGTAATACGGGCACTATAATAGGTGGCTGTACTTATTTTAGTTCCGTCTTTTAATTTAAACTCAGACACCCCAACTTCCAGCAATGCTTCAGGAAGTTGTTCTTCAGAAATTCTACGGTGTTTTTCTTTTAACACCTTAAGTTGATTTTGTTTTTCCTCGATTTCTTCTTCGAGCTCTAGCTGAGCTTCAGCTAATACTGAAATAGTTTGTAGTCCATCATCAGCTATGTTTACTTCTTGATCCCTAATGATTTCTTCTAAAACTTCGTCAATCATATTGTTACCTCAACTGGATAATATCTATACTCACGTCTGTCCCATTTTAGCAATTTAGCTTTTTGCCTATTATTTTGTAAAGCTATATGAACTGCTACGCCAATCGCAGCAGGATCCCCTATTAATAATAGAAAATCTTCATCATTAAACTCCTTTAATGCTTTTTTAATACGGGTTATAGTAGGTATAGGGCTAAACATCATATTTTCTCTAGCAGGTAGGATAAATTCTAAAACTCCAAAATCTGAAGCTGAAAGTATATTTTTACTAGAATCAGGTTCTTGTACAACGTAAACTGTCACTCTTTATTTCTCCTATCTACTATAAAAACTAATTATAAACCTAGTCTACCTATGAATAAAAGGAAAGTAAAGCAGAAAGTAAAGTGCTTTATCAGAAGTGCCCAAAGTTTTCTTCTCTTCGGGGAGGAATAAAAGAACTGTGTTATAGCTTTGGGCACCAAAGCTATTATATATTAGAGACAACGAGAAATATAGTAAAAAAATTTAAACAAAATCCGATTTTAGCTAATAAGCCAATACCCTTTTCCGTAAATATATGTTTTTACTAAGGAATGTTTATATTAGCTACCCTTATTAGAGGGCTATTAGCTATAAAGGTCTAATAATTAAAGATGACGTGATGTATTATCCTTTACTTTCAAGGGGTAGTTTTATATGCTACTATATTAAGTTTTAATGGTTGAGTGGGAAGTTTACTTGCGTCTCAAACAATAGAAATTGCTCACTCAACTGTATATAAGAAATAAGAAAGATGTTAAATTTTGTGTATAAAACAAAACCTTATGAACATCAACATAAGGTCTTAGAAGAAAGCTGGTCTGCTATTGAGTTCGCTCTGTTTCTAGAAATGGGGTGTGGTAAGAGTAAGATTTTGCTTGACAATATCGCTATGCTCTATAATCGGGGTAAGATAGACAGTGCACTTATTGTAGCACCTAAGGGTGTTTATGATAATTGGGTAAGTGGAGAGATCCCTGATCATTTACCAGACTATATTCAGGTAAAAGTAGTTAAGTGGTCTCCTGCTGAAACTAAAAAGAATCAAGCCTTACGAGAATCAGCCCTAGACCATACCCTAGACCTTACTATATTGGTCATGAACGTTGAAGCATTCAGTACTCTCAAAGGAACAAAATTTGCAGCAAAATTTTTGCTAGGAAAAAAGGTTTTATTTGCTGTGGATGAGAGTACCACAATCAAATCACCAAAGGCTAGGAGAACTAAGAATATAGTTCGACTTTCTAAGTACGCACAGTACCGTAGGATACTCACAGGTTCTCCTGTTACTCGTAGTCCTTTAGACCTGTATACACAATGCGAATTCTTAGACCCTGCACTACTAGGGTATAGTAGCTACTACAGTTTTAGAGCAAGATACGCTGAGCTCTTGAATAGGAGTGCTGGAGGAAGGATCTTTAAACAGGTTGTAGGTTATAAAAACCTAGATGAATTAAACAAACTGCTCTTGAAGTTCAGTTCACGAGTCTTAAAGAAAGATTGTCTAGATTTACCCGATAAAATATACATGACTCGTAAAATTGAGCTCACTTCCGAACAAAAGAAGGCATATAAAGAGCTAAAGAGCTATGCAATTACTCAATTATATGATGAAAAAAGGGGCGGACATCAGGTTTCAGCCACTTCTGTATTAACTAAACTATTACGACTACATCAGGTTTCATGCGGGTTTATAACCAGTGACCTTAAAGAAAATGTTGAATTAAAATCAAAACGACTTGAAGAGCTTATGAACATACTTGAAGAAGTAGAGGGAAAGGCTATAATTTGGGCAAATTACCGTTACGACATTAGCCGTATTGTAGACAGTATTAAAAATACGTATGGAGACGGCTCTGTAGGCGCATATTACGGCGATACAAGCGATAGTAATAGGGCGCTATACCTTAAACAGTTTCAAGACCTTAAATCGCCTCTACGTTTCTTGGTTGGAAATACGCAAACGGGGGGTTACGGGATTAATTTGACTGCTGCTTCAACAGTAATATACTATTCTAATAATTTTGACCTAGAAAAACGCCTACAATCAGAAGACAGGGCACACCGTATAGGTCAAGTAAACAAAGTTACTTATATAGATATTATTTGTAAAGGAACCGTAGATGAAAAAATTGTTAAGTCACTCTTGGATAAGCAAAACATTGCTGCCCAAGTCCTCGGCGAAGATGCCTGGAAAGACTGGATTAAATAATTGTGAGTGCTGTTATTCAGCACCTGCAGTCCGAGGAACTGTACACAAAGTTGTAAACAATAAGTACCGTTTCTATTGTTGTGAGAGCTGTGCTACTCTAAACACTGAAGTTTTTTGGGAAAGGTTCATGCACAATCTGATTAATCGTCTACTTAAATTAAGAGACTAAGGTTCTTGACCATTTCCATTGAGTATTATCGGTTCTTCTTCTTCTACCTCAACAGTTGTTATTTCTTCTTCTTCTATTGTGTCTTCTGGTATTCCCCAAATATGTGGGAGGAAGGTTTGTTGCTGATAATACGCAAGATCCCTGAGGTTTGATTGTGGGAGAGCTTCGGGTTGATAATAAGCTAAAGCCTCAACACCTCCAGGAAAACTATAAGGACTTCCACTATACATCTGGTTACCAAATCCCGTAGTCAAAGGTGCGTAGGGAGGCAGGGGATCGGAAGGAGGGGGTATTGGAGAACGGGGTATATAGTAAGGATCGTCTTCATCGTATGCTCCTAAGTCCATTCCTCCAGTATAAGGGTTATAGCCTGCCATTGTGTCTCCGTAGCCTTCCATTAGTCCGCTTATCCCTACTGGGTAGTCTCTTCCTGCAAACTCACCACCAAATACACCACCTCCACCAACAACAGGGGGCATATAATTACTGACGCTAAGTTCAAAAGGATTAATCTCTGGCTCTAGTTCTCCCTCTGCCTCTGTCTCTACCTCTGTCTCTACCTCTACTTCTGGCTCTGGTTCAAATTCAGGTTCAGGCTCAAATTCAGGTTCAGGTTCAAAAACAGGCTCTTCTTCTTCTTCTATTCTATTTTCCCATGCATCTATTTCATCTCTTATTGCATATAATTGCGATAATACATGTGAATCAAATCCGTATTCTCCCATTGCTTCTAGTCTTGGAATATCGTCTACAGTGTAAGGTATGTCGCTTCCTCCGAGAACAACATCAGGAGGAGTCCACCACATATCAATATTTTGATCCTTAATTGCTTGTTGCTCTGCAGGAGATAAACTGTACCATTCAGCGATTGTCATAAACCATACCTCAAGGGCATTAAGCTAGGAGAAACTCTTCCGCCTGTGTTTTTATCTTCTGTGTTTTCATCTTGAAAGACTTCAAATCTTTGAAAAAAAGGACGAGCTGTTACTTGTTCTGTAACTTCTCCAACTTTTTCTTCTATTTCTTCTTGGGCTGCTGGTCTTAACCAATTTCTAATCAGTGAATGGACTATTGGGCTTTCAAGAAATTTAGTCATTTCATAACGGCTCTGGAACTTATGAGGATATAGCATGAGCTCGACTGCTCTTTTTTGTCCTGCTCTTGTGTATTGATTTATTAAAGCAGTCAAGATTCTTCCTGGACGAGTAAAAATACCAATATAGGCACGAGTAAGACCACTTGCCGTTTGTAGATTTACCATCCTTTTCCCCATGGTTCTTTTCTGTATCATGTTAAATGCTGTTTTTTCACCTGCTGATCCTGTATACTGAGGCATGAAATAATTGATCATATCTGCATAGGCATCTAACCCTTCTCTGAATCCTTTACCAAAAACAATATCTAAACTGTCTCCATATTTATCAGGTTTAATGTATGCTTTCAATTTTAAAGGATCAATGACATTTGTTCCTGGAACTGTGATGTTGTTATCAAGATTTTGTGCAATAAAGTTTTTAAATTGGTTTCGTAAGCGGTTTCCTGCTGCTCCTTTTGGAATTTTCTTGAGAAATGTTTTTGTTGCTGTAACGGAAGACACGGTTCCTGAAAAATGCCAAAGCTGATCAAACAATGTTTCAGGAGCAAGTAGGCTCGCTGTTCCTTGTCTGTCTACATTAATCCCCATTTGTAATAGTTCTTGATCATCTTTTAATCTATTAAGTAATTTTTCATTTTGTTTTAATTCAGTCCTTAGAGCAAATAGACCTTTACGAGAAAAAAGTTTTTCTGCTGCTCCTTTTGGAAAAAATTCATTGATCAAGGGTTCGTATTGGCTTCTAAAAGCTGCAAGTTTAACAGGACTTACATTCATAATATTAAATCCTCCTGTAGATGCAGCTCCAAGCTCAGTTCTCCCAAGATTTGCTAGCTCAGATTTTATAAACCCTTGAACAATATCTTGAGCTTTTCTTGAAGCAGGGTTATTTTTATTAAATAAAACTTCTCTTATTAATTGATCGTCTCTCTTATGTCCCGTAAACAATAAGTTCTTTAAAACATTTGCATCTTTAGTGCTAAACCTTGTACGTGCTTTATCTGTTGTTTTTAGAATCCTGCTTATTATTCCTGCTTCAAACGTATCTTTAAACACGCCAAAATCATCTTCTAGGGTTCTTGCGGTTAATGCTATATCTTCATCTACTGTTGCAAAAGCCCTATATCTAAAATTTTCTACCATTTCTCCTAATCTTTTAAAAGCTGCACGATCAGCTGAGCCTGTAGCATCATCGTATCCTGATCTAGTTAGTTCTAGAAGTTTTTTGATTTCGTTATAACTTACTAATTTAGGTTCTCCTTTTCTTGGTCCAGTTTTAACAAGAGGTCTCCCTAGAAGACTTGTTAAAATTCTATTAAATTCTTGCCCAGTTACTCCAGAAACCCACGCTTTCCCCTCTTTAGCTTGCCAGTTTGTGACTTCTTCCATAAGCGATGCAGGACTATACATTTTATTTCCGCCACCTGCTAATTTAGCTAACTGATCATAGCCTTGATCTTTTATAGCTTTAGCAGCAGTATAGATAGGAACTAAAACTTCTTCTCTCAAGGCTGCACCTGCCTCTTTTGCTGTTTGAGCACCCAAAGTCCAAAGTTCAAATGCTTCTCCAAGACTTTCTTTTAACACATTAAAGGCTTCGGTTTCTTTACTTAAGTTTTTATTGATTGGATCGAGAACATCTTGTTGAAACTCTTTACCAAACAGTAATTTAGCAATTCCACCAACCTCAGTTCTTATCTTATTTATATCAAAGCCCCATTGTCCAAGTTTCTTACCATATTCTTCAGCCACATATTTTTGTTGTGGAAGTAAAACTTCATCTATTTGTCTAGCCATAGCTCCACCTGCCCCAGCTATTCCAACTAGAGCTAGTTGTAAATCTTCCATACTACCAATACCTGCAATTTCTGCTTCGGTCAGATAAGGCTTGACTCGTTCAATCAATTGAGGTAATGTTTTATTCAACATAATTGAATAATCTCCTGATTCTTTAGCTACCATTAGTTTAGCAAGCTCCATTGCTTCTTCTCTTCCCATACCCCAATATTTATCCGACCATACTATTTTCTCTGGAAACCCTGGGAATGCTTCTTTTAGGTCTCCAGGTATATCATCAGCTTCTATTTTTCTTTTTATGAAAGAGAGAGCTGATTTTTTATCCCAAAACCCTATGTCTCCAGGATCAATTCTTCTAGTTTCTTCTTGAAGCCCTTTTTTAATAGCATTATACATTTGATCTTCATTAAAATCTGCTTTCCATAAACGCTTGATAAAGGGGGTTGCCGCACGAAAAATAGCAGCACTGCCTAAAGAGAAAGCCCCCATTTTTCCACCTTCTCTTGCTGCTTCTTTATAGATTTCATCGTCAGTCCATTGCTCAGCGTCTAATAATCCTCTATCTCTTAAGTCCATTAAATTAGTAGTTTCATAGAGGAACATCCCGAGTGCATCTCCTGTTACTCCTCCTAGTAGTGGTTTTCCAAACACTACCGCTGTCGTTATACCACCACCAACAATAGCGCCAAGTTCTTTACCATGTATTTTCCACCAATCTCTAAATCCTTCCCATTTAGACTTGCCTAGTGTTTTAACTGTAGCAGCATCACTATATCCTCCATCGGGGAGTTTATAGTTCCAAATTAATTCTTTTGTAGCAGGGTCTCTAAATACATTTATATCTCCTTCGTTAATATCAATACCTTGTTCGTTTAAAGTGTATAGTATAGATTGTCTTGTAGCTCTTGTAGGGTCTGCGCTAGGAGGTAAATGAGCTAAGTCTTTTTCAACCTGAAGTCCTGCTCCACCAATATCAATTCCTCTTCTTTCTAAGGATTCTCCTGCAGTTTTTTGATACTGTCTTATAATCTTATCTATTTCTGCCTTCATCACATCTTCTTCTGTTACTTCTTTACTCATTACTCCATGCATTCCTGCTATAGGAGACATTTGTGGAGGGACGACTGTTTCCCATTCTCTTAAAGGGTCTATTAGTTCTTCTGAAAGTCTGAATAATCGACTTCTAACCTCTTTTGGAGTATCGGGAGAAAGCAAAGAAACATCAATACCATGGGTCTTAAACATTGCATCTTCAAGTTCTTGTTGTCTTTGTAAGCTAAATCCAGCTTCTTCAGCAGCTTGTAGAGTAGCGCTACGTTTTTTAAGTTCTGCATCTTGTATAAAATCAAATAAATCGTCGCCGTTGCTCATAGTTTTGGCTGCCCCTGAGTTATTATAAACTTCATTGTATTTATGAACTTAGCTTTAGTTTCTTCATCGTTTCCAAAGAATGTTGTAAGATATGCTTCTTGTATGTCTCCCCTTACTCCTTTATTTTTTTCTTTTTGCATCAGAGGGTATATATACATACTATAAATATTTAAGAGGTTTTGAAAATCAACTTCGTCTTTATTAACTTGCCCTTGAGTCACTAAATCATTAAGCAGGCTATTAACTTTAACACCGCCTGTAGTTGTATTTGGTTTTGAACTAAAGTCTTGAGGCATTGCGTATTTTGTACCGAGAATATTTCGATTAAAGTCAAAGTCTGGTCCATCTGGCATTGGATAAACACCTGCGGGTATGTCGTCTATAGCTGCAACTATGTCTATTCCTCCGTAGGCGTTTGTTGTACCTTGTGCTTTTCGTTCTGCTCCACCTTGAGCAAGATATCTTGCACTAGCGTTCTTCATTTGTTCTTTTAATGCTATATTTGCTTGATAGCCCGTTCCAGCATTCCATTTACCAGCAACAGGAAAGAATCCTGGATTCTCTGGATCGTCACTCTCTACATAATACCCATGCTCCACTAAAATAGGTCTTGTTTGCCATCCTAGTGTTTTTGCATCTTGGTATTCTGCTCCAGGATCTCTGTTTGGTGCATTTGCCCAGAATTGATCGGACTTTGTAATAATTTTAGTATTTATTGCACCAAGTACTGATCGCATCATTGTGCCTACTGAACCTCTGCTTTGTCCTACTAATCTCTGGAAAAATTGCATGTCTCGATCAGAAATTGCACGAGAAGTCATTTCAAAAGCACCCATTGCCATATGAAGTGTTAAAGCAAAAAGAGAATTTTCAAGCGCTGCACTAGATTCTCTACGTCCTTGAGCATTTAAATTATTAAAGAGAGAACCTTTTATCTGCCCCCAGCTAGTGTTGCCGTTTAATTGATCTATCCATCTTGTTTTATATTCCATTACTCCGCCAAGAGCTTTTCCATCTTCATCATAAAACATTATATCATCTTGATCTTTAATCCCCATAAGCTGAAGAGCTTCTTTTGCACCACCAGCCCATAAATCTGCCCAATTGAGGAATGTTCTTGCAGGTAAACCACCAACACCTTGCAATTCATCAACAGCGCCTGTTATTGCACTTAGAATAACCCCTGTCTCATTTAATAGATTACCATCTGCAATAGCAGATTCTTGCCATTCTTTAAGAAAAGCTGGTCCAGCATTAGTGTCGTTTTCTCCGAACCCTGTAACTGATGTTATAGTACCGTCTGGGTTAAGTGTAACTTGTGTATAAGGCTGATTATCAGTTTTAAGAATATTCCATGTATCTCCTAAACTGGTATCAGTAAGTGCTAATTTAGGGAATTCTTTTAATTCTTTTGTTATTGCATTCTCTGCTAATACTGTGCCTGTTCCTGCGAAGCCTCTCAATGTAAAGTCTTCATCATTAATTGTTGCTTCAAACTTTGCTCTATTAAACTCCCCCATGGTCATAGTATTAAAGACTCCAGACTTAGTATCAACAACAGGAATAATTTTATTCTCTGCCTCACCAGACCATGGAATAGCTTGTCCACCTGCCTCTCTTATACTTTGAGCTTTCTCAGACGCCATCATTTGAATGTTCCAGTCTTTTGTAGTAGGCTCATATACCCAAAAATCTTGAACATCTTCACCTTTAGGTTTTTGTGCCTCAAATATGATAGAACCTGGACCGTTTACAGCTCGATAATTAGAAATTTGTGTATCATTCATTATATCGTCACCTACTCCAAGAATATGAACTCCCTTGAGAGGCAATGAAGATGTTTTAGAGGCATTCTCTAAAAATGCTGAAGCGAGCTTGAAGAGAGTAGGGTCTACTTGACTGAGTTTATCTCTAGTAGCACCAAAGGCTGTGAACATTTGTGTCAGAGCCTGAGGAACATTGTATCCTCTTCGAGAAGCTTCAACCAATGCCTGCCCTGCAGCTATATAAGGAAGTCCTCCCTTCTTTTTCTTTTTTGAAGTTTCTATCATTTCAGGTATATCAATACCAAATTGTTTAAACCCTTCCATCCAAGCATCAAGTCCACCTAATGGTTGATTCCCAATTAATCCTTTAGCCCCCATTATCATGTTTAGTATTTCTGTTGCTTCCGCATCATTTGCATCACTCTCCAATAACGCTGCAGCATAAGCACTAGGTACATCATTACCCCCTTCGTTTAAATCCATACCTTCTATAGCTGTTTCTACAGTTTGACCTTGAGTCTGAGGATAGTTTAGAGCTTCAGGATCAAACGGTAGAGGTCCAAAAGTCTCTGTTTCAGTATATGGATCAGGGAATTGTTGAGGAGTAGTTCCCGCTCCAAGAAAGCCTTGTAGTCCTTCAGCCATTAGTCGCTTGTGACATCTTTATAAACGCCATAAGCACCTAACCCAGCACCCATCCAATCAAGCAGTGGGTTCTGCCCACTTGATGTTTGTTGATAGCCTTGCTGAGTACCTACGCTACCCATGTATGGGGCTGCTCCTGTGCCGATATTAAAGGCTTGTCCCAGAGTTTGATACGGTAAGGCGTATTGACCAACAAAGTTTTGATAGGCTAAGTCATCCATTCTTTGCTGCTGTTGCTGTTGCATAGTTCCTATATTCATCATTCGGTTGACATCTTGTCCACCGAGTCCGTAAAGTGAAGTGCCTAGCCCTCCGTAAGCTCCGCCTAGATTACCGAGGGCTGTACCTAGATTCATGCCCATTGTGCCTAGGTTTTTGCCGTATTGTCCGTAAATATCTGCACCTAATCCGCCTAGTGAACCGTAAGCTCCAGCAATATTGCCCATTTGTCCGCCGATTCCTTGTAAACCTTTTGATGCTGCTAGTTGTGCTGCTTGCGCTTTACCGTATCCCTCTGAATATAATCTACCTGCTGTTTCTCCCATGGCTCGCTGTCCAGCACGTTCTACGTCTGCTGATAATAGGTCTGCCCTGCGACCACCAAAAGCTCCTGCGCTAACTGCTCTACCTGCTATAGCTTGTTTTTGTGCTTCGGTTTGTTCCCTTAAAGCCAGTATAGCTGGATCAACGACATCTTGAACATAAGGATCCATATAGTCACTAATTTTAGAAGGATCTAGCATTTCTGCTGCTTGTTGAGTATATCCTATTGCTCCTGTTTGTGCGTCTGTTCCCCCTAATGCGCCATACGCTTGCCCAAGTGCAGGCATAGAGGCTCCTAAACCTTGCTCAAACATTCCTGCTGCTGTACCGTATGCCCCTGTGGCTGCTTGTCCTGCCTGACCGTATAGATCTTCTGCCTGTTGATAGAACGGTAGGTAAGAACCTACTCCCGCAGTACCCATGCGGAAAGCTTCTTGCTGTGCGGGGGTGAACCCTGCTATTCTTTCACCCTGATAAGTGTAGGGGGTTGCTCCTGGAGTGCCCATAGTAGAAAAGTAATTAGAGGTTGCCTGATTTAATAGGTTATAGAGTCCAGGAACTCCAGCGCCAGCGCCAAAATAAAAATCACGTAGTCCTTGAGGCGGTGCGGTAGCGGTTACTTGATCCGTGGTGGCAGTTGTATCAGGCATTATCTTCCTCCATTAAACAAAGGTCTATTTAGAACTTCGTCTAAATAATCTTCTCCTTGCCTTGTTATATTATTAATCATTTCATGACCTCTTGTAAAGTCTCCTGTGCCTCCTAGCATTAAATCTAAACCTAAAACTCCAGGACGAGTAATGACGTTTTCCTCTTCTGTCAGCATTGCGGGAATTGTATCTTGATTTCTTTCAGGGGCTGCT
>CAACVE010000103.1_pt1 | contig 15268 bp, 27 predicted proteins | sample 2381751 | NCBI WGS metagenome assembly CAACVE01 (sample SAMEA5211968, study PRJEB30684) | marine metagenome | biome: Marine; feature: Epipelagic; material: Water | collected 2015-10-15 | depth 2000 m | reverse complement strand
GCGACGTAAAAGCCAAAGGTGCTACGGCCAATGCGAAGCCATCCCGTAACAAGGGTGTTCGCAGTGGCATGAAAATCATGCAGTACCAGGATCATACCCTGGCCACCAATTACAAAGCGGATCGTCGATTGTCCGAACAGGCGTTAGCCGATGATTGGGCAAAAGAGTTTCCGCAGTCCGATTGTATGCAGCGCCGTGACGTAAAGATTGTTGCCAGCGTCCGTCGTCTGTACAACCAGGGACGCCATACCGCCGCACAAGACGGTAGGGCACCTGAACGACAGTCGGTGCCGTATGGCGATGATGGAAAGCCCATTGTCAAAGCAACTAAAAATGATGCAGCCACGAAAAAGGCTGCATAACATTCCCCCCGAAGGGGAGGGGCATCGGGCCTCTCCCCTATTTTTTATGGGAGTAAACAATGCCTAGTGATAGATCGCAAGCCCGTAAGGATCGGTTGCGTCAGGAAGGCGACGAACGAAATACGCAGTGGAGGAAATTGTCATTCAAACAACAACTCCGCGCATTGAAGAAACGTCCTGGTGAATCGGTAAAGCAGCGAGAGCGTATTCAAAAACAAAAACAAAAAGCCGATAAAAAGGGGGAATCATGAGTCAAAAACTGAACGTTGAAGAACGTTTAGATATTTTAGAAAAATTATTACTCATACCACCGTCTACCGAAAATACATCGTCTAACGATCCTGATCCTGAATTAAAAACAACCCCTCTAATAAAAAGAATAGAGGATCAGATTGAGTCATTGGAATACAAATACGATAGTGCGGAAGCAGAAATAGCCGATCTTTCCGATTCAATTGATAGCCTATCCAATGTCGACGCCTCGGCGGAGGAAATAACACGTCAGATTAAACATCATTTAAGAACATACCTTCGTAATGCCCTGGGATTGGAGGTGTCATTCGATGACCAGCGATAAACGTAGCGACAGACGGTCAGACGTATTCCAAGACGATCATGATCGAATGAAATTGATCTTTAATGTTGAAAAATTTTATGAAGAACATGACCTCGAAGATATTCCCGACCTTGTAAAAGATAAAAAATATATTGAATTTCCTGCCAAATACATTGTTTGCTACGTGTGTGAGGGGCGGGGGAGTTATGTCAATCCCAGTGTCGATGAATATGGTATAGACCCCAGAGACATGGACGAGGATTTTGCTGAATCCTATTTTGAAGGAGCGTTCGATGTCACTTGTCAATATTGTGGTGGACAACGAGTCGTGTTAACTATCGACCGTATAAACCCAGACATTGATCAACAACTGTTATTCCTTATTGACAAAGAACAAGAGGAACGAAACATAGCGGAGCGGGAATATCGTGCTCTGGTACGTTCTGAACAATTGGCTGGATGTTAAATAATCGGTGTAAAGGATGGGGGTAGGTGTTTGCCGTATGATTTCCACACTGCGGCACAGGATGTCATGGTCCTGCACCTTGCACCTACCCCCTTCATTTACGCCGATTATATGGAGGTTATGACAAATGCTATTTGAATTACGAGAAGAACGAGTCGAACACCTTTCAACCGGCGCGGTAGAGGTAACAGAACGTAAGATTGCCGCTCGTAATGAATCTGAAATCGATCCTAAATTTTTGGATATGGAGGTGGGACATCGAAAAACTCTTTCCCAGTCATTAGACAACGACATTATATTCAGTGTCGTTCGCATTAAATGAAAGGAACAAACGTATGAGTTACGTCAATCCAGATTACAAAACGAAAAAGGCATTTCGGGAAGCCGTTGACGCTGGGGTGAAACATAAAACCTTTAATCCCAGTGGAATGTTTCCCGTTCCCCAGGATGGCACCGATGTCGTAGAGGGTCCACACTATCCACAGCCACATCGGTGGTATGCGTCTGTATCAGTGGTAGAGGGAATCGTTGTAAAAGTCCGTTAATAACAGAAAGGGAGAAATCAACATGTATGACTTCGCATTCATAAAAGTAGTAAATGGAAAACCGCAAACAGAAGTCTTCGAAAGCGCAAACGGCGCACATACAGCAATGGGTATCTATGCTGGGCAAAATGATCTGAACGTACATGTTCATGATGAACGATGGAGATTCAATTCAAAAAGCGTCGCATATACAGGCAACAATCCTATGTTCAATACCGTAGGGTATGTGGTTCAAGTTAATGCTGAAACTGCGCCCGACGAAACGAAGAAAAAAGAAACAAAAGTTAAAAAGAGAACAACAAGAAAATGATCGATTGATTTACCCCATCCATCCATATCATAGAACGATATACAGGTCGCTTAGGACGTTTATGAGGGCCTGTATATCATTTATGGGTGGTTGGGTATGGCCCCCGTCAATCAAATCCCTTAGGACGGGGCTAAGGGGACTGGAAATGAATGAAAGGATGGAAAAACAGTGGAACGTGAAAAGTTAATTACCAAAGTAGTGAAACTTTTCCGTTTAGGGGATGCATCACGAAGCCATACAACCGAAGGTGAATTACTGGCCGCTATAACCAAGGCCAGAGAATTAATGGCCCTACACAATATTTCAATGGTTGAAGTGGAAGGATCATTGGATGAAACCAAGGTAAATGAACTTCGTATTAAAGTAAAAGAGCATTCCGCTTACACACGGAAAGGTAAATTCGCCAGCTATGACCATCCCATCATGACAGCGGTATCCGTATTGACTGATACACGAGTGTATTTGAAAACTAATAACGGATACCAAAGTTGTATGTTTGTCGGTGAGGAAACAGACGCCCATATTGCAGGGGAATTGTATACAGTATTGTTACCATCATTAAGAAAATTTACACGATCTGAATGCGGGTCTGGATGGAGTAAATATCATACAGATTATGCATTGGGGTTTGGACGCAGAATCGTAGAACGAGCACAAGAATCTGTTAAAAAAGAGGAATCAAATCAATCTATGGCCTTGGTTGTCACAAAGAAGAAAGAGGCCCTGTCTCAGTATATGGATAAATTATCACTCGCTTCCCCTCGTCGTAAATCCAGAAATTATTCCAATGAATATTACCAAGGGTATAAAGACGGAACGAAAATGAATTTATCTTTTACAAAAAATATGAGAAAATAGCGATTATCATTAATATGATCTTTGCAGTCGTGGATAACATGTCGGTTGAGGCAGTGAAGGTGGGATAGGGGCTTGGTCGGCCTCCCTCCCTGCCATACCGGCTTCCCAGCGTGTTTGAATCGATTGCAAAGAGGGGCTGGATCTTATGTTCTAGACATGGGGTCCGGCCCCACTTATTTCCCCCCCCATAGAAAGGATAAAAAAATGAAAATCATTATCACCAGAGACAGCGTAACGCTGGATGTTAGTCGAAACGATACTCGAATGTGGGCTATGCGTCCTAATAATGGATGGCCTTGTTCAACGTTATCGGGAAAGGGGTTTACTGCAGAATTTGATTCTGATGGGCTGTGCGATTTTGATTTAAAAGGAACGGACGGAAGTGCCGCTGATGTTGATAGCCATGAATTATCAGCTATCTGTTGTGATTTATTAAAAAACAGACTTCCTCCGTCGCATCACGTATATCCTGTTGCAGTCGGTCAATTTCTCAAATCATGAAAGGATACACAACATGTCAGAAGAACACGATGATTATCAATCAAGAGTAAGTATTCTTTCCCTATTGCGGTTATCTGTCGGCTTTGATGATACCGGCCCTCCTGATAATGAAGAAAAAGAATTAATAGAAAGAGTCATTACATTAAGAAATTCATTCATGAAGACGTTAGATGAAGATCAATCTCAAATGATCGTGGCAATGGCAGCCGCTACACAATTGTTGGAAGATGTGTTATGTCATTACCAAGACGATATGCCCGATGTATTAACTGCAATATTTACAAAATTAGCTCAACACGGAACGCGACACATGGATTTGAAAGACAATCCACCAAAAGAAATAAAATTTACAGGAACCATCCATTAAGGAGAAAGGGAATGATAATTGAAGGTAAGTCATTTTACGACAAAGCGTTAAATATACCTGCCGCTACATCAGGAAAATTTTCCATTAAACATTTAATCAAAAAAGCTGGAACAAAATTACCAACAGCTACAGCAAGAACAGCGTTGTTTGGGGGCCATGAAAATAAAGACTTAATTTTTATGGACCAAACAACATGGCATTCTTTAACAGAAGAAGATGGCGTCTGGATGACCGATCTTCCCATTGAACAGTTTCAACACGACACTATGTTATATGAAAAGGTTTATGGAACTGTTCTGATTGGAGGATTGGGATTAGGATATGCCGCTCAATTAATTGCATCTCAACCGCAAGTGGACAGAATCATTGTGGTAGAAGAATCACAAGACGTAGTGGATTTAGTGTGGAAGCATTTACGTTTCCCAAAAGAGGTAGAGACCATTATTGAGGTGGCCGACTTGTTTGATTATTTGAAACTATCAAAAATTGCTGTAAAAAAATCATCTAATAATGATGAAGTATTTGACTGTGGATTTTACGATATTTGGAAAAGTGATGGGGAATATACCTTCCATCATACAGTGGTTCCTCTTCGTAAATTATCGTCAACTGTGGTGAATGGGCCTATCTATTGTTGGAATGAAGACATAATGCGAAGTCAATTATTAATGTCTTTGAATCACGCTTCGATCTGGCTTAAAAATACCATTCCAGAAATGAAACATATGAACCTTGATGAATTGTCTGAATTCAATACAGAAATTGGTATTTGCCACAATTGGAAAGTACCGTATTACAAGGCCGTTAAGAATAATGTATTCGCAGTCGATGATACAGACGCAATGGTGAAGTACGTGCAGATGTATGGACGACCTGATTTTGTCGATGAAATGAAAGTTCATTTGGAATGTGGAGCGTAACAATGATTACTGAAAAAGATAAAACCAATATCCATGATGCAGCGCATTCTGTGTGGGACTCCATCGCACACGATATTCTTGATGCCGTGAGACTGGAAAAGGAATTAAATCCCTACGCACCCGCCGATGAATCAGTAACGATGTCTAAAGATGAAGTAATTGAAGTGGTTCTGGATGCAGATCGTTTATATGAACATTTAAAAGAACAAGATCAATGGACAACGGGAATGAAGAATTTATCTTCCAAAGAATGGTTTAATCTTGTTAAACCGGCTTTTCCATTTGATATGTATGGAAAATAGAAAGGAGAAATAATGTCACAGTTTACACAACGTCACTACACAACGATTGCCGCAGTCATTAATAAAGCAATTCGTTATTCACATGAAGAAAAATTGATTGGATCAAAAGCCACAGCATTTATGATACAGAAATTAATCGATACATTTGAACAAGATAATCCTAAATTCAAAAAAGAATTATTTATGAAAGCGTTAGCCGATGGAACATCCACTATCAGACAACATCCTGTCATCAATCAATTAAGTAAACTTCATACAGAAAATGTAACTACATAAAAAAGAATGGAGGAATAAATTGGCGATAGTAATAGATGAAGAGCAGAAAATAACAACAAGAAAACCATCTTATGGAGGATATTCTTTTACATATATGGAAATGTCCATCATGGTAGATGGAAAGGTTCAAATGGTGCCAAATAAATACACTGAACCGCTTGCTGTATGGGTGAATGCAAGAGCAAAATTAGAAGGATGGGAAGTAAATACAGTCGCTAATGAATATTTAGAAAAAATGTGTACTGAAAGAATGGGATCAACTACACCGCCTCTATATGGTCCAGTCGTTATTTTTGAAGAAAACGATAAAGATCCGAATTGGTCATATGAAGGAATACATAAACAATATTTTAACAGGGATCTTAATGGTATTCAGATAAAACCAGAAGATAAAATTCATAATTTAATGGTACCTTTATATAGAGTAACTTTTAAATGGAATGGTCAGAAATATAGAAAAATTAATCAATTTAGTAATTGGGTAATGCGTAGTCGATTTGGAGTATTTTACTATATATGGCATTACATGAAACTTCGACACAAAAGATGGGAATGGTACGGAGATGATTTTGAAGATATAAAAAATTCCAATTATGCTTCATGGCATCCTACAACAAAAATAAAGAATGCAGAAGATGATTATGAAAAATTTCTCAAAAGTGAAATAAAAGCTAGGTTCAAGTTATTCTTTGAAATGGAAAAACCTGAATTAAGGCAAAATGACAAGAGTTGGAAATACAGAGAAGAAAACTTATAAAAAAGAATGGAGGAATGAAATGGACTGTGAACGATGTTTTAACTCTGTAAACGGTATTCATACAGTATCTATGTTTAATACCGATACCATCTGCATGTCTTGTAAGAGACGTGAAAGGCAACATCCTGATTATGAATCGGCTCGAAAAGCGGAATCGGACGCAGTGAAAATGGGTGACATGAATTTCCCAGGCATTGGATGTCCAAAGGATCTTCAATGTTAACTGATTTATTGATGTTCTATCTCTCCCTGGTCGTCTTAGCGTTTTGTATAAGACTAGTTTTCTGGGACCCTCGTTCCTGGTCAAAAACTGAAACCCCGGATACATCTACATCTGCGACAACACCCGATAAACACGAGGCCAAAGACGCGGGGTGGAAGGTTCAGATGCGGAAACCGAAAAGAGAAATAGCGGTCGTAGGATGTAACACCGAAGGTGAAGTTGTGAGAGAAATTATTCTCATGGGATATCAGATAGATGATATTAAAGATATCGTCCGACTGTGACTAGCAATGCCGACACGAACGTCGCAGGAGAACATGATGAGCGGGTTGCGATAAGTTCTGTCTGTAATGAAAAAGATCTACAAACCAGATACCTACAAGGATTTAAAAAAGGATAACAGAACAAGGCAAATCGGACATGGGCAGTAAAAAAGTCCCTAAGTTTTTGACATTTTTTAAAAAAGGATAAAAAAATAAATGAAATTTCAAATTGAGGTCAATATGGATAATGCAGCTTTTAAAGATGTACCGAATCTAATTGAATTAAATCGAATTCTTGTTGATTTAATGCAAAAGTTATCCCGGTCATGTCCATTTTCATCCATCGGTCCAGAAGACCAATCGTATCTATCCGATATTAATGGAAATGTTGTAGGATTTTGGAAAACATCTGATTGATAATTCATCTCACATTTGACCCCCCCTAGGGGGTATTTACCCCCCATTTCATACTTCACCCTTAAATCTAAAGTATATCTTTTTTTTTATGTACTTATAATGTACATGTATGGGGGTGCCATTTGTGAGATGAACTTTATTAGAAAACAGTGTTTTTAATTAAGTAAATTATTAATTTTATTATCTATACCCAATAAATACACAGGTAAAAAACGATTGCCATTAGGGGAAAAATTGTGTATTTTATATGTGCCTGATAAATGATTCAGGTTTTAAGACTGTAATTAATATGTCTCGCCATTATGACCTATGGGCCACCCTCAATCGAGGCCCAATCTGTAAACGTTGTAACGAACCCAAATTAGATCACGGATACTACTTAGGGGCATATCAATGTATGTCCCTACGTACGGGTACATTTACTGAAAACGATAAAGACATAGTTCATCCACCGCTCACCATAAAACGTAGGAGGAAAAAAACAGATGGCTAAGGCAAAAATTGTAAAAATGCCTAAAATGGCAAAGAAAAAGACTGCATCAAAACTTAAATCTTCTACCAAATCAACAAAGAAAACAGGCAGCAGATTTATCGGTAAAACTTCTGGATTAAGTGTATCGGATTTCCAGAATAAAACCATTTCTGGAAACAAGAGGGATCACCTTGCAGATAAAGTGATTGCAAGAATGTGGCGTGATGAATTTCCAAAGGCCAAATCGTATACAGACAAAGACGTGGCCAGCGTAAGATCAGTATTCAATAAAGGTAAGCACGGAAACGATGTACCAGCGAAACCGATTCTTGAATATGATCGAGATGGTAATCCTATCAAAAAGGAAAAGGCATCTTCCGGTCCTCCCAAGCGAACATCAAAAAAGCCTACCAAGAAAACAGCTTCAAAATCTCAATTAAGAAAAAAGAAAATTAAGGAAGAAGACGACGAAGAAGACGAAGAGGCATTGAATACCGATGCAACGGAAGAAGACGAAGAAGAATAGGAGTGCCTCTTACTCTTCGTAAACGAAAATCGTTATTTCCATATCAACACGAGGCGTTGTCATATGCACGGCAACGTTCTCGTGTTGCTTTATTTATGGAAATGAGGCTGGGTAAAACTCTTGTTTGTATTCGATGGTTATCCGATCAAACAGGTCCATTTTTAATTGTTGCCCCTGTTGAAGCATTATCTGGGTGGATGGATGAACTGCAGGGGGATGGAATCAGTTCAGATCGAATACGCCTTCTTTATGGAACAAAAAAACAACGGTTGATGGAATTTCAATCTGCTCCTTCTGATGCATGGTGTTTGATTAATTATGAAGGATTACGTGTTTTAGGTAAGGAGATAAAAGAGCATTATTGGAATGCAGTGGTTCTTGATGAATCCACTCGAATCAGAAACCCAAAAGCCAGTATCACTAAATATTGTTTGGCATCATTTAATAATGTGCAAAGAAAAGCCGTATTGACGGGCCTCCCTGATCCAGAAGGTCCAATGGATTATTTTTGTCAGATGGCATTTTTGCACGGCAGTTTCATGGGGTCTCACAATTTTTGGATGTTTCGTCATAAGTATTTTACGTCTGACGCACGGGGGTGGGAGTGGCACCCCAGGTCAGGATCAGTTGATGCCATTAAAAGAGAAGTACATGGATTGTCGTATAGACTCTCGAGAGATAAAGCCAATATAGGAAGTAAAAAACTATATCAAAAACGTATCGTGGAAATGAACACCGCTCAATTGAAAGCGTATAAACAAGTCAAGGATGAATTTGCATATGAAGGAAAAGAAACCAAATGGGTTGTTTCGCAAATCACATGGTTGGCTCGTTTGGCAGGGGGATTCGATCCTGAAGGATTAATTCATCTTTCAACTAAAAAATTAAATGAATTGTGTCGGTTGTTGAAAGAAGATTTACAGAATGAACAAGTCTTAGTGTGGTTTCGATTTAATGCTGAATTAATGGCTGCAGTTAAACGGTTAAATGAGCTGGGTATAAAGGTAGCGTATATTACTGGAAAAATAGATAAAAAAGATCGACCCCCCATTGTAAAAGCTTTTCAATCTAATAAAATTCAAGTACTTGCAATGCAAGTTAAATGTGGTCGATTCGGATTGGATTGTTCTGCAGCTGATACAGCGATTTATTACAGCAATCCATACGACGGTGAAGACAGAGCGCAAACAGAAGATCGAATCGTTCATCCAAAGAAAACAAAACCTTTATTGTTGATAGATTTAATTTCACAAGGATCGATTGATGAAGATGTTATTCGTATATTGAAAAGGAAACGAATATCGTCTCGACAATTTATGAGAGCGTTAATCAGCGATTTAGCTGGTAAATGGAAATTAACTCATGGTTTAAAAAAAGTGAATCGAATATTTCCTGCGGATCTACAATCATGAACCGATTTATATTCAGTGTACCGGTTATCCTTACTAGTATCGCATGTGATTCTCCAGTACAACCGTCACCAATTTGTCCTGAACCGGTGCAATTACAGTGTGAGGTTATTCTCACGCATCCGATACGACAAACATATGTAAAGAGATGCGTCCATCCTGAAACTGGAGAAATTACTTATGTTTCATGTGAGGATCGATTCTGTTCGACTTAAGGCTATGCGTATATTGTTTTATGTAACAGTAATGTGGGTATTAGCGATTGCTCTCTGTGTATTGGGAGCAGTGTTAATGATTAAAGAAATTTAAACGATTTCGCAATATAAAAAAACTTAAAATGAAAACGACAGTTATAGAATCAGCTCCCCATTATGTTGTTGGAATAGACCCTGCATTCGGGGGAACAGGTATTGCCTTATTTCAGAATAAGGTTTTGACCAATGTATTGTTGTTAAAACGAACAGGTAAAAAGAGATTTGAAAGTAGAGCTCATCTATTGTCATTAGAAGTTGCTGAATGGATTCGTCAACAAGTCACATCGCCTGATAATCCATCTGTTGAAGATGTTGGTGCGCCATTAATAATATGTGAGATACCAGCATATCAAGGAACACCGTCTCGATCAATGGGGTGGAAGAAAGGAGATTTACAAAAATTAACGTATCTAGTGGGGTCAATAGGATATGCGTGTTCATCAACTGTTTTAAAGAATGATCCAATGGTCATTCCTTATTATGGGACTGTTACTCCTGCTGGATGGAAAGGGCAATTGAGTAAAGAAATAGTTATTCAACGAATTAAAAAAAGAATACCCAATGTTGTAGAACAATTTGATCCTTATAAAGACATATGGGATGCCATTGGAATCGGGTTGTGGGCTGTTGGTGATTTTTAAGACTACATATAAAAAGGAACTATGGAAAAAACAAATAAGTCAACATTAAATCTGACATTGGTTGGAAATTTAATAGCGACAGTGTTAGTAGGAGTCAGCGTTTGGTTGTCCTCTGAATGGCAACCCAATCCCCATGAAGACAATAAACAATTACTGGCATTGGTACTCACATACGGCGCAGGATTATTGACCGCTTTATCCAGCCAGTGGATTATCCATATTGAAACAGAAACAGATTCAAAAACCGATGGTGATAAAAGCCATGACTGAAAAGAAATTGAAAATTAAGAAAAAATTCTATGATCCAAAAACAGATGGAGTCACATTTTCTTTATTATCAACGTTTCTTGATTGTCGAGAGAAAGCTCGATTGCATTTAAAAGGATGGACTCCGACATCTGCGTCAATGGCTCTTACGTTTGGAAGCATTGTCCATAAAATAGATGAATGGGTGAGAGACGATATTCGATCAGGAAAATTGATAAAACCTCCTGGTGAAAAGAAGATAAAGAATCTAATTAAAAAAGTAGAAACCCTTTGGCATGAGGATAATCCCCGCGCAGGGTCTCGTGAATTAGAGTATCTTGAACTTAGTTTACTGTTGGCAGAAGGTGTGCTTCCCGCTTATTTTAAGTATTGGTATAAAGATTATACAGATTTGAAATGGGAAAAGGTTGAAGGAGTATTCAAGGTTCCATTTTCTGTAAAAGATCGTCAAGGTACTGAATATGAAACATTTTTACGAGGAAAAATTGACGGATCGTTTAAGTTGAAAAATGGAGGGACATGGTTATTTGAAACAAAAACTAAGTCCCGTATCGATGAAGAAATATTAGCTGATATTCTTCCATTTGAAATGCAAGCCAATATTTATCTGTCAGTGTTACGACGCATTGATAAGAAAAATCCTTCCGGTTTGCTGTATAACATTATTCGTCGTCCTTCATTACGGCAACGTAAAAGTGAATCAATTAAATCGTTTGCAGATCGAATAACGCAAGATGTGAAAGAACGTCCTGATTGGTATTTTGTGCGTATGGAAATGTCAGTTGATCCAACAGAAATTGATCGATTTGAAATGGGATTAGAGGATCTGGTTTCAGATTTTTTGCTTTGGTGGTCGGGTAAATCTGGTCACTATAAAAATACAAACCATTGTCAAAACAAGTTTGGTGTTTGTCCATTTATAGCTTTATGCTTAAGAAATGAGAAATCAAACTACTTTAAACGAGAATCTGTGTTTAGAGAATTACAGGAGTGGTAATGGAAATCATAGTTATTGGGGGCGGTATATCAGGTAGGTTATTCCAATTCTATGTTCCAAAGGCTCAAATATTGGATTGGGGTAAATCTCCGAAAAAAAATAAGCAATTAACACGCATGTATGGAGCTAATTATTTATGGGAAGAATTGCCTGATATTGAATGTAAAAAATTCAGTGTTGTAACGCATGTCGATGGTCAAGAAGCAACACATGATTCCATTAGACGGTATAAAGAGAAAATAGGAAAGACATTTGATCAAGCCCATTGGGATGCTCAATTTAATCCCTTGATGACAGGATACGACATTGTTTCTTTGCCAAAATCTCGAATACGGTATGAATGTCGAGTAAAAGAAATCTTTGTTAAAGATAAAAAATTAATGTTGGCTTCTGGTGCACAAATTAAGTACGACATATTGATCAGTACGGTGCCTCTCTATGCTTTAATGGAAATGTGTCATGTTGAACAATCTAGACCCTTTCAATACCGATCTATTTTTATTCGGATTGAAGATCGTCCGTTAGAAGCTCCGTATGCAGAAAATATTTGGTATGTCAATTATTTATCAGATCCTGATATTGCTCCTTATAGATATACAGACCGCGAAGGGCAACGACATTATGAAGGATTGTCATCAATGGGAAAAATCCCTACCAGAAAAATAATGCCAGGAAAAATTTATCCCAATCCCACATCTGAATTTGTGTTGGAGTCATTGGAAAAAGAAAATATATTTTGTTTTGGAAGATTTGCGAGATGGGATCCAGAAGAGCTTCTTCACAATACGGTTGAACAAATAAGAATATGGATAAAAAAGTTGTAATTTTTTGCCCTAGATGTAAAGAAAGCGGATTGATGATAGATAAGAATGTTTACCCTTCACTGCTGTGGATCGAATATTACTGTAATGTTTGTGGACATTCATGGAAAGTAAAGGAAAATAAAAAATGAATTTAAATGATGTCTGGAAAGAACAAAGAGAATTTAATGATCTATTCAGACAACTTCCGAAGGGATTTGAAGAACAATCTCATCTGACTCAACAAATGGTTCTGTGTATTATGTCGGAATTGGATGAGATATTAAACACAATTCATTGGAAGCATCATCGCAATATTCCTATTAAACCAAATCCTCAACAAACATTAATTGAATGTGTAGATGTTTTTAAATACTTAATAACAATCGTTCAAGCGTGGGGATTTACAGAAAAAGATTTTATAGATGCTTTCTGGAAGAAATCGATGGTGGTTCGGCAAAGACGTTCAGAAGAATTTTTAAAAAATGTAAACGGTAAAACTGCGGTTATAGATATAGATGGTGTTATCTGTGACCATAGTAAAGGATTTATAGAGTGGTTAAAAAAGTATGATGTCAATTTATATGGATCAGTAATAGACAAAATATGGGATAGCTCAACAGATACCTATAATTCCGTATCACGACATGATTTTAATTTGTCTCCAAAAGAATGGCAAGAATTAAAGCATCAATTTAGAATCAGTGGATATAAAGAATTTATGCCAGTGTATGCTGATGCTAAAGAATTTTTAACAAAAATACAGCAAAACGATATTACTGTAGTTTTATTGACAAGCCGACCAATAGATCGTTACCCCAATCTTTACGCCGATACTGTTGCATGGTTGGAAAGAGAACAATTGCCATACGACATTATCTGGTGGTCATACGATAAAGCCGACCATGTAATCGAGAACATTCCTGATCCTTTGTTTGTCGTTGATGATGATTTATCTTTAGTCAATCAATTTGATGCAGTAAATATTGTTGCATATTGGTTATGCAGAAAGGGGGCTGGTATAGACAGTTTATTAAACATAGGGCCATTAAGCAAAGTGCGAGTGGTTCATGGACTACAACAAATTACTATAGGAGACTAAAATGTCGGATTATGCTGATGCAGGACATCGGCCTCATGGAATACATAAGGGGCAAGATCCTAAAACTTATATTTCATATGGACCTGATGATATCAACGTTAATTTAGATACATGGGGTCCACGAAATAATTTAAATTCTACACTCTATAACCAACTCCAATCCAATTGGGGTGACAGACCCTCACGAGTACAATCTGATTCGGATTTATCGTCTCAACAATTGGCGTATGTGGAATCGTGTTTTGAAGGTAAAACACTGCAGCAATGCTTGGAATTAATCACGTTTGCTTTTACAATTGATGGAGTTTCAAGAGCCTGTACGCATCAATTAGTTAGAACACGTATCGGGGCCTCCGTCATGCAACATGGTGGACGAGATAATGATTGGAGGCACAGGCGATGGACATTACCCGAAACCATCAGACGAGCATGTGTTCGATACCCCAATGGAATAGATCCCTCTCCTGAAGAAGAACCTTATGATTGTTGTGTCGATGACATAGAACCTGTAGAAAATTATATTAAAAAATCAGGAGAATTGACTTTAATGCGGTCGATAGAAAAATACCTTGAACAAGGTAAAGAATTATATTCAGCCTTGGTTGATTCAGGTATTCCGTGGCAAGATGCACGTCGATTGATTCCCATTGGAACACAAACATACATCCACATTAGCTATACATATCCCTCGTTAAGAGGAGTACTAGCCAATCGATTGGAACACGTCATGGATTGGGAGATAAACTGCGTCGCGCAGCTGATGTTACGAGAAATAAAAATGAAATGTCCTTCATTATTGTCTAAATATTTAGGCTCTCACAGTGACCGTGCAAAACGATCTGTATTTTCACAACTGGAATCGTGGCCTCCTGATTTGAAATGGCCTGTTGATAAATCAATTGATTCAATAGAGAGAACACATAAACGTTTACAAAATCCATTTTTTATTCTTCATCCAGACAGCATGAATGGGGATTCAATTGTATGGATAAGAACTAATGGATTCTATCCCAAAGAATTAAGGCCAAAAGTATGATGCATTATGAGAGAAAAATATGGTCTTTTAATAGTTATGGATTTGATCAGACTACATTAATTGTGAATATCACACTACTAAATGAGGAGGTTACATGGCAGTTGTAACAAAACAACGTCCATCACAAAAAAAATCTGGTAGCAGTTCAATGCGACGAACTTCGGAAGAATTTGAATTACCAATAGAAAAATCAGTTCCTAAAACAAAGATTGGCGATTTTATTGTTCTATTGTTTGGGGAAAAGAAAATAGGTAAAACCATGTTATCAGCCCAATTTCCTAATGCCTTTCACATGATGTTTGAACCGGGGGGAAGGTCATTAGAAATCTATCAATCAGAATTTACTGATTGGGGGACATTTAAAAAAGCTATTACTAAAATAAGGAGCGATAAACGATTCGATACTATCGTGATTGATACTGTCGATTTAGCGTTTAAAGCTGCAGAACGATACGCCTGCGCTAAATTAGCGATTGATGATCCTGCTGACGAAGAATGGGGTAAGGGGTGGAGAGCTATTCGAAAAGAATTTGAACAACAAATCCATCGACTTTTGTCAGCCGGCAAAGGAGTCATTTTTATTTCCCATGCAATGGAACGAGAAATAAAAACACGTCATGGTTCTAGCAGTCATCGCGTGG
>CAACVE010000102.1_pt1 | contig 15325 bp, 16 predicted proteins | sample 2381751 | NCBI WGS metagenome assembly CAACVE01 (sample SAMEA5211968, study PRJEB30684) | marine metagenome | biome: Marine; feature: Epipelagic; material: Water | collected 2015-10-15 | depth 2000 m | reverse complement strand
GGGACGGGTCGCCGCCTGCGAGCTGGGCCGCCTCTTCGATGCTGTCCAGCCGGGAGCCGCCGCGGGCGATGATCGCCGTGCTGTATCGGTCTTCTGGCCCGACGGGGTAAACCCGCCGCTCGATCCTTGCTGCTGTGTTCGTGTTGCTCATCGTGTTCTCCGTTGGGGTGTTAGCGCCGCAAGTGGCTGTGGTCGCCGCGGAACATGCGTTCCGGGCAGCGTGTTTGGGTGTAGCCATCGTCTGCCCGGTGTAGCGGGCGGTCTAGCCCCTGGCAGCACTCCCCCATGGCCGCAGTGCCGTGCTGCGATTCGCAGGGACCGGTCATGTTGCGGGAACCGCTGCCGACGCATCCGCCGCACTCTTCAACATGGATATCTTCACCGTGGGCCTCGAAGGTGCTGTCGGGCGAGTGCAGACGCAGCCAGAGGCAGGTGCCGACACCGGCCAGGTAGCCCTCGACCACAAGACCGCCACCGCCGAAGCGCGACAGGTAGGGGGCGGCCGTCCTGGTGAAGCGGGCGCCATCTTCCTGGGCGTCCAGCAGGGCGGCGATCATTCGCTCGGCCGGAATGCTGGGGTCAGGGAGCGCATCGAATCCGAGGGGGATGATGAGGTGAGCGTTGATGCTCGCTGTTCGTGGCTGATGGTAGGTGCTCATCGTCGTCGTGTTCGTGTTCATGCCCTCACCTCGACCGACCCGTTCGCCATGAACACGACGCCAAGCGCCCTGCACATGCTCCACGCATCCTCTCGCATGGCGAGGTCGATGCCGGTCATGCACCGCCCCCGCCTGATCTCGTCGGCCTTCAGCCGAGCGCAGAGGTTGAGGTACAGTTCGACAGCCTCGGCCTGCCTGTCGGTCAGGGTCGCTGCCGCCGTCGTCGTCGTGTTCGTCGTCGTGTTGTTCATCGTCGTCTCCGTTGGGGTGTTTCTTTCCACGCCTCTGAGTGTAGCATAGTGCAGGCCCGGTGCAATAGAAAAGCGCACAACGGGGAAATAAAATGCTAACACCCTGAAACCTTTACCAATCTAGGGGCAATGTGCCACCATATCGCCCGGAGGTGTCCCAGAATGAGCAGATTGATCGTGGTTAAGGCCCCGAGAGCGGGGGAAGATCTAGCCGAGTTCGCAGCGCGTAAAGCCCTGCCCGGTGAGAAGGTGGACTTCGCTGAGGCCACTTTGGCCGGCGAGCTGGTGATCCGGCTGGTCAGCGCGAAGCCCCCGGCGAAGAAGGCCACCAAAAAGAAGACAGCGAAGAAGTGAGCCGCGTTCCAGGGCTGGGCTACTCGCCTGAGTTCCGCCAGCGTACGTTGGCTTACGAGGCCGATCACGGGATCGCCGCGACTGCGCGCGAGTTCAAGATCAGCAAGGCCACTGTCAGAAGCTGGAAGCGTTCGGCCGCCACGGCTCCCGTCAACACGGTGGCCGCTCCGTCTGAGTTGATCCTGTGCCCTGCCTGTTCTGGCCAAGGCAAAGCCCGCCGCGGTGGTATCTGGATCGACCCAGGCGGCCAGGTTTCTGACGTGGCCATGCTTTACAGGATCTCAGGCGTCATCGACCTGGGCAGCAAGGGCCGGGGCAGTGGCTCCACGCCTCGCAGCGATGGCCAGGCCAGCCGGGCCGGGCGCAGCCATGCGAAGGACCGCCGCGAAGGCGAACACGCATGAGCAGCCGCAAATGGCAGTACCAGAAGACCTCGCCCGATATAACGGTGACCAGCCTGGAGCACCTCGCCCGGCTGCCGATTGTCGATTGTCCTGATGGGGTGCTGTTCGCCGCCTGGTGGTACTGGGGATTTAAGGCGACGCCCCGCTTTAGAAAGCACATGCGCTGCCACATCCGCCAGACGGTGGTTCGGGTGCTGGGCGTCGGCGAGCATATAGACGACATTGAGCAGCTCTGGCACGCGTTCAAGGGCCTGCGGGCCAAGGCCCATTATAGGAAACTCTGTGCAGGCCATCCGCAGTACGATCTGTGGTTGAAGGCTTACCGTTCATCGCTGGCTTTGCGCGCGACGCAATGGAGGCGGTGGCGGCGGATTCCGCCTGAGATCAAGTATTTCACGGTCGAGGCGGCGGCCAAGGAACTTGAGCTGCCCTTCAAGACGATGAAGAGCTGGATCGAAAAGGCAGATGGTGGAGAGATTCCGCTGAGCTTCCCGGTGTTGCTGAATCGCAAGGCATACCGCAAAGCCACCAAGGCCGCACGGGCCGAAATGCGGTCCAAGATCATGCTTGAGGCCAATACTAGGCGGGTCAACGGCGTCGAGCACAGCATGGCGGGCGTCGACGGCAGGACCGCCGCCGATGTCGATTTGATACCACGAAAGCAGCAGCTAGCGGCGAAGGCCAAGGACGTTGAGGTCTATGTCGAAGGCGGCCAAATCGTGGTTGACTCTGGCTTCACGCCGCACGCGGGCCAGCTCGGATTCCTGAATAGCGGCGCCCGCTTCCGCTTCATCGCCGCCGGGCGTCGCGGCGGAAAGACCAAGGCCGGCGCCGAAGAGGCTGTGCGCCATGCGCTTATGATGCCGGGCAGCTTTGGCGTTGTTATCGGCCCCACATATGGAATGGTCGAACACGCCAAGCGGGCGATCCTTTCTGACACCGTGATCGCCAAGCGGCGAGACCTGCTAGCCCCTGGCGGCTACTTGAAGCGTGAGGGGGTGCTGCGTTTCTCTAATGGCAGCATCGTGAGCTTCCGGTCAGCCGAGTGGGAAGATACGCTGCGAGGCGCTGGCAATGATTGGGTCTGGATCGATGAGGCCGCTTTTGTGAAGGACTCGGCATTCAAGATCCTGCTGGCCACCACCAGCGACACCCAGGGGCGGATCTGGTGTACCTCTTCACCGCTCGGCCGCAATTGGTTCTATGCCTGGCACGCGCGCGGCGCTATGCCGGAGGAGCCGGACGTTGAGAGCTGGCGATTCCCATCGACACTCAACCCCCTGGTGACTCAGGCTGAAGTTGACCGGATGAAACGAAGCATGCCTGAAGCCTTCTTTCGTCAGGAGTACCTTGCCGAATGGGTGGATGGTATGGCCTCGGTCTTCGGCGACCTCACGCCTTGCCTGGTCGATGCCGTACCCCAGGGCGTGGCGACCGATCAGGTTGTCATCGGGATGGACGTTGCCCGGAAGCACGATTTCTCCGCCATCGTGGTGATGACTGCGCAGGGCCATATCCTGCACACCGAGCGGTTTAATAAGGTGTCATGGAAGTGGCAGCGTGAGCGGCTGCTTGAGATCGTGGCCAAGTATGGAAACTGCCCGGTGCTGCTGGATGCCTCGGGCGTCGGCGATCCTTTCCTCGAGGACTTGCGAGAGGTGGCCGGGCTTCACGCTGTCGGCTACACGATGAGCGCACCTTCGGCCAAGCGGTCGCTGATTGAGCAGTTGATCCTTGACCTGGAGGGCGGCAGGATCTGGCTGCCAGCGAAGGAGGAGCGGCTGCTGTTCGAGCTGGCGATATATCGGCGGGAGATCACCAAATCGGGGGCGGTTCGATACTCGGCACCTCACGGCGAGCATGACGATATGGTGATCGGGTTAGCCCTCGCAAATTGGGCTGTGCGTCGTCTACGCCTGGCGGAATATTCCAGCGCCATAGCATCGGCCTCCGCTGGCGAGGTCAACACCGCATCGCAGACGGGGCCATCGGCGCCAAGCTCGGTGCGGCGGGGGCTGTTTGAGCGCGCAGGATCTACGCATTTTGGTAAGGTGGGCGGCGGCGGCCGTCGCGGGTTCTTTAACTAGGAGTTAGACGTGGGCATCTTTTCACGGAAGAAGAAGGAAGAGCGGATCACTGAGGCGGCCTTTCCCATGGTCGGCCCGACCGGCGGCGGCATCGATCCAGATGAGCACCTTTACCGCCCGATCTCAAAAGACCCGGGCCGAAGCCTGCCACCATGGAAGCAGGAACGGCAGACTGAGGCGGCATATTACTTCTGGAAGACCAACCCGCTGGCCTATCGGATCATCGAGATGCAGGCGTCCTATATCGTCGGCGAGGGCGCCAAGGTGCGGGCCGTTGACCCCTCGGTGCAGCGGGTGCTGGATCGCTTCTGGTTTGACCCCGTGACCAATATGCCCAAGCTGTTGAAGCAGGCTGTGCGCTTCCTGGGCGTCTTCGGTGAGCAGCTCTTTCGGGTCTTCACAGATCCGGCTTCAGGCGCCTGCCGCCTGGGCTACATCGATCCGGCTTCGATCAATGCCGTACACCTCAACCCAGAGAACGCCCTGGTGATTGACTCTGTTTCGGTGCGTCGCCCTGCCGATACACCGGCAAAGCTAACCCATGTCAACGTCAACGACGAAGACGGGCTGCGGCGGGGGGACTGCTACTATTGGAGCATCAACCGGCCGCCAAACGCCCCGCGGGGAACGTCGGATCTGTTGCCGATGATCGATGCCCTGGATGGCCTCGATTCGTACATGTACGCCAACCTGGACCGGGTGTCTCTTCAGACAATGGCCGTGTTCGACGTGACGGTAAAGGGGGCAAGCCAGGAGCAGTTGCAGGACTACCTCAACCGGCTGCCCACACTGAAGCCCGGCGGCATCAGAGCGCACAATGACCGAACCGAGTGGAAGACGCTTTCACCGGAGGTGGGATCTGAAACCACCGACTTCGGCAAGATGCTGAAGAACTACATAGGCGTCGGAGCTGGCCTGCCGCCTCACTACCTGGGCGAAGAGGGCAGTGCCAACAGGGCCACGGCTTCGGAGATGGGCGTGCCGGTGGTGCAGGGGTTGAAGAGCCGCCAAGCTGAGATCCGGTGCTTTCTGACGGAGCTTCTAGATTATGTCATCGACGCTGCCATCATGGCCGGACAGGTGGATTCGACGGTAGACCGTCGCTTCGACGTGGTGCTGCCCACGATCTGGGGAGTGGACACCGGCCGCATCAGCGATGCGACAACGAAGCTGTCCATGAGCTTAGACGCTGCGGTCAATAACGGCTGGATCAACAACGAAGAAGCCGGGGCGGTCTTCCGTCACACCCTGGGTCAGCTCGGCGTCGATCTAGAGAAGGTGGACGAAGCAACCGGTCAGCGCGAGGAGTCGCCAAGCCTGGCTGCGGCTTTGGCCTCAATCGCATGATCGGCCAGCCCCGCAGGATAATCGAGCAGGGCGACCGCATCACGCAGACCGAGCGGGCCGCCTATATTCGGAAGGTCAATCGTATCTTGGATAAGGTGGACACGCTTGACGTCGCCACCACTAAGGCCGCCGCGGTTCAGGTGCGTCAACTGCGGCGGCAGATCTTGGATTCGATGGGCAGTCCTGACGGCTGGACGGCGACCGCCATGCCGCGGATCTTGAAGGAGATCAGCCAGGCTTTCGATGCTTGGGGCGATGACCTGACCGCCAACGTGCACGGGGCCATGGGCGAGGCTTACAAGCTCGGCAACGAGAGCAGCCAAGCCTTCGCCGTTCAGGCGGGAGCGGCGGGCGCCTCCGTCATGATGATCAACACCGAGCAGCTAGCCACGCTTCGGACCATCACCGCCGAGCTGCTGGTGACCAACAAAGACAAGCTGAAGGCCGACGTAAGCCGCCAGGTCAGGAGCGCATTCCTGGGCGTCCAGAAGCCCGGCGAGGCTATCGCCGCCGTTTCTCGTATCGTTCCGGGCATCCGCCAGCCGGTGCGTGACAAGGACGGGGAGGTGATCGGCCTCCGCTACACCGGCCCCGCCGCTAGGGCGGAAACCATCGTCAGGACAGAGCTAGGCCGGGCCTTTTCGGTGGCCCAGCATGACCAGTTGACGGAACTTGACAAGATCGTCCCCGACGCGCGCAAGCAATGGTTGACCGTGATAGATGGGCGGACCCGTCAAAGCCACCTCTCGGCCCACATGCAGAAGGTGAAGGTCGGCCAGAATTTCATCGTCGGCGGCGCGCGGCTAATGTATCCCCGTGACCCATCTGGGCCAGCTTCAGAGGTGATCAACTGCCGATGTTCTGAGGTGCCCTGGCGGGAATCCTGGGGGCAGCTCTCGCTTCCTCTGCGAAGGCGGCGCGCGTCGTAAAAGGTTGACAAGGGAAAGATCGCCCGATCAACCCTTTCTGCATGGATGAACAGCCAGACCTCTTCGAGGCCAGCCCTGACGCTCTGCCGGTTCAGGAGTCGGCCGAGCCTCCCGCTGAAGCCGAACCGACCGAAGCCAGCCCAGAACCAGAGGCGCCCGCTACCGAAGAGTCGCCAGCGGTGGCCCTGGCCGAGTCTTTCAATCATGCGATCCTACTGGAAGCCTCCGACAAGGAGGGCGGCCTGTGGGAGGTGTGTGTGGTCGAAGAGGGAAAGAGCCTCAACGGCAACGTATACACGGCTGAGGCTTTGAAGGGCAGCGGTGCTGCCGCCTTTGACGGGGCTTCGGTCTTCGCCTACGAGCTGCAACGGGGCCTGTTCGACCACTTGCCCGAGAACGTCAAGGCCAAGGTTGGCGACGGGGCCGGGCTGCTTCGCAACCTGGTCGGAACCCTCGAGGGCGTCACCTACGGCGAGAAGGCCGGCAAGCGTGGCCTGTTCGGCAAGTTGCGAGTCATTGCACCCTGGGCGAAGGAGCTGCTGCGGGCAGCCTGGGACGCCGGCAAGGGCGCCCTGCTGGGCTTCTCAATAGACGCGCGCGCGAGAACGGAGGCCATGCCCGACGGCACCGCCCAGGTTCTTGAGTTCGCCCCCAATCCAACCCTAGACGTTGTTTCACACCCCGCCGCTGGCGGGGAATTGCTGCGCCTTGTGGCAAGCCTTCAGGGCGAACCAGAGGCCGAAGAGTTACCAGAAGAACAGACGAAGGAGTCTGAAATGTCCGATCAGATCGTAGAGCAGGGGGACGCCCTGTTTCAAAAGCTGGAACTGAGGCAGTCCTGCCGCGAGACGATCACTGATCGCCTGGCAGACTCTGGCCTTCCCGCCGCCGCACAGCGCAAGCTGCGAGACAGCCTGAAAGCTGCCACCTTCGAGAGCATCGAAGAGGCCGCCGCCGCCGTTGACGCAGCAGTCACCGCCGAGCGTGATTACATCGCTCTCATCGCTCCGGCCCCAGAGGTCAGGGAGAGCGGCGACACCCGCGGCGAGGTAGAGCAGGGAGAGGACCATAGCGACAAGGTACAGAAGGGCCTCGACGGCTTCTTCGCTCGTAAAGACCTCGGCGGCGTTGCTCGCTTCCGTGGCCTTCACGAAGCCTTCTACCACGTCACCGGCAAGCTGCCCGGCGTCACATGCCCCGTCACGGATGTCCTCTCTATGGGCCGCCGCTACATCGGCACGGCTCAGGAAGATGTCTGGGGTTCTGCTCGGGAGAGCGTGGGGAGCCTGGGCGACGGCTTCCGGCGAGTGCAGGAAGCCACCACGGCAACGTGGGGTCAGGTGCTCGGCGACAGCATCACCCGCTCGATGATCGCAGAGTACAACCAGCCCTCTTTGCAGGACTGGCGCAAAATCTGCTCTGAGGTTTCAGCGGTTAGGGACTTCCGAACCCAGCGCCGCACGCATCTTGGCCAGTTCGCCAATCTCGCCACGGTGGCAGAAGGCGCCGTATACGTTGACGCCGTTGACTTGGTTGATACAGAGGAGACGTTCACGCTCACGAAGCGAGGAAATACGTATCCGCTAACGATGGAACTTCTGGCAAACGATGACGTGGGCGTTATTCGTGCATTGCCTGGCAAGATGGGGCGAGCTGCAGCGCAAACCCTTTACACGGCGTTCTTCGACACCCTGACGACTAACCCGGTGATGGGCGAAGACGGCAACGCCATCTTTCACGCTGCCCACAACAACACCGCAGCCCGGACCCTCTCGGGCGAGAATCTGCGGCTGGCACGGGTGGCCATGATGGACCAACCGGCCTACGGTGGAGCGGCTCAGTTGCTGGGCTTCTCTAATATCCCGAAGTACCTGATCGTGCCCAACGAGCTGGCCGATCTGGCCTGGACGCTGGTCAACTCGGCTGTGGCGCTGAGCGAGCCGGTGGGCGGGGCGAACCCCGATGATTTCCAGTCCACGGTGCCCAATGTCACTTACAACCGGACCATGGAAGTGATCGTAGTTCCGCACTGGACCTCGGCGGTGGACTGGTACGTGGCAGCCGACCCTCAGGCAACCCCCTGCATGGAGGTGGGATTCCTGGGCGGCAAGGAAGAGCCGGAGCTGTTCACCCGAGACGATGAGGCAGGAGATCCCACCAACAACCTGGCGGATTCCATCGACCTCAAAATCAGGCACATTTACGGGATCAAGTGCCTTGATTATCGCTCGATGTTCAGAAACGACACCTGATAGGTGACCAATAGGGGGAGGGGGTGGCCCTGGCTGCGGCCTTGGCCACCCTCACCTCCGCACTTTTCGAGGAGGCCCGCCGCTTGTCTGTTCTCGCCGATTTCAGAACGTGGATCGACGACAGGATCAGGGACGGCGCAGGCTTTCTGACCCAGGCTCAGAAGGATTCCGCTCTCGATGAGGCGCTTAACGTCTACTCGCGGCATCGGCCGCGGGAGATCGTGGCCGACATCGCAGGCAGCGGGGCTTATACCTACGCCCTGCCCGCCACCTGGGAGGCCGAATTCTCGATCATCGTGTCATTCGAGTGGCCCGCGGGCGACCAGTGGCCGAGCACGATCGAATCCCAACGCTTCCAAATCTATGACAGCGGCGCAGGCGATCAACTCCGAACTTTGGACTTCACGCCCAGCACCGGGCAAACCATGCGAATCGTCCACACTGCCCGCCACGCGGTGGCGGGGGCTTCTTCCACTGTGGCGAAGGCCGATGAGATAGCCGTCGCAGAGCTGGCCGCTTCGATCTGTCTTCGCCAGCTCGCCGCCAGGGCTGCCGACAGCCGGGACTCAACGATCCTGGCCGACGCCGTGGATTATGGCGGCTTGGTTCAGACCTACACCCAGTTAGCTGACCGGCTGCTGCGGGCCTACCGCGACCACGTTGGAGTGGGCAAGGAGGGCGAGAGCGAATCGGTGATGGCAGCGACGGCGATCCTCGACGTGGACCCGACGCTTGCATGGGGCGAGCAGCGCCTATTTCATAATCGGCGGTGGTTCTGATGGCCGCTGTCTCCGTCGATGCCTCTGACGTGGTGGAGTTCGCAAAGCAGATGCCGCTGTTCGGCCCGGCCATTGTAGAGCGGGAGATCGGCCATGCGCTGGTCAACGTCGGCGAGCTGGTCAAGCGTGAGGCCATGCTGAACGCCCGCACCATCTCCAACACAGGCGCACTAAAAGACAGCATCCGCCGCCGTGTCTTCGGTACGGGCTTCTCGCGATCTGTGGAGGTCGGCGTGGGCATCGAATATGGCGCCCCGGTGGAGTTCGGCACCAGGGCCGGCTACACGCCTCCGCTCAAGGCGCTGGAACTTTGGGTGCGCCAGAGGGGGCGGGGCACAGCCGGCGGCATTGGCGATGATTCCTGGGCCGAGGCCGAAAAAGTGCAGAACATAATCAGGCGGCGAGGCACCAAGGCTCAGCCGTTCCTGAACCCAGCAGTCGATGACAACATGACAGAAATCGAGGCCATCTTAGACAGGGCCTTGAGTGTGGCGACCACCAAGATCGCCAAGATAGGGAGATAAGCAATGCCGGCAACTTTTGGCGCATCCGTGGCCCTGGCGGGCAGTCAGGTAGACATTATCGAGGCATCGGCCGCGCACGCCGCAGACGGCCAGGCCGCCGGGCGCACCCTTGGCCCCTGCCGTTCTATCATCTTCGAAGAGGATGTCACGGTGGTGGGGGCGGGCAACGTTACCCTCTATTATGAGTATCAGGGCGGCGATACCAAATGGTATCCGCTGGCCAACTCTGCCGTATTGGCGGCGGTGGCGACATCCACCACGGTGATTAGCGACCCACCCCCGATGTTGATCCGGGTTCGCTGGGATGTCAGCGGCGGCGGCAACGTCACCTTTAGCGTCAAAGCTCGGCAGGTCTATTAGGGGTGATGGGTGAGCCTCAATACCATATTGGCCCAGGTCCGCAGCTACGTTGCCACGGCAGTGGGGGCAACGGTGCCGGTCCACGACGGGATCAGATGGGCGGCCTCGGAGTCAGATTTCAGGGCGTTGTTTCGAGACTCTGTCAACGGTCGCTTACACGGCTGGCAGGTGAGCTGGGGCGGGGCGGAGGAGGAGGTGGACGGCCTGCTCAATCTGAATCTTCGGACGCACACCGTGATTATCCAGGGGATCTATGCGGTAGACGATCCGGCAGTGGGCACCTCGATGACCTCAGAAGTTGCCTTCCGTGGAGTGGTCGAGTCGGTCTGCACGCAGCTCCGGGGAAACTTCACAATCGCCGGCGAGGCGATGAACGCAACACCGCCAGAGGTGGCGGCCTTCGAGCCGAGGATTATACGCGGGGTGCTCTGCCACTTTTCGGAGGTCCGGTTCGAGGCAATAGAGAGGCTGAGCTACGCATGAGCACTAAGCACAACACCGAAACCGACGGCCCCCTTCCCGCTGGAGCGTGGGAAGACCTGGGCGACAACAATTACAGGAAGATCGAACCGGCAAAGCCGGCGAAGAAGAAGGGAGCCAAGGGGAAGGACTAACCACCAGACCCAGCTCTCCCGTTATACCCGAGCGAGGAAGAAACAGGAGACGAGATGCCACTGACACGCCGCCAGCTTGTGCTAGCCAAGGTCGAAGCCGCCTATGCGACAGACCCAACCCACGCAGTCACAGACGCACAGCTAGTTCACGACTTCAGCCTTACCTTCAACGGTGAGAATTACGCCCGCGCTGTGCTGTCTCCGACGCTTTCGCCGATCCGAGCTTCGGTGCTCGGCAAGCGTTCGGTCACGATCACTTTCTGGCAGGAGATCCGCGGCAACGCTGGCGAATACGACGCCACCACGGTGCCGGAGTATGACGTGTTCCTTCGGGCTTGCGGCATGTCCGCTGTCTACGCTGGCGGCGGGCCTACCTGGACCTATGCGCCCCGCAGTAGCGGCTACGAGTCCTGTGCCATCGAGGCAGAGATCGACGGCGTGGTGGTTCAGGCTTTGGGCTGCCGCGGCAATGCGGTGCTCAACTTCGTTCCCGGCGAGCGTGGCCGCATCGAGTACACCTTCCAGGGGCTCTATACCTTGCCCGCCGACAGGGCGATGAGCACACCTAACTATACTACCGACATAGCGCCGCCCATCGTGGCCGCTACCGGCTATCAGCCATGGGCAGAGAATCCCGCAGCGGGGGTGTTCGGTCATGTGCGCTCTCTGGTGGTGGACTTCAGAAATCAGGTTGTGGCTCGGGAGTCGCTGACGGTTGGAGCCGAAGGCATCGCAGGTTTCGAGATCGTGGGCCGGGGCACCGTTGACGATCCGGGCATGTCGGCCACGCTGGAGGTAGAACAGAAGGCGCACGCAAACGGCGATGACTTCTTCACCCGTTACAACGCCAGAACCACCGCGGGATCTGCTTCGGTTCAGGTTGGCAGCGCAGCTCACAATCAGCACACCTTCACCCTGGCGGGGATGTTCATCGAGGAGGTCCAATTCGGCGACCTTGATGGAAGGGTTGGCAACGTCCTTGATTGTCGGCTGGTTGGAACCGGCAGCGGCGACAACGAGATCACCCTGGTGACCACATAATGGCGGACATCAGAGACGATCTAACCTATATCCTCGAGGCGCACCGAGACACGGCCGAGCCTGCCCGCTGGGTTTACTCGCTGCCGAGTGCCGATGACGTGATGGGCGCTCGACGGATGGCGGTGAAGGTGGCCAGGGATGCCCGCCTAGCCGCGGCCGATGGCGATGAAGAGCCGGAGCGAGCACCGGCCGATTCGATGGACATGGATGAGTTTGCCGTGTCCTTGGTGGCTAGCTGCCTGCGCTCGGTGGATAATCTCAGCAAGGGCGGGCGGCCTATGGTCTACCCCGCAGGCGCAGCAGTGGCAGAGCGGCGGGCCTTCGTGGGGACGCTTCCTTATCGCTGGATCGCAGAGCTGGCCGGAGCTGTTCAGGAAGACGCCGACCTTGACGATGAGGAGGCGGTTAGTATTGCTTCGACTGGGGGCGTCTCTCCTAACGGCAAAGGCGGGTCAGTTCGATTGCCAGACATGTCCGCCCCAAGTGCAGCGTGAACGGGGGTGCTCTCGCTTTGGCTGGCGTCGGCCCTCGGTGGCACCTTTCGCGGTAGACTCGCCGGGCGGCCCTCGGGAGTTCTTCGATTGTGTCGTCAACGTGATCCCGGAGTCGCTGCGTGGTTACTTGCGAGCCTTCGTCCACCACAAGGCCGGCAACCCCTGGCACAGCGGCGGCGTCGGGTCGTGGCCTTGGCGGTACATCAGAGCGATGGAGATCATCGGCGCCGAGGTCAACGAAATCGAGGCCGCCAACCGTGAACGGGAGAAGGCGATCCGCTCCACGCCTGCCGGGCGGGCTTTGCGTGGGCCGATTAGGAGTGCTGTCTAGTGGCTAGATCTACGAAGCGTGATCTGGTTGTTAGGATCAAGGCAACCGAAGACGTCAGCACGGCCTTCAACAAGATCAAGACCACCGGGGCGGGGGCATCTGGGGTGCTCAAGCAGGTGGCCGCCCATGCTGCCGGGCTTGGCTTGGCTATGGGCGTGCGCGGCATGGCCGGCTCCGTAGCAAACGCGGCCAACGCCTTTGCGGATTTTGACCGATCTGTCCGTCGGGTCGGCACCCTGATCCCAGGCCAAAAGGCATTACTAGGCGGCCTGCGGAAAAGCATCGAAGACCTTTCCGCCGCTTATGGACTGCAAGCCAAAGACGCCGCTGACGCCACCTTCCAGGCCATCAGCGCAGGCATCGAAGCGAAGACGGCGGGCGAGTTTATGGACACCGCCGCCCGCAGCGCGGTGGCCGGCTTCTCGACTCTTGAAGAATCCGTCAGCGGCTTGACCACCGTAATCAACGCGTGGGGCTTGGAAACCAAAGACGCCAGCAAGATCGCCGATGCCATGTTTGAGGCCAACAAGCTGGGGGTCACGACCACCAGAGAGCTGGGCAACTCAATCGGCACGGTGGCATCAATGGCCGCCGAGACGGGGGTGAGCTTTCAGGAGGTGCTGGCCGCCACCGTTGCGCTGACCAAGGCGGGCATCAGCACCTCCGAAAGCATGACCGGCCTTCGTGCGATCCTGTCTTCGCTGCTCGGGCCTTCGTCCGAGGCCGAGAAGGCCGCCTCAAAGCTGGGCATCAAATGGAACACCGCCACGCTGAAGGGGCGGGGGCTGTCAGGCGCCATAGAGGAGTTACAGAAGGCCGCCAAGATCGGCGGCGCAGAGCTGATCAACCTGTTGATCCCGCGGGTGGACGGCGCATCAAAGGCCATGCGCCTAGCGGGAGAAGAGGGGGCGGCAGACTTCGCCCGTGCCCTGGGCAATATCACATCGAAGAGCGGGCAGACCGCTGACGCCCTGGCAGAGCTGGAAGGCCCCAGCCTGCGGATGAAGCAACTTAGCGAAGAGTTGAGCAGGAACTGGCGGCAATTCGGCGAGATGGTGCTGCCAAGTGTCGTATCCGCCATGGGTGCTCTCAATGCCGCCGTGTCTGCGCTGACCGGGAATGCCGCCTTCCAAACCGGAATAACAAAAGGCATCGCCAACCAAGAAGAAGCCGTCGAGGCGCTGGCCCGCCGTCTTCAAGCCGGAAAGGTTACGCTGACCGAATGGCTGCTCGTCCAAGCGCATTGGAAGCGGAGTGGCGTCGATGTCATGAAGGTTCTGGGTGAGCAGACCGACGCCGGGCTCCCCAAGTATGGCGCAGCCATGGACAAAGCAATAAGCCTTCAGGCCCAGGCAGCCACCAAGGCAGACGAGCTAAAGAAAAGCCTCGAGGGCGTCGCAAAGGTTATCGTCTTCGACGAAGGCGACATCATCACCGCCCGCCCGAAGGCGAAGGCCACCAAGGCGGCAGGGCCGCTGACGCCCAGGGAGTCAGCCCTGATGAGCGGCGAGCTGGCGGGGGCTATTGCTTTCGAGACGGACGCCATAGAGCGATCCACCGAGGCGCTGGGGGCAAACGCTGATGCCCTGGCCGGGTTGGCTGGGGAGATGGGCGCAGCCCTTGAGGGGGTGCTGGCGGGAGATGAGGCGTGGAGCCGCCAAGCGGGCGGGGCGTTACTGTTTCAGGAGCGAGTCAGGGAGTTGGCAAACGTCCAAATCCAGCTCAAGGCAGACTTCGAAGCAAGCAAGATCAGCCAAGACCAGCTCACCGAAGGCTTGGCGGCCGGCTCGGCAAAGATCCAGGCCATCAAAGACGACTGGGCCAGCTATCAGGATGCCGTCAGGGCCGCCGCCCAATCCACCGAAGAGGAAACAGAGCGCATGACGGCGGCCATGGAGCGGAACGCCCAGGCTTCCCGGCAGATGGCGGCGAGCATTGCGGCCAGCTTCATCCAGTCCAGCGTGCAGGCAGCATTCGCTCAGGAGGACTTTGCCGACGCTATGCTAGGGATCGTTGCCCAAAGCCTAACCCGGCTGGGTGGTGCCATGATCGCCAGCGGTACGGCGACCATGGCCATGGGGCCGGGGGCGGTGGGCCTATTCGGACTCAACCCGCCCGGCCTCATCGCTGGCGGCGTCGGGATGGTGGCGGCAGGCGCCGCGCTATCGTCGGCCTCATCCGGGGCTGGCAGTAGCGGCGGTGGTGGTGGTGCCCGGGCGGCTTCGCCGGCACCGGCAGCGGTTGGGGGTGGCCCGCTGCCAAGCATGGCCACCGGCGGCGGCGGCGGGGTTTCTTCCCGTGTCATCAACGTGAACATCGGCGGCAGCGTGATCCGCGAGCGGGAGCTGGGGCGGGCTGTCGCCGGGGCGCTCGGCGAAAGTGATCGAAGCGGCCAGAGCAGGCGGGGGCGATAGATGGCTGGAGCAGGAACCATCCCGAAGTTTGCCTGGCCGGCAACCATCGACAGTACAAACGACGTGATCCGCTTTGAGGAGTGGGATCCGACCGCGGACGGCGGGGCCGGGGCATGGGAAGCCGGAGACGCAGACATCACCGACGGCGATCACTTCTGGAGGGGAGACGGGACCGCAAACGATCTGGCCGCCCGGCTTCAGGCTGCGTTGATCGCAGCTTCGCCCAATTCGGCAACATACGCCGTGGCCCTGACCAGCACGGGGATCCTGCGAATCATCATGACCCAGATCGGCACCGCCGAGAACTTCCGGCTAATCTGGGGCACGGGCGACGCATCCTCGGTGCTCTATGGCTTCATCGGCGGCACCGATACGGCGTCCACCTCCGGCGGCTTCGCCACGCTCTATAGCGATCATCAGGTGGGCAACGTCTGGCTGCCCGAGCAGGTTTACGTTGACGACTCGGAGAACGTGCCCCAGTACCG
>CAACVE010000090.1_pt1 | contig 16021 bp, 22 predicted proteins | sample 2381751 | NCBI WGS metagenome assembly CAACVE01 (sample SAMEA5211968, study PRJEB30684) | marine metagenome | biome: Marine; feature: Epipelagic; material: Water | collected 2015-10-15 | depth 2000 m | reverse complement strand
AGATTACAAGGTGACTGGAGTTCAGACGTGTGCTCTTCCGATCTTGATCAAGTTGATGGCTGGGAGCCGGATCCGGTTGTTGGTATGGATGAGACTGAGGTTATTGATTGTGCTGACTCGTTCTTCGCCAACCTGAAAATCCCAACCCAGATAGTTGATAATGGAATGGCATCTTACAGCCCAGAAGAGGACATGGTTACGTTGCCTCCTCGTTCAGCATTCAAAGCTACTAAGACCTCGAGTGTCACGCAGAATTATTATGGTGTCAAGGCGCACGAATATATTCATGCCACTGGGCACAAAACTCGTTGCGATAGAAAAATGCCGAGTTATGCAATTGAAGAGTTGGTTGCGGAAATTGGCTCGGCGATGTTGTGCGGCCAGCTGGGGATCTCCATGACAGTGCGGGATGATCACGTGGCCTATATAAAGAGTTGGCTCAAAGCTCTGCAAAACAATAAGCAGCTCATATTCACCGCAGCCGGTAAATCTCAGGCAGGTGTTGATTGGATGAATGTTCAAAATGCTTGGAAGTAAAAGGAACCATGGCAGCTTGGAAGAGATGCTGCTGAACGAGGCATCTGCGCTGGAGGAGCGTGGGTGCTTGGCTGGGGCTGAACAAAAGTTGCAGGAGGCATTGAACGCTGATCAATTGCAAAATGATTCATTGCGGCAGATTAAGGATAATTATTACAAGTACGATATTTATCCTATCACTCGTGAATTTATGTACAGCTGGATGCTGGAGGAGGATATTGATTGGTCAGATATGCCTGACTTCAGAGGCTCTCTTTACGTACGGCTCCGGTATTGGAGAGAATTGAGGAAGGAAGACAGCACTTTACTTCCGTTGTGATTGCGGTCATACTAAGTGTGCGAAGCCTCATCTCATGGTTTTGCCTCCCTGAGTACAAACTAGCCCTGAGAAATCAGGGCTTTCTTTTTGGCCTCTTTGCAGACATAATAACCTTATTGGCAAACTGTCATTTGTTGACAGTGAGTTAGGCGGAGGAAGGAATTGCCGGAGAAAGAGAAAAGGAAGCGTGGTCGTCCACGCAAAAAGCCTGAGCCTAAGGTGCAGGTGCAAAGGCCGATTGATGACAGTCCTCGCAACTCTCACCTCAAGTGGAATGGTAAGGTTAGCGAGGAGGTAAAGTTTGATGGGAGATTTTCTTCTGTTGAGCCGTTGAAGAACCAACAGCCCGGACGCAAAGGTCCGTACAAGTGGAACCATCGTGCTTTGCAGAACTGGATCATGGGCCAAGCTGATCCGGCTGGCTTCCTTGCTTCGGTTATGGCTGGCAAGGAGATTTTCCCTGTTTACGCGCAAGATGAAGAAGGCAATGTCCGGCATGTTGGCAAGATATCTGCCGATCCGGAGCTTAGGATCATGGCTGCTAAGACATTGCTGGCCAAGTGTTTGCCAGATCTCAAGGCTGTTGAGATAAATCAGACAATCGAAGAACGCAAGATTATTGACATCAGCGCACTGAGTGATAATGACCTCACCACAATTGAGCGAGTTCTTGAACACGCTGTCATTGACGGAGATCCGAGCGGAGAAGATGCGCAGATCTCTGAAGCAGTTTATTCAGGAATCCTGGAAGATAATAGAACCGGGACGTGAGTTCTACGACAACTGGCACATTGATGCAATCTGCGAGTACCTGCAGGCTGTTGCTGATGGTGATATTCGTCGACTAATAATTAACATCCCACCTCGGCATATGAAGTCTATCACAGCGTCAGTTGCACTTCCTGCATGGCTGTGGACGCGCGATCCATCAAAAAGATTTCTGTTTGCATCGTACGCAAATTCCCTGTCAATAAGGGACTCCGTCAAATGTCGCCGACTGCTTGATTCGTCTTGGTATAAGGAACATTTTGGCGAGCAGTTCAAATTGACAACTGATCAGAATCAGAAGCAGAGATTTGATAATGATAAGACTGGTTATCGCATAGCCACTTCTGTTGATGGTGCGTTGACTGGTGAAGGTGGCGACATAATTGTTATTGATGATCCGCACAATGTGCGCGAGGCAGAGAGCACAACTGTGCGTGAAGGTGTGCTTGATTGGTGGGATCAAGCTATGCAGACGCGGCTGAACAATCCCAAGACAGACTCTTTTATTATAATCATGCAGCGTGTTCATGAAGTTGATCTTACTGGGCACATTCTTGCAAACGATCTTGATGGTGACTGGGATCATCTCTGTCTTCCTGCGAGGTATGAACCAGACCATCCCTCAATTGTTGGTGGGACTAGTAAGAATGTTGATCCTCGGACAAAGCGTGGTGAACTGTTGTGGCCGGACAGAATTGACGAGCGCACTCTTGATTCTCTTGAGCGTTCGTTGGGCGAATATGCAGCAGCTGGACAGCTTCAGCAGCGACCGATGCCTCGTGGCGGGACAATCCTGAAGAGCAAATGGTGGCAACCTTGGGAAGTCGAGAAGCTCCCGGAAATTGAATATGTTCTTCAGTCCTGGGACACTGCATTTTCTACCAAGGAGCATTCGAGTTATTCGGCGCGCACTACTTGGGGTGTGTTCACACGTGATGGGATATGGAATGCTATTGTTCTTGATTGCTGGTATGATCGTGTTTCTTACCCTGATTTACGACGTGAAGCACAAGACTCTTATAAAGAGTATGAGCCAGATGCAGTTCTTATTGAGAAGAAGGCAAGTGGCCAGAGCTTGATACAGGATCTGCGCATGGCTGGCATTCCTGTTCTTGAATATCTTCCTGACAGAGACAAAGAGGCGCGTGCCCATGCTGCGTCTGCGCTGTTGGAAGATGGAAGAATTTGGTTTCCCTCAAGCCGAAAATGGGCTAAAGATTTAATAAGCATATGCGCAGCTTTCCCTGTCGGCGAGAATGACGATGTCGTTGACACCTGCACACAGGCTTGGCTGCGGCTACGCAAAGGGTGGTTCCTTGGCCATTCGGAGGACTGGGAGGATGAAGAGCAGCCACCCAAACAGAAGGTAGTTTTATATGGCTAGAGATCCGATGACTGTTATTCCATTTTCCTCAGGAATTCCTGATGATGGTTTGCAAGTTGAAGAGTTGCCAGATGGCGATGTGCTGGTTGGCGCTCCGGAAATAGAAGAGGAAGAGGAGCAGAGCTTATTTGACGAAAATCTTGTTGGCCAAATTAATCAAAGAGATCTCACAGCCGCAGCTTCTGAATTAATTGATTTCTTTGAATCTGACAAAGCTGGACGTTCCGAATGGGAGCAGCGCTATAAAGATGGCCTCAAGACACTTGACCCAGAAGGCAATCTTGTTGACGATGATGAGGATCGCGCTGTCCGAGGTCTGAGCCAAGTTGTTCATCCGTTGATCGCTGAAGCAGCTACTCAATTTCAATCACGCGCAATTGCCGAGCTTTACCCTTCGAGTGGACCAGTGCGCACCATCATCATTGGTGAAGCAACGGATGAGCTTGAAGAGCAAGCAACCCGCGTCAAGGAATATATGAACTATCAGATCACACAGAAGATGCCAGAGTTCTTCCCTGATTTGGATAAGATGCTTTTCCATCTGCCATTAGTCGGCCAAACATTTAAGAAGGTTTGGTATGACCCAGCAATGGAAAGGTTGACGGCACGCTTTGTTCAAGCCGAAGATTTCGTCGTTTCCCCAGACAGCACCGACCTCCGCACTTCGCCACGTTATACCCAGACAATTAAGTTATCACGCAATGACTACAATCGCTTCGTCAAGGCAGGTTATTACGAGGCTCTTGGCACACAGGTTGGCGGCTATGGTAGTGATGACCCAAACACCATTGAGCAGATTGAAGGCATTTCGGCTTACGACGCTGAGAGGGATGATGGCACCGTTGTTCTTCTGGAGATGCATACCTATTATATGTTTGATGGGATTGATGGGGCAGACTTAACAGATGACAATGCGGTTGCGTTGCCGTATGTGATCACGATTGAGCAGGAAACGGAAACAATCGTTGCCATCCGCCGCAATTGGCAAGAGGACGATGATCTCCAGGAAAAGCGAGATTGGTTTGTTGAGTATAAGTTTCTCCCCGGTTTAGGGTTTTATGGCTTTGGGCTTTATCACATTATTGGTGGCCTAGGCAAAGTTGCCACAGGTTCTTTGAGGGCATTGCTTGATTCAGCAGCATTCGCCAACATGCAAGGCGGATTCAAGCTGAAGGGACGTGTGCCTGGTGGAGAGATGGACATTGGTCCTGGTGAGTTTGTTGATCTTGATGCAACCGTTGACGATGTCAAAAAGGCAGTCATGCCTTTGCCATTCAAGGAACCGTCAGGAACTCTTTTTCAATTGCTTGGGTTCATCGTTGAAGCTGGTCAGAGGTTCGCAGCCATTGCCGATCTGAATGTGGGCGAGGCAAACAACAATGCTCCTGTTGGCACGACGATCGCGCTGCTTGAGCAGGGTTCAAAGATTTTCAGCGCAGTGCACAAAAGGCTGCATGTTTCGCAGAGTCTTGAATTCAAATTGATGGTGACGTTGAATTCTCTTCACCTTGATGATGAGGTTGAGTTTGCTGCAGCCGGAGTTTCCGGTGTTGTGAGGCGTGCGGACTTTGACGACCGTATTGACGTTGTCCCGGTTTCGGATCCTAATGTTTTTAGCTCAACGCAACGTATTGCCCAGGCACAAGCAGTGTTGGAGATGGCCAATTCGGCACCTCAGCTTCACGATACCTACGAAGCATACAAGAGGATGTACGAGGCCATAAGGATTCAAAATATTGACGAGATCTTGATTGAGCCGGAAGAAGCAGCGCACCTTGATCCAATTGATGAGAATATGGCGCTCCTCCTGGGCAAGCCAATCAAGGCTTTCAATGATCAGAATCACGAGGCGCATATCGCTGTTCACATTCAGTTCATGAACGATCCTTCCTTGGCTGGCAATCCTGCTGCGCAGGGTACGCTTGGCCCGGTTTTGATTGCGCATATTGCTGAGCACGTGGCGCTCCTTTATCGTTTGAGGATGGAGGAGGCTATGAATATTCAGTTGCCAGAGCTGCCTGATCTGCGCGATCCTCGCTTCAGGTTTGATGATGTTCCGCCAGAACTTGATAACGCAATTGCCGAGCGTGCAGCTCAAATTGTTCAGCAAGCTCCGCAGATGAAACCAATACCCGGACTTTCTGACATGGGTGGTCAAGGCCAGGGTCAAGGCCAAGATCCATTAGAATATGCCAAGCAGCTCGCCCAATTAGAAGCCGAATCATTGAAGGCTCGCACTGAGGCGCAAATTCAATCTGATCAGGCCAAGGCAAAATCCAACATGGAGATTGAACAAGCCAAGGCCCAGCAGCAAATGCAGATGCAAATGGCCAAGATGCAAGCAGATCTTGAGGCCAAGATCGCCAAGCTCCAAGCCGAAGTTCAAATTGCCCAGCAGAAAGCTGCCTCCGACGCCCAGCGCGAGGAAATCAAGACAGACGCCGAAATGCAGCGTGACGAGGTCAAAGCTCGATCAGAAATGCAGCGTGACGAAGCCAAGGCAGCTCTCGATATGCAAGTCGAAGAGACTAAAGCTGCCGCAGAGATCCAGCGTGCAAATGTCAAGGCAGTCAATGAAGGAGATATAATTTAATGGCCCCACCTTTACCACCAGCTCGCCCAATGGGTTCGGGCTCTGTTTCAGACTTTGAGTTTCAGCGGTATGTTGATGCCCTCGGACAAATGGGACAACAGCAACCACAGCAACCACAGCAACCACAGCAACCAATGGGTTCAGGCTCAACTACAGATATGGAAAAAAGAGCATATCAAAGATATATTGATGCCTTGGGCAGATTGCGTGCCGCAGAGCAACCATCTGATAGGCCTATTGGTTCAGGCTCAACTACAGACTCTGAGTTTCAACGGTATACTGCGCCACCAATAGATTCGGGTCCGATGGGAGATTTCACCTCTGGTTTACCTCCTGAGTTTTCTGAGGCAACAGCAGCAAAGAATGAATATGAAAAAATGCGTCATTACAATAGGGTGATGGGTAGTGGCTCATCTTCAGATGCAGAGTGGCGAGCTTATGAAAAAGCCACCAAGCCACCATCAATTGGCCCACTCGAAGATTTCTTTAGAAGTATGAGAAGGAAACTTCCTTGAAGACAAAGATAGGAGAAGAATGATGAAGTGGATAAAAGACAGAATCGTTGAGCCCACGAGTTGGCTTGCTGTTGGTATTGGAGCCATTTTGATTGCGATGCTTATTCCAAAATTGGCTCTTACACTTATGATAGTTGCAGCTGTCACAGTTGCAGCCGGAATCATCATGAAGGAGAGGGGCAATGGCTGAGGACGTTGTTGACGTAAGGGCAATGTTCAATGCCAAGATGGGTTTCTCGGCCGACGATGTGCCGATGGACGATGAGCAGATAGGAAATTTCTTGATGCTCTGCCATCAATCCATGCTTGGTGTTGGCAATGGTGACGAAGAAGAAATGGATGTCAAGGTGATCAAAGTTCATGATGGAAATATCCATGGCATGATGAACAAGCTCCTTGGCCCAGGAGGGATGTGATATGCCTAAAGGTGCAGGAACTTATGGTAAAAAGCGTGGCCGTCCACCCAAGAAGAAGTCACTCAAGCGTAGGAAAAGATAAACATGGCGGAAGAAGAAGGTGGCACCCTAAGTACCGAACACAAATCCGGTTCAGTTACTGAAAAGGCCTCCGCCACAGCTGAAATCAAAAGTAGTTCAAGCAGCAAGGATGGTCAGGATTCCGCCAGTGCGAGTGCGGGCTTTGACCAGAAGGCTTCAGCCTCCGCACAAACTCATTACAAGGATGCTTACGGAGGCATCTCCGCCACTGAACAAACGGGTGCTTCTGAGCATGCCGACGGCAGTATCGGAGTTGAAGGCGTCAAGGCCTCCGGCGGGGTGAATGTTGGCTCGGATGTGAGCGTTGGGGTGAAGGGTGGTGTAAAGGGTGAGGATGGTTCCGTTTCTGGCGGCACTAGCGCAACTGTTGGTGATCATCTGGCAGCTTCCTTCAGCGGCCAACTTACGTCCAAGGACCACGTTGTAACACTCCATGCCGGAGGCCAACTTGCCGCAGTGATTGGCATCAAAGGCCATGTCACAGTCAAGATCGACGAGAAGCCAATTATCAATGCTGTGGATGATACGGGCGATGAACTCAAGAAGATCTTTGATATAGGTTGAGCCATGCCACTCAACAAAGTTAAAGGCGGCTGGAAATGGGGCAAGTCCGGCAAGGTCCACAAGACCAAAGCCGCAGCCCAACGCCAAGCTCGCGCAATCTACGCCTCCGGTTATAAGGGCAAGAAGCGTGTCTAAAGCCACAGCAGTTAAGACTAGACACAGAAATTAAAGAGATTGAATGATGGCCAGAGCCAGAATAAAAACGGTTGCTGCTGCAGAGATCCGCGCTGCCAAGAAATTCCTGGAGCGTCGCGGTATAACACCCAAAGACATCTCCCCACGGAAGTTCGCCCAAGCCGCCAAGGAACTTGACGCATCGTTCATTGAGACATTAGCCATCCTCGCCCAGGAGATTGAAGGAGGCCACGGCTAATGTCTAAAGCAAAAGCAGTTCGTGGTGCCTTGGGCGCATTGACAGATGCAGTTTCTAAAGTTTTGCCAGATGATATTTCTAATCTGCCGAGCTACAAAGAGGCAGTAAGAGCTTTTAAAAGATCTGTGATGGGAGATGAAGAAAGTCTTTCTGTTGCAGAAATGAAAAAAATTCCAGACGCTGCAGTTGATGCTGAAGATATTAGAGGGATTGCGTATGGTTTTGAGAGTGATAAAGACATCTTCAGATTAAATCGAGATCCTTTTGATGATTGGGCAGCTGGAAAAATTGATCTGCAAGATTTTCAAAAAATACACCCTCCAACACCTGAACAAATGAAATATAAAGCTCCTGGAGATCCTGCTTATCCTTGGGATCACGCATATCCAAGCATACCACCAATCTCAGGTACTGAGTTTTTAGGTGGTGCGAATTATCCTCTTGATCCTAGGTCTTATGTTCTTAGGGATCTTGAAATGAATTATGGCTTGTCAAAACCAGAGATAATGGATTATCTTAAGAAGAATGATTTGATTGCCGGTAAATCATCAGAAGATTTTGATTTCAATGAACAGCAAATACAGGCTTTAAAAGATGCATTTGCATCTGGTGACCCAAACAACCCAATCGTTAAAAGGGTTCGTGGTGCACTTGCTGATCTTTCAGATGAAGATGACCTTGTTGAAGTTACCCCAGATATGATCTATGGGAAGCCAAACTAGTGGTCGGTTGGCGGATGAATAATGTCTAAAGCAAAAGCAGTTCGTGGTGCTTTAAGCAACATAATAGATGCTGTAGATCTTTTTAGGAAGAAGCCTATCTCCAAAGAAGAGCAAGAGCTACTTGATAAACTTAGAGGATCAACTTTAAGAACATTTGAGGGAGAGACGCTTGATCTTTCTAAATATAGTGATGATGAATTACTAAAAGTAGCGAAGCCTGTTCCGTGGCCTGATCCACATCATTCCGACAGAGAGATGTCTAAATTTATGGGGTTAAGTGACGAGTTTATTGATGCTGAAAAAGAAGCAGGAGTTCGTTTTTTTGAGAAACCTACTTATTTTGAAGATATTAAAGACAGCATCTCATCATCTCAATTAAACGATTTAGAGCAAATTTTTGGGAGGAAATTAAATACATATAAAATAAATGATATTCTTGCAGATCCAGAACAGCCATTATCAGATTTGATAAAAAGTTCTTTGAAGGATGAAGATAGAATTAAAGGTTCATCTTTTATTGTTTGGGATCCCGAGAAGCAAACTCGTTATCTTGCCAATACAAGTGGAGCTAATAAATATATCAGAATGTGGACAGGGATTGATTACGAATAATGTCTAAAGCTCAAGCAGTCCGAGGTGCCCTTGAAGCATTGGTCGATGCCTATAAAAGGACATTTGACCCTGAGACATATTACCATGGGACAACTGATCCAAATATAAAAAAGTTTGATCCAAGGTCACGAGAAGCAACCTATTTCACTGCTGATCCTAATTACGCAAGTGGTTATTCTGACCCAGCAAGAATTGGTAAATTTGAATCGACTAAACCGGAGGCTGCGGTAGTTTATCCTGTAAAAATAAAAACTGATGAAATATTTGATTACTCTGATGAAAAGAGTTGGCAAAAGCTATATGAAAGGGATGAGGCGCTTGGGGGACCTACAGGGACTGAGAATCTTGAAGAGTATATGCATCATTTTAAGAGGCAGTTTCAAGATTCTGCTGACCTCATTGCTGGAGAATATCGTGCTTATGAGGGGCATGTTAATTTTTTAAATTATTTGAAAGAAAGAGGTTTCAGAGGCTATAGAACAAACGAGCCAGAGACAATAGCCCTTTTTCACCCAGACAAAGGTGATGTCCGTTCGATCCATGCCAAGTTTGATCCTGAGAAGTCCGAATCGGGCAACATACTTGCCTCAGTTCCTGCGGCTGCTTTGTTTGCTCTTGGTGGCGCTGGTGCCCTCAGTAATTTGGCGGATGAATAATGTCTAAAGCACAAGTAACCAGAGAAGCCTTTGCCGAACTTTCCGATGTTGCACGCAGATGGTATCTGTCTTTGCAAAAGCCACTCGGATGGGCTTTAACACGAGAAACGTTGTTCCCAGGTAAGCCAGCTGCGTTTGCCAATGAAGATCTTCAGGAAGTTATTAGCTCACCTAAGTTTTTGGAAAAGCTCAAGAATTTTGGAGAGGAATTTCCAGAGGGATTCCGGCAATATGATTATCCTGCATTGATAAGTGCTCTTGATGAAACTGCTAAGGGAAATATAGATCTCGCTCTGATTGATCCAAAAGATTTTAGAATGCTTGCCAATCGTGGGCTTGAAAGATGGTTGCCTCCTGAGGGTAATTTAGATCCTAATGATCCGGTTACTTTAGAGATAATAAGAAAAATTAATCATTATGCAGACATGTATGAACATGGTCTTCAATTTGATGCCATTCCACATTTATATGGAACAAAGCCGATTGATGACAGAATTATTAAAATGACTGGGCATCAAGGTCGTCATAGAATGAGAGCCCAGGAGAAACTTGGTGCAAATAAGGCACTTGTCAAGATTGCCCCCACTCCACATCTGCAACAAATACGCGCTTCCGAAGTTGACCCAGGGACACTTTTACAACCGGAGCCATATTTTAAAGATCCAGCCTCACGATTTCGTTTGGATGCTCCCGCTGTTACCCCTGGTCCTTATAAGTCAATTGCGGATGTTTTGAAATTTTTGAGTCTTGGCGGATTTTCCTTTGGAGCTTTGAAGGATCTGGCCGATGAATAGAACAGGATTTAGTAAACTCTTAACCCCAGCCAATGGAAGGAGAAAACCATGGCAAAAGCAAAAGAAGACAAAAAGAAGGCCGCGCCGTCGCTCGAAGAGAGGGTAAAAGCTATCGAGGAGTTCCTGCAACACAACACGAGGTTCAAAAGTGTCGACTAAAGATGTAAAAGTGCACGTAACTGGCGTTTCCATGTTAATTGAAGCGGAGTTAAAAAAGAATGACGATAAAAGAGCTCCTGGAAAGGATAAAGAAGCAGCTCCAGACAAGGAAAAGCCAGTTAGCGAGTGATATGGTTGAAGGAAGGATCTCCGACCTCAATCATTATCATAAAAGCGTCGGTATTGCGGAGGGTTTGGTTATTGCCCAAGACATTATTGACGAAATTTTGAAACAAATGGAAGAAGAGGATGAATAATCATGTCTCATCAACATGTTCCCCAACCAATCGGTTGGAAAGTGCTCGTCAAACCGATCGAGCCAAAGCAACAGACTGAAGGTGGTATTTATTTACCAGATTCAACAGTTGAAGCGGAAGAATACCTCGTTGCCCAAGGACATATAATGGCTATGGGCGAACTCGCCTATCATGAGAGGGAAAGTGGCCAAAAGTGGAAGGGAAAGTGGCCAAAAATTGATGACCATGTGACTTTTGGGAAATATGCAGGTCAAAAACTCATTATCAATGGGGGAGAAAAGCTGCTTCTTCTTAATGATGATGAAATAACCTCCATTATTCCCAATGGATGCGAGGTTAACAATTATGTCTGATCAAAAAGAGCTCGAAGAGCAGATTGCTAATACTCCTCTTGAAATAGAGATAACTGAAGATGTCCAGGAAGCAGCTCCTGAACCAGAAGTTGAAGAGGAAAGGTCCGAAGACGACAAGGAATTTAGTCGAAAAGTCCAAAAAAGGATTAGCACCCTCGTTCAACAGCGTAAACAAGCTGAAGCCGAGCGTGATGTTGCGTCTCAAGAACTAGAATCCTTCAAGCAGCGGTTGAATCGTCTTGAAGCGGGCAATAATCAACAAGCCCAACAGGATTTTCAGAGTCGCTATCACCAAACACGTCGCGGATTGCAAAGTGCGATTGAGGAAGGTGATACTGCATCTCAAGTTGCTCACCAAGAACAGCTTGCAGATATGCGCGCAGCTATGCGGGTTGCTGAAATGCAGCGTCAAGCACGCGTCCAACAACAAGTTTCGCCAACTGTTGGACGCGCAGCGCAAATTCAGGAGGAGCCGACACCTGTTAAAGCCATTGATTGGTGGCAACAGAACCGTTGGTTTAATTCTGATGGGTTTGAGAGAGAGACTGCAGCTGCCAGAGCTATTGATGTGCAGCTAGATCTTGAGGGATATGATAAGGAATCAGATGATTATTATGAGGCTCTCAATGATCGTTTAAGAAAAGTCTTTCCAGAAGTGATTTCTGACGCTAAAGTAACGCAATCTTCTAGGTCGAAAAGCAGATCACCAGTTGCACCTACTGCCGGTGGACCTAGTCGAAAAGGGAATAGGGTCAAAATGACGAAGGACCAATTGCAAATTGCTCGTGAATTAGGGATAACTGATGAAAAAGGCCTAAAAGCCTATGAAGCAGAAATCCAAAATTCTCAGCAGGAGACCAACAATGGTTGATAAACGCAATGTCCGAGCCAATGAGACTCGTTCCGAAACTCGTGAGAAGGATTCTCGCGCGAAAACTCCTTGGAAACCAGCATCTTTGCTAGACGCTCCGCCACCTCGACCAGGAATGGTGCAAAGATGGGTTACCACCTCGATTCTGGGGAAAGAAACACCCGACAATGTCTATAAACGGCAGCGTGAAGGGTGGAGTCCGCGAGCAGCGGACACCGTTGGTGATTTTCCTATACCGACAATCAACCACGGGCAGTGGTCAGGATGCATTGGTATTGAAGGTATGATTCTTTGCGAAATGCCAGTAGAAACTCATCGTGAGATGAAAGACTATTATGCTGGCAAATCTGAAGAATTGAACGAAACCATCAGTGCCGAACTCCGGAGTACTGAGAGGGCAGGAGGAATTCCCATCCAGCAGGACAGGAGTTCAAGTGTGAGTCGTGGCAGTGGTGTCACTGTCATGGAGGATTAACCTTTTCTTACGAGAGGTAGGAAAATATGGCTAATGCAGATGCAGCCTTTGGCTTCGTCCCTGTTCGTCATCTTTCTGGCTCAGGTTCTGTAAGGACCAATAAGTACACCATTACGAGCACTCTTGCCGAAAACATCTTTAATGGAGATCTCTGCATTATTGATGCCAACGGTGCGGTTACACCTCATACTGCTACTGAGGTAAATAATATTGGTGTGTTTGGTGGTGTTTCTTACACTGCGTCAGATGGCTCCTATAAATATAGTGAGTATTGGCCATCAGGTACTACAGCCACTAATATCATAGCCTATATTTACGATGATCCGTTCATTGTTTATAAGGTTCAATCGGCAGGTACCCCTGCTCAGACTAACATTGGCAACTGTGCCGATGTTGTTGCTGGGGCAGGGTCAACCACCAGTGGCCAATCAGGCTTCGAAATATCTGGCACAATGGCGGCAGGCACCGCAACGTGCAAGATAATGGCTCTTTGGGATTCCCCAGAGAACTCTTTCGCGGCTAATGCTGTTATGGAGGTTCTTATCAATGAGCATCTCTATAAAGACAGCGCTGGTATTTAAGGAGGGCTTGAATAATGGCAATGCATAGAGCGCAATTTGCTAAGATGCTTGAGCCCGGACTTAATACTTTGTTTGGTCTCGAGTACGATCAGTATCCAGAAGAGTACAAAGCTGTTTTTGCAGCAAATACTTCAAGCAAGGCATATGAAGAAGACGTCCTGCTTGAGGGCTTCGGAAATGCCCCTGTGAAGACTGAAGGTGCGGCAGTTAGCTATGATGAAGCGACCCAGCAATGGACCGCTCGTTATCAGCATGAGACTGTTGCACTCGCATTCTCAATCACAGAGGAAGCCGAGGAAGATGGCCAGTATGGCTCTCTTGCTGCACGTTATACGAAGGCACTTGCTCGTTCCATGTCTTCCACAAAGGAAGTCAAAGGAGCAAATATCTTCAATAACGCAACGTCAGGTAGTTATACTGGCGGAGACTCAGTTGCTCTTTTGAGTACGTCACACCCAACCCGCAGCGGCAATCAGTCGAATACTCTTTCGACTGCTGCTGATCTTTCAGAAACGTCTCTTGAGTCGGTTCTGATTAACATTGCTGATATGAAAGATGATCGTGGACTTCGTGTCGCCGCGCAAGGCGTACGGCTCATCATTCCTACGGCATATGTCTTCACTGCAGAAAGACTTCTTGAGTCTCAGCTCAGAGTTGGAACTGCCGACAATGACATTAATGCGATTAAGTCTGGGGGATATCTCCCGCAGGGTTATCATGTCATGCGTCGTATTTCTGATTCTGACAGGTGGTTCGTGCAAACGGATGTTCCTGATGGGCTCAAGGTTTTCCAGCGCTCTCCGATGAAGAAGGGCATGGAAGGCGATTTTGAAACTGGCAACGTACGTTATAAAGTTCGTGAACGCTATTCGTTCGGCTGGACTGATTGGCGTGGCGTTTTCGGTTCTGAAGGTGCATAAACCAAGTTGTGAGATGGGGCTGCCGAAAGGTGGCCCCAGCTTTCTATGGCTGATTTAAGAACAAGTCCTTCAAATCGGTATGATTTTTCTCAGCTGCTTGATCCGGCTTGGCATGATTATATCGGTTCAAGAGAGCCTGGACGTAAATATCCTTCTGCCAAAAGACCCATTAAAGACAGGATGACGCAAGCTCAGGCTCTTCTTGATAAGGGATATTATGTTCCTGTTCCATCCAATGAACCTTCATATTTAGATTTTGGTAAAGGTATTGGCAAGCTCCCTATTAACCTTGGCGCTCTTCCCGGAATGGCTCCGGAAGAAGCTGGTGGTCCGTCAAGGCGAGCTGGTGGAGCACTTCAATCTGTTGTAAATTATGGTACTATTCCATTTTATTTTACACCAGCAGCTCCAGTTGCTGCGGGGATTGATGTTGCTCGTGGCATTGTTAACCGTGATGCTCTTGAAGTTGGTTTGTCAATGCTGGGGGTTGCAAGACCTCTTGCCTCTATTCCGCGACTTATGTCCGAAGCTGCGGAAAAAGCATACTTGAAAGCAACTGCGTCTGGATCTGTTGCAGTTTTTTTGCAGAATTTACGAGATAAATTGTTCCCCGCTTCTCCCCCGGAAGATGCTTGGAATGTTGGGGATGTTTAATAATAAAATTACCTTTTGAAAATGCGGGAGATGAAGTAAATTAAGGCGTTAACGTCAACCTGACTGCTTCGGCAGACATTAGCCACGACAGGAGATGTAAAATGGCTCGTTCTACTTTTGCTGGTCCAGTACGTTCCTTACGAGGATTCATTTCTGCTGGCCCAGATGCAGTTGTAAATATAACTGCTGACACGACTTTGACTTTTGCTTCGCATGCTGGCAAATTGATTGAAATCAATGATGCTGATTGCAAAGTAACACTTCCAAGTATCCTTACAGGTTCAACATCAGCTTATGCAGGTTCTGATGATTATAACGTGTTGAATACGTACGGAGCTTCTTACAGGTTTTATATTGGGACAGCAGCGACTGATCTCGATATATTAACTGATGGAACAGATAAATTTGTTGGGCATATTGCTGTCGGAATAGATGATAGCACATACAAGATTTTTGTTCCTGCCTCTAGCAATGATGTTATGACTTATAATGGCACAACAAAAGGTGGCATTGTAGGAAGTTATATTGAATGCACAGCTCTTGCGAGTGCTGAATATTTAGTTCAGGGTGTTCTAATTGGCAGCGGGACAATTGTTACTCCTTTTGCTGATGCTTAAATATTTTGCTAGGAGGGGAGAAATCCCCTCCTAGCTTATAGGAGGTCTGCATGGCAGATATTACAACTAGCACCACAATTTCAGAGAGCGATCGCCAGATAGTCATGGCATTCCAATATCAATATATTGATGGTGGTAATGAGGATGCTGTAAAGAAGGTGGATGTTTCTGCTTTGGCTAAAAATTCGGCCGGATCGAGCTGTTCTGCAGTCCGCATTGTTGAGGCTTGGTGGACAATTTATGGAATGACTGTTCAGGTTGAAGCTGATGCAACTGTTGATGTCATAATTCTTCATCTTGATGAAGGACAATCCGGTTATCAGGACTATTCTGTTTTTGGAGGTCTTCCTAAGACAACCACCTACGGGGCCAGCCCAACTGGGGATATATTTTTTACAACAACTGGGGCTGGGGCAACGACTGATTCATATCAGATCGTGTTAAGAATGATAAAAGAGTACTAACATGGCTACATCTGGCACAGTCACCTATCGGCCGAATATTGAAGAGCTCATTGATGAGTCTTTTGAGCGTTGCGGGCTTGATACGCAAACAAGAACAGGTGGCCATGTTACAAGTGCTAGACGTAGCTTAAATATGTTATTTTCTGAATGGTCGAATCGAGGCTGGAATTATTGGACACTTGGATATAAGACTGTTACACTTGTTGCTGATCAAGCAGCATATACCCTTGATGCTGGTCTTGTTGATATAATTGATGTTGTTTACAGGAAGGTTTCCGGTTCAACATCAGCCAGATCGGAAGAGCACACGTCTGAACTCCAGTCACCTTGTAATCT
>CAACVE010000087.1_pt1 | contig 16288 bp, 17 predicted proteins | sample 2381751 | NCBI WGS metagenome assembly CAACVE01 (sample SAMEA5211968, study PRJEB30684) | marine metagenome | biome: Marine; feature: Epipelagic; material: Water | collected 2015-10-15 | depth 2000 m | reverse complement strand
AGATTACAAGGTGACTGGAGTTCAGACGTGTGCTCTTCCGATCTCCCGTTCGTCTGTCCCTCGAGCTGACCCATGCGCGTGTTCAGGTTCGTCGCCGTCAACGTCACCCCACCCGACAAGCCGCCACCCTCAAGCCCTGTCCCAGCTGTGACGCCCGTAATGTCTCCGCTGCCAGATGGCGCGGCCCAAGTCCCGTCTGCCTTGAGAAAGTTGCCAGCGTCACCTGCCGCGCTGGTCACCGCACCCGTGGTGGACGTACCCGCGAACATGGTGTAGTCCACATTCACGCCAGGGATCGTGCCGCTGAATGAATAATGACCGAGGATCATCGGGATGGTGGTCGTGGATACGCTTGCGCTGCCCATCGCCGGCGACCAACGATTGATCCATACGCCCTGGTCCCAGACAAATTTCTGAGTCGCATTGGTCAACACGATCTCTACGAAGTTCGTTGTCGGGTAGTCGCTGGAGTCCGTGCTGAATCCGAGCGAGTCGGATGTGCTCACCTGGAAGTGCGCGACCCCATTGGCGACGTTGGTGCTGTAAATGTATGTGCCAGCGACAGCGGTCTGGTTGCTCGTCCAGAAGATATACCCGTCAAGGTCATTGGTCGGATATGCCACCCCGTTGACATATAGATTGGCCTTGATGTACTCCGTTGACCCGCGTGAAATCTCCAGTTGGAAGTTTCGGTCGGGTCTGCCGATGTCGAGTTGTAGATTCTTCGTTGGCGTCTGTGCGGCGGCGGTCCACGCACACGCGGCAAGGGTGATCCCTGCCACCGCAAATAATGTCAATAGTCGTTTCATCTCGTGTTCTCCGTTAGTTGTTAATCATTTGAAAACCATTTGTCGAATGATCCCATCGCGCCACGGACTTTGCGTTGCCGCTTGCTATTGATATTGCTGCGACATTTAGCGTCGTTGTTCCGTGGTAGTTGCAATACACATCGTCAAAGAATGTATCGGATTCTTGATCCGTGAACCAATTCAAGCACACATCCGTGCCGGGAAACGACAGCAATTGCGCCGTCGTGACGAGTGGATTTCCGAAAACAGGATTCGTGTCCGTGATAATTAAATCCTGCGCGACAAGCATATGCTCTCTTTCTGTTGCGCCGATTGACTGAATGTCATCGAACGTCTGGAGTAAGTTATTGGTGTCGAGGTGACTCCACTTGTCATAAAACGGAACGTACACGTCTAATGCGGCTTCGCTTTCCGCTTGTCCGTAAAACCCGATTTCGCTCTCGTCGTTCGTTTGACTCAAGTTAGGCATGGGCCAACGTGCGCCCGGAGTCCTTGCAGACGTTTGCGCGTCGAAAATCCAATGTCGTGGTTCGGCGGGATATGTGTCGTGGGTGCAATACAAAAGAAAACAAAAGGCTTGATATGACACAGCGGCGTCGTAGAAATTCGATATGGCGACTGGGCCTGCTTCTGCCCAATAAAAGTCAAGACCCCAGCGCGAGTCTCCTGCGGCGAGTGCTTCCGCGCAAGATGCTCCAGGCGCAAGTATGCCGGATGGCGTTTCGTTCGTTGATGTTCCGAATGCGTAATAACCTTCCTCCTGTTGCCGATGAAAGTTCGTTTGTCCAGATCCACCGATTGCGGCTGTCCATCGAAGCGCATCGAGAACAAGATACCGTTCTTTGTAAATTTCATACAGCGTGGTGAACGGCCAGGTATTAGGCGAGGGAGGCGGAGCATGTTGAAGGGGAGATGCCGAAGAATACAGCGTCAATTCCTGATCGTACTTGATGGAAAAGACCGTGCCGAAATTTGCGTCATCCTCAAATTCGGCGACGGATACGCTGTACCATAAATCATCCAGCGTCAAATCCAGAACCGGTCCTGAGTGTCCCATATTTATCGACCACGTTTTCTCTTCCAGCGTTTGATTCGTGACGATATACACCGAGCCGCTCAGGTTGAATGTGTTTTGCCCCGAATACCCGACGCTCGGATTCGTTGTCATGTTGTTCGTGTTGAAATACGCTGTCGATTTATTCGTCCCGAAATAACGGATGTCTCGCGTGCCTTGACGATACGGGAAAGTTTCGCCTGGATATTGCACCCAGCTATTCGTCGTCATGTGTCCTTCGACCATCGTGTAGTTGCCTGTCGATGACGGCGTGTGTAACCAGTAAGTATCGCCGCCCGTCACCACGTCCCACACATTCGTCGTGCGGTTCGTGACGTATCCGACGCCGGCGAAGTCCATGACAGCCGCCATGTTGCATACCGGAAAGGCGTTCGGATAGTTTGATCCGCTGCCGTCCAGGGTGTTCAGATACGTCGTGAAGGTTTGATCATTCGTGTCACCCTTCCACCATTGCAGGTAATACGGGACGATTACTTCAATGCGGTCATCAAGCCAGTTTGGATTGATCGCGGGTGGAATGTTGACCAGTCCTTCGTGAGTGAAAGGAAAGAAGCAAGCGCGATTCGTCAACGTGATTACAACGTAGTTGGTCACCGCTGGCGACCACGCGCCGACCGCATGCGTCAAGTTTGGCAACGCCACGTCGGCGGCGGCGTATCGCTCAACAATCGCGTCGTAAATGTCGAGAAACATCGTGTTGGTATAATGTTCGCCTTGCTCGATGTCCCAATGATGCCATCCGTGACCCTTGTCATTGGTGACGGAATGCGCGGACGCACGCAAGGACAGCGCCGACATTAGCGCCGACATTAGCAATATGTTAGACCGTTGCATAAACTGTTTTGTTCCCGATGCCCCGATGCGTGATCGTGACCTGTTCCGTCTCTGCGTCCCAGTCGGCGGAGAATATCATCCACTCGTAGAACGTCGCGCTGTTCGGAGCAGACAGGGAGCTTGAATAGTAAAATGTAGGATCGGTTGTCGGGCTGCCTTTCTGGACACGCAAGATGCAATGACCCGTCGCCGTTACATCGATCACCTCTTCGTCCATCAGGTGCGCCACGGTCAGCCGACCGCCGATTGAAAAATAGCCCGGATATACCCTCACCTTGCCGACGCCTGACTCCGTAGCTGCCGTAACCGACCCAAACGGGAACCATCCCCAGTTGAACTGTGGCTCCGGGCGCAGCTTGATGAAATCCCGATCAGTGACAACTTGGCCGTCGTTTGCAAAGTGCAGACCGTTAAGCGCCCGCCCAATATCACCGATGCCTTCGCCAAGTATGGCGAATGGACCAGCGCCACCATAGTCAGTCCTGAAGATTTTGCGTTTCTGATCCATGCGTTATGAAGTTTCGCCGGGCCACTCGTAATCTTCCCACGGTTGCCGCTGCTCCCACCGTTGCTGATGCATAAGCCACTTAGCGCCGAGCGTATCCTGCGTATGGTTGTCAGAGGTGCATACCCACTTCCGCGTCCCGCTTGTATGAATTGCGCCTGGGCTGACCCTTTTCGATCCTTGATACCCGTAAAGCCCGCCCGAACTGGAGGACAAGACATCAGACTCCGGTAATGTGCGCGGAGTGCTGATAGGGAATATGCGGTGACGCATAAACACAAGCACAATTCTCATCTGCATATTCTCACTCACGATCTTTCCGTCGCCGTCCGTGATGACGACCTCATTGAACTCCGGATACGAGTCGCGCCCGCCATAAATCCACTCTGAGGGTGATGTGATGTCTGCCATCGCTACTTCTCCTTCGGCCCGCCGCCGACCACTTCGACATATGCTCGATTGTTCTTGCTGCCTATTTCACCCTTGGACGAGATCCGTCTTTTAAGATCAGCCATCCCTCCCAACCCTTCGCCGAGTGCGGGTCTGGGGTCGCCCGCCTTGAATGTCCTCAACTTTGACTTGGGTCGTCCTGCTATGTCGCCGCCAGTTTTCCATGTCTTTAATTGCGACATGGGGCGGTCTGCTATGTCGCCGAGCGAGGCAAAATCAAGGCCAGTTTTCCACTTTTTAAGGCTCCCGACTTTCATCTTCTTTGCGGCCTCGGTGGTCGGTCCGTTCCATGACATGCCAGACATTATTGGTTTCCCGTCGTCGTCCACGATGGTCGCGCTGGGATCGACTTTCTCGCCTGGTTTCAAATCGGATTGCCTGATGATGCCGGTCTTTTTCTTTCCGCCGCCGCCACCGCCGCCGCCAACGCCGCCCGCCGTTGGGCTACTTGTGGTCGCCGCCTTTACCCGATGCCCGTCAATCGCCAGAATGAATCGTTCAATGGCACGCTCTAGATCGGAAGCGCCGGAATTCAAGCTCTTGGCGAGGATCTCGCCCGCTTCTAAGGCTTTTGAGGCTTGGATTTTGTCCCAAATATCACGGCCTTCAGACATAGGCAAGCCCGCCGCCTTCAGCGATACGGCAAACGCCTCTCGCTTTGAAAATTCCGCAACGGCCTTGCCTGCCCACTTTCCAATTGCAATCCCAATGCGCGGGGCCCACAGAAGAAGCGTCTGTGCAGCGGTCAATGCGCCCGCCTTGAGTGCGGTGAATAGCACATTTCCCAACGCAGCCAGCGTCTCGCCTCTGGACTCCTCGTCGATCAGCGCCTTGATGGTGGCTTGCGCGACTCCGATGGTGTTCTTCACCTTCTCGATCCAGTTGTCCAGGTTTGCCATCGCGAATTTGGCCCACCTCTGGATCGTCGCCCCCAGCTTGTCGAAACCTTTGTTTTTCTCAGTCATGTCTGAGAGTTTCTTCGCCAGTTTCTCGATCAGCGGCGCGACGTTGCGGTCGATGGCCTCGCCAAATCGTTGAGCATGACCACGCAGCGCCTGCCATAGCTTCGCCCAGTGCCGCACCTTGTCCATGCCCCTGAATGCTTTATCCATTGCGCCGCCAGCCTTCTGCATTGCGGCAAGGTCTTTTGCGGCTTCCTTTGCATTGCTTCCCGTCAGTCCGAGTACCGCGTTGAGTGCCTCGACCCTCCCCAGCATCTCGCGGAGTTTCGTCTCGCTGCCGCCCGCTTGCTTCGCCACCGCAGCAAACCCTTCGCCCAGCGACATCGACTTTGCCCACCCATCTCCCAGCACTTCCGTGGTCGATAGGATCGCTGCGCGTATCTGCGTCACCGCCTGGGCAGTCGGCGTTCCCTGCTTGGTCAGGGTCGCTATCGCTGCCGCGACATCCTCGATGCCGACCCCGAATGAATTGGCAACCGGTGCGACCTGCGCCATGCTTGCGGATAATTCGCTCAGTGTGGTCTTGCCGCTTTTGACTGTCTGGAAAAGAATGTCAGCGACTGCTGCCGTCTCGCTGGAGTCCTTCTTGAATGCGTTGAGTACCGTCGTCAGAACGTCAACGGAAGCGGCGACAGTAGATACACCCGCGACGGCCCCCTTCGATGCATCGCGGAGGAATGTGAGCGCGTTTTCGGGAGGCACTCCGGCGGACAGTGCCTGATATAGCCCCTTGGAGAGTTCGTCTTTTGCTATTCCGAGTTCGGCGCTCAACATGCGGACGCCCTTCGAGAACCCTTCCAGCTTTGATGTGTCGTCAAGCAGCGTCCCGACCTCTGCCATCTGCCGTGCAAATGCGTTCGCCTCTCGCGTTGACAGGATAATCGGAGCGGAAACTGCGGCAAACCCCATCCCCAGACGCTTGATGGAGTTCGTTGCGCCACGGGTGACGCGACCAATCCCGCGCATCACCTTCTTCGTGACGTTGCCTAGTCTGCTGACGGACTTTATCGCCCCGTCAACCCCTTTTTTTACTAGGTTTACCGCGACGACGCGAATTGTGGAATCTTTGCCCATCGTTCCCTCAATTTGTTTTTGTAAATCCTGAACCGCTTCTGTGCTGCCATGCTCGGACTCGCTGGCGGAGCGATAGGCTTGCCCGCTCCAGCCTTCGACGCTTTTCGGCGCTCCCTGAGTTCGTGCTCGATGGTTTCGCGATGATCGACCAGCATTGATCGAACAAGGTTTATGTCCGCATCATAAAACCACCACTTGGGATTTTCGCCATATTCTCGCGCCAGCAGCGCACAGGTCGGCCCGAAATCACACTCGCCATCGTCGCCATCATCTGACTCGACCCACACGGCATCCCGCGCACGAATGTATTCCTCGGCGGTCGCGTCCAGGCGGCTCCACCAGTCGCGCACAGTTTTTTTCGCCAGTTCCGGCGTTGACAATCCGCGCACAGATTCGGAGGTGTTGTCTATTGCGAGGATGAAGCCGAAACACATTTCGAGCATGTCATCATCACCGCGAAACCACTGCGAGCCGCATATGGCGTACCAGTAGAGCTTCGCCAGAGATGGAGTCGCAAAGACGGAACCACCACACGGAACCGGCAGAGACAGGATCTCCGTCTCCGCCTTATCCGTCGGGCGCTCTATTTTCTCCGCAAGACTGCTGAGTGCGGCAATGTGCTCAAAATCATCAACCGTTAAGACGTGACCCGTCTCACGAACCACATCACTTACTGCTTGTCGAGCCAGCGGGCTTAGACTTTTTCGCGGCATCTTTTCCACCTCGTTTAGTCCGTCCCGTGCGTCCCACTTTTGCGCTTGTTGGTTTGCTCATTGGTTCTCCTGTTTAGCTGGCGTCAATGTACTGGTGTGCGCTAACGCTTGACGTGTCGGTGTCTTCGTTTGCATCACTTAGCGCGACCAATATCTGCAACCAAGCGCCTGCGGTCATGGCCCCGGCGTTGCCCTCGTAATCCACGGACAGGTCGCAGCGGCAGGTGATGGACTCGCCAACGAAATGCCCCGCATTGCCCTCTTTGTCGATGTGATTAAGGGCGAATGACAGGCTCGCGGAACTGCGGCTCGCGGTGGACGCACTCTCGCCAGCCGATACGATCAGGCTCGGAACTCCGACGCTTGCCTCTGGTATAATCCCAGAAATGTTGAACGTGTTCGGAGGATTGCTGCCTGCTTCATGGGCATTCACGTCGTGATTATGCCCTGTCATCGTGATTTCCGGCTGCGCTCCAGGGCCAGGGAAGTCAATGTCCATTCCCGTCACCAGTATGGAGTTCGTGACGCCTCCGAATGACGAGGCTATCGTGGACAAGTCCCCCACCAGGTCGCTCCCGCAATACTTATACCTCGCGGAATAATTCGTGCCTGCGTCGTGGTCATTGGTGCAGGCTTTATCGCCCGTCGATGTGAGCGCGAGTTCTTCAGTGCTGAAGGGTTCTGTCTCGCTCGATTGTGCGTGAAACTCAGCACCCAGGCTGAATAGATTCGTGGCTCCAAGGTCTACTGCTGCATCTGCCATTGTTCTGTCCTCCGTTTACGAAGCCGAATTAGGCTTCATAGACTATGTACTCCAGTTCGACCGCCGCCGTGTCAGCCTTGGCCTTGATTGTGGTTGTTGCCAGCGGGATCGGCCCACACGCCTCGCCCGCTTTTAGTTTGATAAAGTTCTGAATCCCCGATGCGTCCGGGCCTATATGCACAAAGTTCGTGTCGTCGAGGTTCTTGAAGAATGCCCACCCCGCAGTCGTGATGCTTCCAAGATCCAGCGTTTCCTCAGATGTGCCGACGTTCTGCACGTCATAACAAACGCCTGCCGCTGCTTGATCTGCTGATCCGCTTATCGGGTACGGAGGAGGCGTGAATGTGCCGTTTACAATTACAAGCTCGCCCGAATATGTGATTTCATTCGCCATCAGTTATCTCCTGCATAGTCTGAGTTTCCGAAGTGTATCCACATCGGGAATGTCAATGTCCAACCGCGTATCGGGTCGCCTGTTTCGCCATCCTCGAATATGTGCGGCTCAACCGTCGGCATCGAAGCCCAGGACAGAAACCCGATGCTATCCATGTCGTTGCTGTCGGCAGGCAGCGCAGTCATCGCCATGCCCGCCACGGTCTGGGCGCTCTGCCGAGTCCTGAAAACTCCATATAGTTGCGCCCCGAATACCCAGCATCCCAATGGTCGTGCAGATGCCTCGATGGTTGATGTTTGCGCCTTCGGGCTGTCCCCGTTCACCTCAAATGTCCACATCTCCGTCTCGTTCTCCGCGAGCTTGCGCGGGAACAAGTCAGGCGAGAATCCAGTCACGGCTGCGATGCTTTGTAATTTATTAAGGAAATACTCGTACCCCCTCATCTCTGCGCTCGCCCATGATGCGACTGCGGTCGGCATTATATCGCTCGCGCTCCAGCCAGCGATCTGCCCTCGTTAAATCGCTTGACGATGCTGTCTTTGCGCTTGTCCATATGGTCCATCAAGTAGGTGGACATCAGCTTCTGAACGTGACTCTCCAGCCCCTGGCGTCGGCTATCGATCCATCCTGCCGCATTGTTGCGTGCTGACATTGATCCCGACCCGTCCTCGCCGATAGTGTCGATCCACGAACCATCTGCGCCGGCTTCGTGCCTTTTCACCCACGGCGGAACCCTGCTTGATCCTTTTGAGAACGTGACCCGCTCGAAGTATCGCAGCGCGGGGAGCCAACCAGACTTGAGCTTCCCGACCCCTTTCTGACGTTCCCGTTTGTACGAATTAAAAGCGCCTGGCTTCATAAATATCTTAGGGCTGAATGTCATTGTTCCGACTTTGAACTTTCTCAACTTCCCGCGCACCCGACCCCGCGACCCCCTGTGCGACTCGTGGAACCGACGCAACTCAGAGGTCGATCCAGATGGCTTGTATGAGCTTCTGTCTGCATAGACGACTGCGCCATTCGCGAGCTTGAATGCCCGCGCCACGTCGCCGCCAGCGTTCTTCGGATTCCAGTTCTTGATGATGGACCTGCCTGGCGCTATCTTGTTCTTCCCAATCGGCCAGAAGATGCGGTGTAAATCTCGCTCGATGGCATTGCTGCCGTCGCTTTTCTTGTGCGGGAAAGTCTCGAGGACGGCAGAGGCGCAACCAGTCCGCATTGCATCCCGCGCAATATCGCGTACAGATAATCCAAGCGCGTCCGATAGCTGGCGGAGCCGCTCGTCTATATCGCCGCTGTCATATTCGACCTTGATCATGTATTATCCAGCCTCCGCAACTGGAAGCGCACCACGTCCCCGTCGATATTCTCGGCGCGGTCGGTTATGTATGCCCGCGTCCCGTCAATGGTGACCTTTGTGCGTGGAGGCGGGAGGGTCGAATCGGTGAACCCTGAAACCTTGCCCATCCATGAGCACTCCAGAACATCCAATATCCCGCGCTCGTCCTCGTCAATACTGCGGACCCATTCGCCGCTCGTACCAGTGATTGATTGCGTGCTCCAAACGAGAGTGCTTGGTATGTCCGCAATCATTTCACCGGCATCGGCGGCAAATGAAATCCCCAGCGTGTTCGCCATTACTCAGAACCGTCTGCGCTCTTTGCCGACTTGCCCTTGCCCTTGCCTCTAGGCGAAACCGACACGCCAGCGCACTTCTTTGCCTTCAGCGGTCGGCTGGCAATGTTTCCGACCCACGTCTTGACGTAGTTCTTCTTCGATGTTTCGTCACGCTGCGCCGCGATCAGCGGCTCCACGTCACCGGGCTGTCCGACGTATTCGTAAGACCCATTCGGTTTCTTTCCAACCATTACACCAATCTTCATTTCTCATTCTCCGATATGCGGCGACTCCCGCGAGGGATTTACCCCGCGAGAGCACCAAGTCAACGGTATCAGTTACGCACTGACGACACGGACGGCGGCGTCCTGAATAAACGCATCGCCGGAAGCGACATAAACGCTGCCCCAATACACGCCATCTGCGGTGTTGACCCATGTGCGCCAGGTCAAGCTGAGTCCCGTATCTGGATCGGTGATCACTTCATTGCGTACACCAGCGGCGGACTCCATACCCTCGTCTAGGTTGTTATATGCGCCGACTGCGATTGCTGCCGTGCTTTTACCTGTGAATATGACAGTTGTATTCTCGCCCGTGAGGGTGCTTGAGAATGCGTCCGTGTAATACTGACCAACGCCGAAGATGGGCGGCAATTCGCCCGTTCGGATGAGTTGATCGCTGCCGTATGCGCTGGCGTCCTGGAGGCCGCTGTCCTTGCGGAGTGCGGTGGCATAGGCGATATTGTGGATGGCGCTAACGCCCCCATCGACGCCCTTGCCGGCCAGAAGTTCGAGCATATCAGCCTGATCGTCCACGTCGTAATTCGCAGCCGTGATCACCTTCTTGTCAGTGTCAGCCACATCGCCGATATTCGCTGCCACGAAGTTGTCGAGCACATTCTGCACGACCTTCTTCGCCACTGCATAGGCAGCTTCCCGACCGGATGCCAAGAAACGCTCGGCGGTGGGGATGCCCTCGGTGTGCGGATTGACGTGCCAGGAACGGAATACCGGAGCAGCGATTGTGACGGACGTGCCAGTGATGGTGCTGTCGCCACTCTCGAACGTGGTACTGTATGATCCAGCCGTCATCGATGAGATGACCGGCACGATGCAAGAGTCGCCAACTGAAAGCGGCTTTTCCTGCGGGGCGAAACTGAACGCCTTGAGCGGATTCAGTCCGAGTTGCAGAGCAGACAGGACTTCATCCTGCAACATGCTCTGACTAATGGTAGTTAGCGTATTCGCCATGTTTTACCTTCTTCCTTGTTTGTTTGTTTGTTCTGTGATTACTCAGTCGGTTCGGAATCGATGATCGCTTTGCGGTTTGCTCTCCAGTACGCCAACCGCTCCGCGCCACTCTGCATTCCGTGATACACTTCCCAGGCGCTGCCATCGTCGGCTTCGTCGCCCGAATCCTTCGCCACGCTCTCAAGCTCATCTGCTTCTGCATCAGTCGCCGCTTGCGCGTCGATCTCGACAGTTTGCAGGTTCGCGTCCTGATACGCAGGGTCTTTCAGCTTGTTCTCAAGCGCGGAAATCTTGCCATTTGATTCGTCAATGGCTGACTGCTGCGTCTCGATGGTCGCCGCTTGGTCGTTAATCTGTGCGACCTTCTCGCCAATAATTGCGTCGGCTGCGGTGTTTTCCTCCGTGAGGGTGTCAACTGCTGCGCGAACTGCTGCCAGATCCGATTCGGTTTCGCCCAGCTTGGCGTGCGCTGCATCAACTTCAGCCTGCACCTCTGTGCGGACTTCTGACTTGGCTGATTCAATCGCCTCGTCAACCCCGACAACCTTTTGACGCAACTCGTCCACTTCGGCCTGCAACTCGTCGCGCTGCGCGGTCACTTCTTTTTTCGTTGGGTTTGCACTCATATCTAACTCCTTGCCCTGTTGGATGGCGTCAAACATGGCAGACCACGCGAGTGCCGCTGCCGCTTTCGTTTCCGCCGTTTCGTCAATTACATGAGTCGCGAAGCCGTTCTCCATTGCGGCATCTCCGCGCATCCATGTTTCATCTTCCATCATCTCACGCAAGGCGCTATCGTCCTTGCCTGTTACATTCTTGTAAATATCCAGCAGCGCCGACCCGTGCTCGTCCAGTACGTCCGCCTGGTGGCGAAGATCGTCCGCGTTGCCGACTGTCATGGCCCACGGATTGTGAACCATTACGAATGACGACTTGTGCGCGTGCCGGTCGTCGCCCGCCATCATCACCACACTTGCAGAGCTGGCGGCGTACCCGTCAACGACAGTTGTAATATGCGCTTTGTGGTCCTTGAGGTAGTTGTAGATTGCAAGCCCATCAGAGACGGTTCCGCCCGGTGAGTTGATCCTGACCGTGATCTCTGTCTCGTCTGCGGGGATTTGATCCGTGAATGTTTTTGCGTCGATCCCAAGGAATCCTCCAATCGGCTCATATAGTTTAATTTCCACTGTTTATTCCTCCGCTGCGCTCTGTTGCGCTTCTATGATCTGCTCTTCCAGTTCCGGTTCCGCACCAATATCAAACAGTGCCGAAGCATACATATTCATCGAAACTCCAAGTTTGCCGGCGCGGTCTTTTATCTCGCGCAGGTCCGCGTCGTGACCATCGAGCAACTGAGTGCGGGTTCTGTTCTGCTCCTGGGCAATGTCCGCAAGTGACTTTGTGCCGCTCTGCCACTGCTTGATATAAGCCTGCGCCTCCTTGCCCTCATCGATTTGCGGAAAGTGCGGCAGGGTCCACTGGCACTTGTGCCACTCGCTGCGCCCATCGTCCCCGATTGGTGCGGCAGGGATTTCACCATGCTTGATGGCGCGGGCGATGACCCAATTATACACTCTCTGGTTCAGCACTTTATTGCGCCATAACCAGCGATCCATCGTAAACTTCGCAAAGTCAGTGCGGGCTGCACGGTTTGCGGTGTAACTCCCGTTTGTGTATAGGTGCATCACTATTTCGTATGGCAACCCGCAACCCGCAGCTATTAGACGGCCAGTGAACTCCATGTATGGCACATGTTCCTGACTCGGTGTGTTCATATTGGTCAACTTGAAGTCTTTGTCTGGATCGCCCGGCGTCTTGAATCGCGCACCCCATTCGACCTCTGAATATTCCACCTGTTCGCCAAGCGCAGAGTCGGTGTCAAGCACCTTTCGCCCTGGGAGGTTGCCGATGGCTCCCTTTTTCTCCACGGAGAAGATCATCGATTCAAACTTGATTTTGCTCTGGACGTTCTCATTCGTTTCGTCAAAGTCTTGGAGCTTGTCAACGACGCCATGCAACTCCGGCACGCCTCGCAGCATCGCCGACCGCCAGTATTGGGACGGCGCGAAGATTGCCTGACTTTCTCGGATTCGCTGGTAATCGTTCCGTCCAATGTTGGCGCGGCCTCCCTTGTGGCCGATGACGTAATAATGGGTGATGCGATGCGGTGCAGATGCCTGAATCCGCACTCCGTTCACGATTTGCTTGTCTGCGCGGAGGTCAAACGGTGTCGCAATCTGAATCCCCTCGTAGGGGTAAAGACCATCCTCTCGCAACGCAAAAAGCATGTCACCGCCCACCCATGAGTACTTGGTCCACATCTTCTGAAATGTGCCGTAATCAACCCCTGGGCGGCGTCGGGAGTCTGCCGAACGCCAGAAATAGTCGTTGAAATAGCTGGATGCGGCATCATTGAAGACTTCATCAGAGGTCGTCGCCAGCGGTCGGGACTCGCCCATGTATGTCGTGACCACATCCACAATGGAGCGCGTCAGCGGGTCGTTTCGGTACAGGTTCATTGCGGCGCTGATGAGGTACTGGTAGTCGCCGCTGTTGCCGGTCAAGTCCTCCCGCGTTGCTGACTGATTGATCAGCCTGCGCCGTCGTGACGGTTGCCCGCCCTTGTATCCGGGCATCATGGCGTTGTACTGGGAGAACACTCGCAGGTTGTGACGATCCACTGCGCGGCGTAGCGCAACGCCTGGCGCAACCTTTGCAATCGCTTGCTCCAGCGGCTTGATCATGCGAAGTTCCACAGCGCGACTCCCTCGTCCTCGAACGTGGGAATGGTCACACCACCGAGTAGACACGCACGCCGGAATGAATCCATGTGTGCGCCAGCATGTGCCCGACATTCTTCTGCGGTTTTCTTCGTGATCGAATTGCCAACGGATGACCCATAGCTCGACGCAGCGGATGCCGTCACATTGGCCTCCGCGTTGGCGGCGTTCTCCCAATTCTCAAGCGTCAGTGTTGCGCGTTTCTGGAGAACTACCTGCGTCGTGGCGTCGGTATGGGAAATCTCGGATATATACCCGATGAGTGCGGCCTTGAGATCTGCCACGTCTGATTGTGCTGATTCGACTGTCATGCCTAAAGAGGGTCGGCACGGTCGCGACCATGTGCCTTAAACTTGATGTCCCTCTACTAATAGGCGGAAAGTGTAAGCTCAAACGGACGGGTCAATCGCAGAATGCGCCGAAAACATTGCGTAATCTGCTCAACGTGGTGTATACCACCTGACGGCTGACTCCAGCATACACGCCGATGCGCGTCGGGGATGTAATCCCCTGATTATAGATTGCGTCTATGATTGCCCAGTCAACCGCACTTATCTTGCCCTGCGCCTGCATCGCGACGAGCAAGTGCCAATCAAGGCTCGCCCAATCCTTGCTCGCTTCCGGCTTGACGGGTTCGGCAGTCGGGGCGTTTCGGCTCCACCATTCAGGCGACCGAGTGACCTCTCTGTGGTTGTTTTCGCTGCCTATCATGCCGAATTGCCTACTGGATCAGCGAGTCGTATCGCGCAAGGACCAACTGCATGACCTCGCAGTCGAACAGATGATCCTGCGGATGACCCTTTTTCGTCTTCCATTCGCCATCGACCTTGTGCGTGCTCAAGACTTGTCGGGTATATTCCCGCTCTGGCATCCGATAAACCCACCACGACCAGGGAGTCTCGCCACGCATCGCCGCGAGCAACTTGCTTCTGAACATCTCCGTGTTCCATGTCAGCATCTGGTATCTGGCGCTTGCCCTCGCCCTCGCTTTTCGCCCCTCGCCAGGGTCCATGTCGTCGCGCAGGTGGATGTCGGTCTTCATGTTTTCCTCACCCTTCAGCGCAATCGCACCCGTGTCTGCACAGTAGTCCGCCGTCTCGCCGAATCGCCCTGCATAGCCGATGTCAACCCCTACACAGGACGCACCCGCTCGCTCGCAAACCCCAGCAAGGTCGTCGAAGTTCGCCACGTTGCCCCATGATTCCAGACCGCACTCTACCCGCTCGCCAGTAATCATCCACCAGCGGGAAACCCACCACAAGTGATATTTCTGCACGTCTGCCGTCAGAATCAAGCCCTTTGAAAAATTCTCTGGGACTATGATCTGCGGGATGCCGTCCTTTTCCGAATCCCAGAATCTGCCCTCGCGGAAATAGTTTAGCTCCCTGCCGCGTAGGTTTACATCTCCGACCGCTGTGCTGTTTGGCATGTTTCCAGTGTCAGCCCAGTTCTCGTAGAAGTATGTTCGGAGCGCATCAAGCCCCTTGCGCTTCGCCTCCAGAAACCGATACGCCATGACCCCGAAATCTCCATCGAGGAATGGAACCATCGGCCCGACCACCCATATCCCGTGGATATGCGCTGGCGCGTCGGGATTCGTCGCCACCCACTCGCCGCGATGGTTTATATCCATCCGCTCCCCGTTCTCGATCCGCGTACCGTCTGGCGTCAGGTAGTAGGATTCATTCCGCACCCGCTCCAGATTCCAGTCGCCCGTCTCAGGATCTTTCGCATCGTCGGGCCATTTGAGTCCGTAGGGCTTCCCCGCGCCACCAAACTCCCACGCAAAGCGGTTGCCAGTGCTGGGATCGGGCATCATCCAGAGGCATCGATCCGTGCTGTCATATTCAAGGATGATCGGGTCGCCGTCCGTGCCTTTGCGGGTCGGGTCGGGACTGGAGACGCCGATGATCTTGTGGAATCGATACGTCCCCGCACGCTTTCTCAGCATATCCGCAGCGAACGACTTCCATGTGCTGAACTCGTCCGCGACAATGACCGCCCACCCGTCCTGCTTGAATGCTCCCTTGGCGTTGGGCCAGGATACGCGAAAGTCCATATGCTCGTAGCGTACATCGTGCTCGGTTTCCCGCGCCCGCTTGTGATACGCCCACGCCGGCGGGCAGGTCCGCATCCCGCGCTTGATCCGAGACTCCATGAATCTCTCGGTCGTCAACTGGTCTGCGGTCAGGTAATAAGTCGGACGAGGAGAACACGCGACGATCCAGCGCATGAAAACCAAGATGGCCTCGCTCACCCCAGCCCGCGAGCACTTGCGAATCCAGATTTCCCGCGTCTCGTAATCCTTGCACCATTCGAGGATCTGCTTTGCGTAGGGTACGAAGTCAGGATCATACGGACCCGGAATGGGCGTGTCATAGTTCGGAGCCTGCGAGAAGTCTATATTCTTCGCGGCCCACTCCCAGACCTCCAGCGGCTTGATAGGCGTCCAGTCAGTATATGCGCGGGCTTGGAGTTCGGGGATCATTGCGCTGGCCTGAACTCATCATGCACTTCTTTTATCATCGCATCGGCCAATTCATCAATCAACCGCTTCCCGTCTGGCGTTCCGTCTTTTGCCCCGCGTGACTGCCGCCAGTTCTCCAGCGTCCCACGAAGTCGGGCATTGTATTCCGAGAATGACGTCATCACGTCGGCGCGGCTCCACAGCTCCCCGCGCAACTCTGCAATCTGCACGTCCAGCTTCTCGACCTGTTTCGCTTTTAGCTTGTCCGCCCATGTGATCGGATCGGCCAGCTCCGCGCCAGCGGCTTCAGGCTTCATGCCGCGTGCCTCCACTTCTCGCTTGCGCTCCAGAAGCGGCGCGGTCGGGTATCGGTGCTGCCTGTCTGCGCTCAACTCCAGGTCAGAGATCCATGTGCGAACGGTCTGCGCCGTCCGATCCAGCAGCTTTACCAGTTCAGAAACCTTTGCCCGTTTCGGTGTGCTTTGGTTTGTTATAGTAATACCTGTATCTTTTTTATGTTTTCGCGAAAATTTGCGTTGTGCCTTAACCAGATCGGAAGAGCACACGTCTGAACTCCAGTCACCTTGTAATCTCG
>CAACVE010000081.1_pt1 | contig 16622 bp, 24 predicted proteins | sample 2381751 | NCBI WGS metagenome assembly CAACVE01 (sample SAMEA5211968, study PRJEB30684) | marine metagenome | biome: Marine; feature: Epipelagic; material: Water | collected 2015-10-15 | depth 2000 m | reverse complement strand
CGAGATTACAAGGTGACTGGAGTTCAGACGTGTGCTCTTCCGATCTGCCCCAGCGGCGCAGCAGCCGCAGGCCACCAGGCAGCGCGCCTGAGCACCGCTGCTTTCCGCGCTGCTCCACCGTCCTCCAGCGCGGCCCGCGGTTAACCCTCATCCAGGCCACCACCCACACGTCAACGCGCCTGCCGCACGCGCGGCGCGTTGTCCGCAGCGCGTTGGAGATCTGACCCAGGTACACGCCCGCGGCGCTCATCGGGTCACGCCTGTCAGCGCCTGCGGCCAGCGCCCAGGGCCAAAGCTGAAACCAGCCCACAGCCTTGGCCACCCGCTTGCCGCGCACGTCACGCCAGTCGCCCAGCGCGTCCGCCTGGCAGCGCGACTCACGGCACGCGGTGGCCGGCAGCAGGCCCGTGAGGCGATCGGGCACGCCCGCAAGGCGCTCCATGCGCAGCCACTCCGCAACCATGTACGGATCACAGCCACACGCGGCGGCGGCCTCGACCACCGCGCGGTCACGGCTCGGCGCCTGTGCGCGGGCAGACGCACACATGCAGATCGAGGCAACAGCCAGGGCCACGCCGGCGACGATAGCCACGCGCGCTGCGGTGCGCTCACGGTTAGGCGACATCGGCGCTCAGCAGGCTCATCTGATACCCCTCCAGCCCCAGCATGGCGCGCCACTGCGCCACCTGGGCATCATCGGGCGCCAGCCTATCCACCCACTCCACGGCTGTCACGTCCCGCGGCACGGGTAGCCAGATCGCCCAGCAGTGTGATGAGCTGTCACACCGCCCGTCACCCGTGAACGAGATCCGCCCGCGTAGCCACAGCAGCACGTCTGGCGCCAGGTCGCTGCGCTCGCCCTCGCCCCACCACGTCACGCGGCTCAGCATGGCGCCCACCACGCCGTGCAGCCGGCTATGCCCGGCAATGCGTGCCGCGAAGTCGCCCAGGGCGCGACCATATGGCGGGTTGGCCACCACCGCCAGCGGCGGCCATGACGCGGTGAGTGCGTTTAAACAAAAAACCTGGCGCACCTGCGGGATCGCCAGCAGACCCGCCTTGAACGCCGGCAGCAGCTCGAAGCAGTCCCAGGTATGAGCCGCGCCAAACCACAGAGGCAGCGCGCCGCGCCCTGCGCACGGGTCGAGCATGGGCGCGCCCGGCGCCAGCACGTCCCGCAGCCGCCGCACCAGCGGCAGGGCGGCCTCTGGCGGCGTGGGGTAATATTGCGTTGGGTTGTCACTCACGCCGCACCTCATCAGCGTCCACCCACTGGGTCACCGTCTCGCCGCACGGGTGCCTGAACCGCACCAGCAGCAGGCGCCGGCCAGCGTCGCTTGTGTGCTCGTCGATCACCTCGGCCACGTACGTGCCCCATAAGATCACCATCACGCCCCCCTCGGCGTCTCAAACGCCATGCGCGCCCCGTTCCACCTGACCTGACCCTCAAGCACGGTGAACGGTGGCCCGTGCCTGAATTTGGGCACGCCAATGGTGGCGCGCTGCCGCTCGCTGATGATGCGCGCCCGTGCGGCGTCACTGTTGGGCATGATGTCTGGATCCGGGTTGGGCCTGTGCGGGATGAGCGCAACGTCAGCGTCAGCAGCAATGGCCTGTGAACCCCGCGCGTCGCTGAGCCTCAGCGCCTTGCCGTCACCCCTGGCGGCTGAGCTGGTGGGCTGGCTGATCGCTATGGCAGCGGTGTCAAACTCCATCGCGCAGGCCTTCATCATGCTTGAGGCGGCAGCGATCTCAGCCTCATCAGTGGCGTCTCGGCGCTTGGTGAGGCCCCGGCAGCGCTGCAGGTAGTCCAGCACTATGAGGCCCAGGTCACCACGCTCATGCTTGACCCGCTGGCACGTCAGCCTCAACGCCTCTGGGCTCAGGTTGTGCGCGTGCTCGATGTGCAGGGGCCAGCGGGCTGACTCGTCATGCGCAACGGTGTACCGCTCCAGATCGCGCTGGCTGAGCTGCCTGAGGCCCCTGCGCGCCAGGTTGAACGGCACGCCGCTGGCCTGAGTGTTGAGCCGCCCGGCAAGGTCCGCGGTGGGCATTTCAAGGCTTACGAAGAGCACAGGGCGCCCGGCGCGCAGGGCGCTGAGCACATAGGACAGGGCCAGGGCGGTTTTGCCCACACCAGGCGCAGCCAGGATCACGGCCAGCCATCCGGGCATGATGGTCATGCGCTCGTCGAGCGCAGCCACCCCGCTGCCAATGCCGCCGGCCTCAGCCTCACCAGCCAGGCACCGCCTGTGGTGCTCCTGAAAGCCGCTGAGCGCATCCTCAGCGGTCACAGGCACGAGCACCTCAGTTGCTGCCCTGACGGTGCGCTCAGCTATCTGCGGCAGGTCTGACGGCTCGTTGTGGGTGTCATGCGCCAGGGCTGTCAGGGTGTCTGCCGCAGCTATCAGCTCACGTCTACCACGGTACTGCCTGACGATCTGGGCATACGCGTCAACGTGCTGCGTCATGCCTGCCCGGCTGAGCACCTCGCTGAGTCCCCTGAATCCCACAAGGTCAAACGTGTTCGCGGCGCGCAGCGCAGCCAGAACCAGCGCCTCGTCGCAGGTGCCGTGCTGCTCGAAGCACTTGACCACCGCCGCCCAGATCGCCCGGTGTCTGGCGGCATGGAAGTCGGCTGGCTCCAGCTCAGCCGCCAGGTGGGCGCACCGCTCAGGGTGACAGATGGCGGCGCAAATCACTTCACGCTCGGTGTCAGGGTCATGCGGCGCCCTCAGCACGCCCGCGCTCAGCTCAGTCATGGCGCTCACGGCTGGCCCTCACGCTTGGCCGCGCGCAGCCTCGCCAAGGCTTCGACCTGTTGCCTGTCCTCATCTGAGAAAAAAAGAAAAGAGGGCGCCGCCCTCGCGGGCGCGCGTGAGGGCATTGCCGGGCTCTGCTCTCTCTCTTTCTCTTTCTCTCTCTCTCTCTCTCCCTCTAGCGAGGGTGCGCCCGTGCGTGCGGGGGCGCGCGTGAGTGCTAGCGGGTTGCTAGAGCCGGGGCACTGCTCGCCATTGGCGCCCTCTTTGGGGTCGCCTGCTAGCACATCGCTAGCAGGTTGCTTGCAGGGCGCTAGCGACTTGCTAGCGTGCTCTGGCTCACACCACTCAAGCCAGCCGCCAGCCACGAGCGCGTCAAGGCTGACCACCTGCGTGGCGCCGATCTGGTTGCCCAGCCACTCAGGGTCAGCCGGGATCCGGTTGCCCAGCTTAGCCGCCATGAGCCACAGGCCAATCAGGTGCCCCTTGCTGGCGTCATCGAGCTGAGACCACTGATAGTCAGTCAGCAGCGCCCGGTATAGCTTGAGCCAGGTGGGGTCACGGTTTTTGTAGTGCTGGAACCGTGCCCAGTTGCTCACAGATAGATAGCGCATGCGTTGCCCTCCATGCGTCAAAGCCAAACACCCGCAAGCCCCAGCCCGCAAGCGCCCAGCGCGTTGTCATCTAAAACGGTATGCCATCGTCACGGTACGGGTTGCCCTGCGGCGGCGGCGGCGGCGCCTGTGCGTACTGCGGCGCGTGCGTCTGGTGGCGATCGGGCTGCGCCTGCCGCTGAGGCGCTGGCGCGCCCTCGGCCAGGCCGCGCTCACCGCCGGCGCTCTGCTGCTGTGCGTGCTGCGGCTGACTGCCGGGATCGCGCCAGTAGCCGCGATCGGTCTTGGGCTGGTCTGCGCAATCCTCGCCCGGCACGCCCAGATAGCTGACGCGCACGCTCCACCAGTCCCGCCCCTGATCGTCTTTGCGGTGCGACAACTCGCCACGCACCTCAACCAGCGTGCCCGCTGCGATCCGTTTGGATGCAGCGATCCCGCGCTCGCCAAACATGACACAGCGCGTGTACGCCTGGATCGTCTTGGGCTGGCCCGTCTGCCGGTCAATGATCCGCTTGCCGGTGCGCACCTTGAACGTCAGGAAGTCACCCGCCTTGCCGGTCTTGATCTCAGGGTCAAAAGCCACCTCACCCACACCAAAACACTCAAACACGCTGACACCTCCATGCAGTGAGCCCCACCGTGGACCACCAACGCACAGCGCGTCAAGTAAGTTGACCGGGTTGAGCGCAGCGGCTACAAGATCCGCAGGCAATGAGGTGAACCATGCGACAACGATCCCCGCTTTTTGCGGTCACAAAAACGCAACCACTCAGCGATCTGCCGCTGATCGCTGCCCTGATCAGGCACTTTGGCGTGGGCGCCTTGGTGTCTGACCTGGCCCGCCTGCCCGCTGGGGTGGTGGCGAGGTGCGCCCGTGACTGACGAAGACCGGCTGACGGTTGCAACGATTGACGCGCTGGTGGGCAGGCTCAGGGGCGTTTGCCTGAGGCTGGATCAGCGCTTTCCCAGCCCTTCCAGGCCAGAAGACGCGTTCATCGTTGGGAACGCTGCCAACGTGTTGGATCGCATGTCGATGCTCTATCTGCTGCACGATAGCACCCGCGTCACGATTGACGCTGCCATAGCAACACAACCAGCGGAGGGCAGTGCCAATGACTGATGACGAACGCCACGCATGGCTTGAGGCGCGTAAGACCTCGATCGGTGCCAGTGACGTGGGCGGGCTGCTTGGCCTGTCTGATCCCAGGTGGTCAACGCCCCTGAGCGTCTGGCAGTCCAAGATCGGTGACGACGTGGACACCTCGATCAGCGGCCCGGCGGCCATGGGCCTGGACCTGGAACCGTACATACTGGCCGAGCTGGGCAAGCGGCTTGACGCTGAGATCTATGACGCCAGCGCAGAGCCCGTGAGGCACCCAACGGCGCCCCTGGCCGTGAACCCTGACGCCATGGTCAAGGATCCTGAGACGGGCGAGTGGTGCCCGTGTGAGGTGAAGTTTGCCACGGGCGATGAGCTGACCTCGTGGTCCTACGATCCCGCCCTGGGCTGGGATATGCTGCGCGCTTGGCTCCATGGCTCTGCGCCGTTCCCAGCGCAGACGGTGATCGGCGGGTACTACTGCCAGATACAGGCCCAGATACTGTGCACAGGCGCCCCATACGGCTGGCTCGTGGGTGTCATCGGCGCACGCGCAGGCTACATGCTGCGGCTGGGCTATGATCTGCCGCCGAGCACCTGGCGGCAGATGCGCATTGAGCCTGACCAGGAAATGCACCGCACCATCGAGGCCGCCTGCACAGCATTCTGGCGTGACCACGTTGAGGCGCGCCAGCCACCGCCCTGCCATGGGCACGCTGACCTCAAGGCGCTCAAGGCGGCATATCGCCAGCACCAAGACGGCAAACGCCTCACCGAGCCTGACGGCGCGCCTTTTGCTGAGGCGCTGCACGCAGCGCGCCAGGCCAGCAAGGCGCATGACGCCGCCGGCAAAGAGGCTGAGGCGTGGCTCAGGCGCATGCTGGGCGATGCAGAGTCGGCGATCTGCGGCGGGTACAGGCTCACCGCCAAGACAACCAGCAGAGGCGCGCGCCCGCTCAGGGTGACGCAGATCAAGGGGGACAAGTGAGCAACCACCCGGCAACGATCACTGATTATATGGGGCGCAGCGGCTGGCGTGAGCGTGTAAACGCTTCGCTGATGGGCGTCATGAGCTGCGACGCCTTCAACGCGGGATGCCTGGCGGCTCTATCTGATCCCAAGCTGCAGCAGTGCTCTGCTGAGTCACTAGGGCAGGCGTTCCTCAAGTGCGCCAGCCTTGGGCTCATGCCTGGCCCGCAGCAGCTGGTCAGCCTGATCCCGCGTCGCGGTGAGATCACCGTCATGCTCGGATGGCGCGGCATTGCGTGCCTGTTCAACCGCTTGCCGCACGTCAAAGAGGTGACCGCCTATCTGGTCCACACTGACGACCCGTTCGACATGGTGGGCGATCAGGTCGTCCACGAGCGTGACCCGTTCGATCGCGAGGTGACCAGCGCAGACAACTGCCGCGGCGGCTACCTGCGGATCACCTACACTGACGGCAGGCCAGACAAGTACCACGTCACCAGCGTGCGTAAGATCCTTGAGAATCGAGGCACAGCGGGCGCGTCAGGGCCATGGCGTGACTACTTCGCCCCCATGGCGCTCAAGACGGTTTACCGCGACGCATGGGCGCGCGCTGCCGTCGCCTTTGAGCCCGGCGCGCCGCCCGCGCAGCACATCCTCAACGCTGAGCTGCACGAGCGTGACGCCAATGACGAAGATCCCGCCAGGGTGACCCGCCAGAGCCCTGCCGCAGCCGCGCTCACCTATGATACAACCGCCAGGGCTGGTGACTCGTTGCCTTAAGGGTCGCCCCAGACCAGCCCGCTGAGGCGGGTGGCGGGCCCGATCAATCGATCGGGCTCGTCACCCTGGCTCAGTGCTTGTCACGCCACCGCTGAGCCATGGCAGCGACCAGCGCGCGGGCATCCTCGTCAGGCACCGCCCTGAGCATGTGATCCAGCTCGCTGACGTTGGGCGACCTGAGCCCCGTGAGCCAGTTGCTGACCCGCCGCGCCGACACAGCGATCCGCATGCGCTCAACAATCGCGGCCGGTTTCAGTCTGTTGCGCTCCACTTGCTCACCTCCATGGCTGACCCTACCACGCACAGCGCGTCAGCGGCACCATGGTTGCACCCAGAAAGCCCGCTCAGGCAGTGCCTGGCGGGCTGGTGGGCTTGGTGGTGGGTGGGGCTAGTCAGCCACCGCCAGCCTCAAGCGCACGCTGCACAAGGGCAGCGTTATGCAGGTGGTCAACGTCAGCCAGGGCCAGGCCCAGCACGTCACACAGCGTCACGCGCTCAGCCAGGCTGCTGTACTGCCGCCAAAGCCCGCCAGCCGCCACCACGTCAATGAGCGCCTTGCGCGTGGGCGCAGCCCGCCTGAGCACCGCCTCAGCCTCACAGCTCAGCCGCGCGCCTGAGCGGCGCAGCATCCTGAGCAGCTCATCACGCGTGGGTTGCCGCTGGTGCCTGTCCAGAGGCCCGCTCACGGCGCACCGTCAGAGGCGCTGCGCGGGCGGCACGTAATCACGCCATCCTCGCCACCCTCCCACACGATCACAGCGTCAAGCGGGCTGGTGGTGCGCTCAGCAAAAAACACCACCGCTGATCCGCGATAGCTCGTGGCATCGCTGAACGCCTCGGCCAGCCGGATCGCCCGCGCTTCAGAGTCTGTCGAGCATGACCCGCCACTCATCCCGGTCAGCCAATACACCATCCAGTAGCCCTGCTCAGTCATCGTCTCACTCCCTGCCGCCCCAGCGGCTGTGTGCTTGCACCCAGAAAGCCCGCCCAGGCAGTGCCTGGCGGGCTGTGTGGGCTCGTGGTGGGTTGGGCTAGTGTGCGCGGCTCGCGGGCGACCACCAGCCAGAGCGCAACGCCTTCTCAACCCGTTCCTTCGCTACCGTCAGCGTGATCGGCGTGGTGTAATCAATGCCCCTTGAAAGAAACTGCAACACGGGCTCAGGGTGCGTGTGGTCAAACCATGAAGGCGATCCAACCATGTCAATGGTCGCCACGATCTCACCGTCACGCCGCGCGATCGCGCCGCTGTCGCAATCCTCGAAGGTGATATCCCACTTGGGCATGTCGCCATATCGCCCCGGCTCGCCTGCTGCGGCGCGGTAGCTGTCCTCAATCTGGCACATGACGCTGACGTGGCTGGTGCCCGTCTCAAATGCCCACGCCTTAGAGTCAGCCCAACACTCATGCGAGCTGAACCGCCACACGTCAGCCACCACGTCCAGCACCAGCGTGCCCACGTGGTTGCCGGTGCCATTCTCGTCAACAGAGGTGTGCATGTGGAATTTGATCTCCGTTGGCGCTGCTGAGATCAGCTCATAGGTGTGCTCAATAAACAGTTTCATCCCCTCAACTCCCTGCCGCCCCAGCGGCTGTGTGCTTGCACCCAGAAAGCCCGCTCAGGCTAGGCCTGGCGGGCTGGTGGGCTTGTGGTGGGTGGTGCTATTTCGACTCCCAATGCTCAATGAGGACAGAGTCTCCGTAGTGCACCAGCGCCTCGCAGAGGGCGCGATCTCCCATGCGGAACACCTTGCCGTTGCCGCAGTTGATCACGTCGTACCAGCCGCCACTGCCCAGCTCGTACACCTGAAACGGGTCGATCGTGTTGAAGATAGCGATCGCGCGGGCGGTTGGCTTACGAACGGGCTTGTCGGTCTCAGCGGTCATCGTCTCGCTCCCTGTGTGGTTCGTTGCCATGTCCAGACGTTAAGCCCTGACGCAGCGCGCGTCAAGCCCGGTGACGCATAAAAGGTCACGCGGGCGCGTGGTGCAGCGTTCAGCCCGCACCCAGAAAGCCCGCTCAGGCGCAGGGCCTGGCGGGCTGGTGGATCAAGGCCAGAGATGATCAGGCCCCCACGAGTCAACCGCATGGTCGCGACACTCGCGCAGCACCGCGCAGGCATCGAAGATCGCCACGTCCAGCGGCGTGCCGTGGCGGCTGCGCCGCACGGGCGTGACGGGGCGCATGATGCGCACAAGGTTGTCCAGCGCCTCAGCCAGTTGCGCGCAGCGCGCGATCGTGTTCAGGGTGCGCTGCGTTGCCTCAAGCGGCACGCGATCCATACGGTCATATTTGGCGATCCCGATCTGCGTGTGGGTGCGCGTCTCGCCCACGGTCACGCACCAGCACGGCGCCACGAATTGCTCCAGCCTTGCCATCTGCCTCACTCCCTTGCCGCCCCAGCGGCTGTGTGGTTGCACCCAGAAAGCCCGCTCAGGCGTAGTGCCTGGCGGGCTGTGTGCGGGGCTCAGCGCCTCGCCCCTATCAATCAAGCTCAAGGTTCGCGAAGCGGGGCGCCTTGCGGTAAGCGGGCGCCTGCGGGGCCTCTGCGGGCACCTCAGCCACGTCAGGCGTGCCAGTGGCGCGCCACGCCTCAGCCAGCGGAAAGCGCGCGGGCGGGCGGATCCCGTGGCGGTCACAGTAGCGCCGGCAGGCATCCTCAACCTCGTTCATGTCATCGCTGCCGGCAGGCAGTGCCAGTCCGATCAGGTGCCGCAGCGTGGCAACGCCCGCCGCCACGCCCTCAAACGCCGGCACGGGGCGCGCAGCGCGCTCAGCGGCGCGGCGCTCACGTGTGGCCTCGCCCGCCCCGTAGCGATTCTGAACGCCCTGACCCTCAACCACGCCCAGATCCGCAGCCTCACCCAGCCCAGCGGCGCGGGCGTTGGCGGTGCGCTGCGCTTGCGCCTCAGTGGCCGCAGCCTCACGCGCCGCAGCCTCACGGCGCGCGTCAGCCGCTGCACGCTCAGCCGCCTCGCGGGCCTGGCGCTCACGCTCGTCACGCTCAGCCCGCAGCACCGCCGCGCGCTCAACTGCCCCAGCGTCATCACGCCCGTCAGGATGCACGCCCATGCCAGCCAAGTTGCACAGGCCGATCAGGGTGTCATCACCGTCATGTCCCAGCACAATGCTGGCACCTGGCGTGTTCATTGATGCGTCATCCATGACGGCGCTGAGCACCACCGCCGTGCGGCTATGCACGCCCATGCCCTCACACACGGGGCACAGAGGCGTAGCGCGCTGCGCCCAGGTGCGCGTCATGCGCACCTTGAACCCGCAGCCGTCGGTCATGCACTCGGCCTTGAGCATGCGGGTGCTCTGGCGGCGGCGCTGCGCGTCATGCGCAGCGAAGTTGACGCCCGCGTGCGGGTAGTCGCCAACCTGCACGGCCCAGCGGCTGAGGTGCCCGCGCAGGGCGGTGCCCTCAGGCCCGGTGGCGATCGTGGCGCTGGTGAGCGGGCGGGCAAAGCCCAGCGGCTTGGCAAGGCGCCAGAAGCGCGGCCCGTGGCCCGCACCCGGTGCCCAGCTGTGCAGCGTGGCGTGGATCAGCTCGTGCAGCAGCACGATCAAGACGGTTTCCACGTCATCCATCTTGGGCGAGATCCAGATCTCGTAGCTGCCGTCTGCGCTGCTCTGCGGGTAGACGCACTCACCACGCATGCGGTTACGGATCCCGCCTGACGGGTTGCTGCATGCAACGCGCAGGTTGCTGGGCATAGCCGGCAACGGCTCGCCATCTGCGCCCACGCGCTGATCCATGTCAGGAAAGGCGATCGCCTTTGGCGCCTCATCCATGACCATGATCTCGTGGTCAATGTCACGGCGCATCATCTGCGCCGCTGCCGTCAACCAAGCCTCTCGTGTCTGGTGAATCGCTGTCATCTGCCTTGCCCCTCGCCGCCCCAGCGGCGCTGTGTGGTTCGTTGCTATGTGTAAACACTACAAGGGCAACGCACAGCGCGTCAACGCCTTTGACGCATAAAGCGTCACGGGGGCGAGCGGTACAGCGATTAGAGCGGGCTGGTTATGCCTCGCCCCAGGGCGGCACAAGCACCACCCACGTGCGATCGGGGTCGTCGGGGTCGTCGCCCTCCACGATCGTCACCACGTCGCCGCGCTGGCCGCGCAACAACACCTCTGCCAGCACGTCGCACAGCGGGGCTTGCACCTCGCGCCACTCGTCGGCGCGGCTCACTCCAGCTCGATACTCACGCCCTCTGCGATCTCTAGCGTGCCCTCGTCAATGGCCACCGCGTCAGAGCGCAGACGCGCCAGCAGCTCGGCCAGGTCCATGATCCCCACGAGCGCGATCGCGTCGGCGGCGTCACCGAACCGCGCGTCACCGGTCAGCTGCCCCAGGCCGCGCAGAAAGCCCGGCACCAGGCTGGCCCACTCAGCCGCCTCACGCCCGTCATCACTGAGCGCCACGGCACACCTCGCGCGGCAGCTTGATCGCCACCTTTGCCCAGCAGACCGTCACCACGTCAGGGTCGCCGTCGCCGCTGATCACGGCGCATGTCTGACCCTCGGCCGTCTTGGCCACGCGCATGGTGCCCTGGCGCAGGTGATAGTTGCTGCCGCAGCCCACGAGCAGCGCCACCATTGCGGCCACCACCATCAGCAGTATGGCCTCCACATTGGCGTGCCCCGACTCGCCGCCAGGCGGCGCATCGCCCGCCGGAAGCGCGGCCAGCAGGCGCGCACCCAGGCGCACCGCGAACATCAGCACGGGCAGCGCCACGGCCGTCCAGGCCGCGCCGAGCAGCGCCGGATCCAGCATCGCGCCGCCGTCGAGGTAGTGAAGCACGAGGGCCACGATGGCGGCGGCCACCGCGCTCAGCTCGGCGTGGTCTGTGGTCTGTGTGTGCAGTCGCGGGCTCATCGGTCCCCCAGGGTTGATACCATTGTCTCCAGCCTGACGGTCAGGCGATCGATCTGCCTGGTCGCGGCCTCTTGGCGCGTCACCGCAGCGTCCAGGCGCGTCACCGATTCGCTGATGCTGCGCACGTCGCTGCGGATCTCCACAATATCAGCGGTGTGGAGCAGGGCCACAGCCTCGACGCGCTCGATCCTGACCGCCTGCTGCGCGTGCTGCGCCTGCAGCATGGTCCACTGGCTAGCCGTGCCCACCAGCATGGTGGCCGCCATGCCACCCCAGGCCGCGATGGTGCCCACGTGTGCACGCGCCCAGGCGGTCACGGCGCTCACGGCGCAGCCACGCGCACAAAGCCCACCAGGCGATCCCACGCCTCGTCACCTGCGGTGATGCGCTCACGCGCCACGGCGCCGCCGCCTGGCACGCGGCTGTGCCCGCGGCCGGTACTATTTCCAGCGATCAGGTCGATCGTGCGCGCCACGGGATCAACAGCTGTGACCAGGGCGACGTGCCCTTGACGCTTGGCGCCGCCCCTGGCCGCCTCGGCATCGGTCACAGCGCGGCTGACCCGCGTGCGGATCATCACCAGGCCACGCGGGTCAGCCGTCCAGATCTGATCGGGGCGCAGCTGCCGCCCTGGCGGTGCTGACTGCCAGTGCGCCACGGCGCGGCCTGTGCGCGCATACTCGATCACCATGCCAGCGCGCTCGATCTGGCGGCAGGCGCTGCTGATAAAATACGCGCACCAGGGCGGGCGTGAGCCCGGCGTGCCGCCGCCATCATGGATCAGCCACGATACGTCAGGGCCCGCGTTGCTGCCGTCGGTCTCGGCCACACCCTGGGCCAGCCAGGCCTCTGCCAGGTGCACCAACGCATCACCGACGCCAGAGCCGGGCCCCAGCGCGCTGCGGCGCAGCAGGCGGGCGAGCCACGACACGCTACTCCACGCCCTCGAAGCCGTTTGCCGCCGTAATATCGGGGTAATCACTCGCCTGCTCACGGCCCAGCACCGCGGTCACCTGGTAACCCATGTCGGTGGTGTTCGCGCTCAGCACGATCTGCTTCATGCGCACGTCGAGCGCGCCGGTGCTATTGCCGAGCGCCAGCCCCATATATGCGTCACCGCTGAGCCCGGCCGTGGTCGCTGCAAACAGCAGGGTGCCTGCGCCGCTGGTGGCGGTGACGTTGACGGAATCGGTGATCGACTCCAGCGCGATCGTGATCGTGCCACCTGACGTGATCGTGCCACTCTTGAAAAACGGCGCGCTGTGCACTGACGGTGAGGGATGTGACGCTGCGTAACCGGCCATGTTTAAACCTCCAGATCGCTCGCACTATACACGCCCGGCGCCCTAGCAGCGTCGGTGATAGCGATATAGCTATGCTCGGTGCAGGGTTGGCGTCACACGCTCAGGCTGTCGGCGGTGTCGCCGCTGGCGTAGGTTGCCAGGGGCGGGCGATGCCACGCCAGGCGCACGCCCCACAGCACGCCCCCGTGGCCCGCGGCATCGGGCTCAACGTCGGTGCGCTGGACGTCCAGCGTCATGGTCACCAGGGTCGGCTGCGCCTGGTGCGGGTCCGCCACCAGCTTGATCGCCCTGGGCTCCGCCACGCCCACGCCATTGACGCCCGTGGTGCTCACGCTCCCAGCGCTGGCGAGCTGATCGGCGCTGCCTGATCCCTGCCCGTGCAGCCCGTACAACCTGATCCCCACGCTGTCCACGCTGCAGCTCAGGTCAAGCCGCAGGGCGCCGGAAAAGTAGCAAGTCAGGTGCGCATACTCCACGCGAGGCGGCACCAGCACCACCAGCGGCACGCGGTTCACCACCGCCGCGTAGCTGCCGGCGCTGCCGCTGGTGCCGCCGTCAGGCACGTCGCAGCCGATCCAGACGCCAGGGCCGCCCCAGCCAGTCATCAGCGCCCACTGTAGGCGCTCGGCGTCAGTCAGCAGCGACACCCGCCCGGTGGTCGGGTCAGGCAGGTTGCGCAGCGCCGTTGTGTCCACCGCCTGGCCTGAATACTGAATGCGTGCCGTGCCTGTATATGATGCCATCAGGGCTCCCTGAATACCTGCAGCGCCAATAGCGCCACGTAGCCGGCGCCGCTGGTCTTGGCGGCGCTCACTGACACCGGGCCGCCCTGGACGCCCATGGTGATGGTGCTATGCACCCACGCGCCAGCGGTGGTGACACTGACGCTGGCCTGCTCGCTGCCGCCCGCGAGTAGCACCGCGGTGCCTGCCGCTGTGCCGCTCGCAACCACGTACCAGCTCACGCGGAAAGTGCGCGGCGTGTACGTGGCCCCGGGCGGCACCCAGGCCACGCCCACGAGCGCAGGATCGCCGCCGTCGGTGCTCCAGCCCTGCCGGTCTGCGACCGTATTGTGTGGGTGCTGGATCGTCGCCAGGCATGCCACACGATCGCGCGCGATGGCGCGGCAGTTGTTCCACGCCCGGCTCACCAGCTCGGTGCTGATCGGCTTATTGGTAGCCGCAGGGCTGGTGGCCTGGTAGGCGGCGTCATAGGTGTCGCCCATGGGCGCGTAGCCCGACGAGTCGGCGCCACCCGCGCTGCGGTCCTCGGCCTTTAGCTGCGCGCTGGCCGCGACCAGCACCACACTGTTGGCGTCGTCGGTGTAGCCGTCGATCGACAGCTCCAACGGCGCGCTGCCGCTCGTCGGGCGAACGTCGATCGTGTGCAGTGCCGCCGTGGTGGCGGTGACGGCCACGCTGACCGTGGCCCCGCCATAGGACGCGCGCAGCGTGCCGCTTGTGCCGGCGTTGTCCACCAGCGCCCACACGCTCACGGTCACCGTGCGGCGCTCGGCGTTGCCCATAACGATCCAGCGGCCCAAAACCTCAGGCGAGCCGCTTGACGCTGCCGATGTCGCGCCGGTGCTGGTGCCAGTCACCAGGCCAAACGTTGACGAAAACAGCGACGGCGTGTGCGTGGTGTGAACCCAGCGATCAGTATTGCAGAGCCGTTCCCAGAGCGGCGGGACAGTGCCGCCGCCCACTGGGTTGATCCCTGGCACCAGGTACGCCAGATCCATGGGCTTGTAGTCGATCGTGGGCATCAGGCCAGCTCCGATCCAGTGTCGTTGTGCGTGTAAACAGATTGCACCGCGGTGCAGCTCGCAAGCGCCGGGTAGGTGATCACTGTCGACGTATCCACCCAGGCCGGCAGCGCAGCGTCAAACGTGATCAAGCGTGGGTTTGCGTCGCCTATGGCGGCCAGGGCCTGGATCGTGGCCTCGGCGCTCTTGGGTGTGGTCGCCGCCTGCTCGTCGCCGGGGATGTGCAGCAGCACCACATCGCCCACCGCTAGACGGTGGGCCACGTCAAACAGGTTGTCGGCGGTGACCGTGGTGCCGCTGTCCACCGATGTGATGCCGATGCTGGGGCACAGCGGACCAGGCGCGATCATATTACCCGCAAGCAGTAGCGTCAGGGTCTGAGTGCCGCTGTACATATCCGCCGACCAGCCCAGACACCTGGCGCCCACAGAGGCTGGCGCCCTGGCGCCCGTCTTCCAATCATAGGTGACCGGGTGAGCCATCGTCAGGTTGATCAGATCGCCGGGCTGCACCTCGACCCAGGGCCCCACCTGGACGGTCAAAATGCTTTCACCATTGCCCCTGCGCATGATGGCCACGGAGAGCTGCCGCGCCTCGTCAATGGACATGCCCGGCGCCTTGTAGCTAGCGCTGCGCGCGCCCTCGACCTGGATGCGCGGCACGTCGTTGATCGTGACGCTGACCGGATCCGCCATCAGCTCTGTCTGCGTTTCTACGCTGATCGCATTTGGCGTCTCGGCCGGCTCTGGCGCGTCCACGGCCTCCAGCACCGCCTCAGCGATGGAAATCGTGACGGCCGCTGCGCCGGCCACGCCCGCGTCGACAGGCACGGCAGATATATTGCAGTCGCCGCTGGCGCCCGCTCCCGGTGCCTGGACGTCTGGGTGCGTCATGCGCTGCACCAGGCACAGGCCACGCAGGGCCAGGTGCCCGCCCAGCAGATCAGCGATCGAGGTAGAGCCAGAGCTAAACAGGTGCATGGTGTGCCCGTCGAGGCCCGCAGCTGTCAGGCTGTTCTCGTCGATCAGGGAGTCGTCCACACCGGCGCCCTGGCCCAGCCCCAGCGTGTCATGGCTGCCGCGATTGCCCGCGCCGCTCGACTCAAGCAGCGTCAGCAGCACGTCTGCCACGGTGCCGCTCTTACCTGTGATGTAGCCGATCTCAGCGCCGTGGATCCACTGTATATACGTTGACACCACATGCACCACTGACACCCGCAGCAAGGCTAGGCTGGGCACATCCACGTTGGCCAGTGTGCCGTCGATCTTGGCGTCCCACTGCACCACGGCCTGGCCGTCGTCGGCTTCGATGAGGCCATAGCCGCTTGCAGGGAATTGCACGTCAGCCCACTCCTGGCCCTCAGTCTGCACCACGGGTAACCAGAACCCTGGCATGGTCGCGGGGTGCACCGACGGCATGCGAACCGGGATCCGCCACTCGAAAAACGCATCATTGATCACATATCCGCCACCGCCCGAAGACGGGTTATAGACGGGTTTATAGGCGCCAGGCTGGAGGAAATACGGCGCGCTGGGCGGCACCAGGATCGTCGACAGTGAGACGTCGAGCGCCGTGTCATATGTCATGAACTTCAGCGAGATATGCGGCCAGCCCGCGAAGCCGCCAGCCGCGACCGGGCCCGCCAGCGCCGGCCACAGCACGCTGGCGCTCACGTTGAGCGCGTCGCTTACGCTGCTCGCGTCCACAGTTGACCAGATCGGATCCGTCACGCTGCTGCTGTAGGCGTCCACCATGCACGCGTGCGCAATCTGGCCCAGGGTGAATACGCCATCTGGGTGCGACGCCTTGATCGCGCACATGCCCGACACCGTGGCGCTGCTCACCCAAACCCAGGTAAACAGCACCGAGCCGGGCGCCGCGTACACCGGCAGGCCCTTTAGCGCCTCTGGCGCATAGTCGGGCTCAGGCCCCGCCTCGTAGCACACGGCGGCCACATCATGCCCAACGGGCTGCGCAGCCTTCCTGATCAGCGGCAGGCAGCGCAACACCATCGACGCGCCCGTGGCCCTGGGCGGCGCGTCAATGTACCCGCGCCACAGGATCCGGCAGTGCGCTGCGCCCGCGTCGCACCACTGGCCGTCAAGCACCCGCCCGGCTGGGCTGACAAGGTGCCGCCAGATCGTAACGTGGCGCCCTCGCCAGGTCACCGGCTTGTCGGTCAGGTGCCTCATTGTCGGGCTCTGGCGCTGATATTTCCCCGGTATGCTGCCAGCCAGGCCGCGCGACGTCAGGTTGATGTGCGTACCGTCGACCACTGACAGCGCCACGCGCTCTGTGCCGATCCAGGCGTTTGCGGCGGTCCAGCCCGTTGTGTCTGTCACCAGCACAGCGCCCGTGCCCGTGCCCACGTCCTCATCCAGCATCATGGACTGGCCCGGCAGGCTGAACAGCGCAGACGTCAGCGCGCTATCTTCGAGGCCCTGCCAGGTCA
>CAACVE010000078.1_pt1 | contig 16747 bp, 13 predicted proteins | sample 2381751 | NCBI WGS metagenome assembly CAACVE01 (sample SAMEA5211968, study PRJEB30684) | marine metagenome | biome: Marine; feature: Epipelagic; material: Water | collected 2015-10-15 | depth 2000 m | reverse complement strand
TCTTGCTTGACCATGTGTGTGTACTCCTGTGCCCCGCCCCTTACGGGCTGTCGGGCTGTCCAGCCTCGCCGTCGAAGCTGACAGTTACCAGCCTACCATGCAGACTGGCAACTTGTCAACCCCTCAGTCCCTGCGCCTTTTGCTTCGCAAAACACGTGGACTGCGATGCGCTATGTAGGCTATACGTGTGAGGCTGCTCCTGGGAAGCCGTCGGAGCAAGTCTCACATGTGTCTGCGTGGTCGCTCCAATCCGTGATGGCAGCCAGAGCCTGTTCCACGGTATCGTAGATACCGATTCGCCGAGTGTAGTAGCATACTTCGTATCCGAAGTCATCACCGAACCATCCGTACCGGATGGAGACTCCAGGCTCCCAGTCCTCACGTGAATCTTTGACCTTCGCGGGAGGCAAATTGTTCATCTGCTCTATCAGCCTCGCTATGCGAAGCATCATGTTGTTTTCGTCGGTCGGCTCTTTGACCTCTTTGACCTCTTTGACTATGTTCTTTTGACCTGCGGGCACAACCTGATGGTTCGTTCGTTCAAGATGTTTCTTAGCTACGCTAAGGTTGTAACACTCGAATTTGCACTCTAGACACTCGTACTGCTTTGTCATAGTCTTGAACCTCTTTTGACCCCTCGTGTAGAGGGAGATTTGGGCCGTGTCAGCCTCGATTTGAGCCTGGCGATGACATCGTAACACCGAGACGGCGAAAATGGGGTTTTGGCACTTCCTGCGCGATTTTGACGAAGTCAAAACACCCGAAGTGCGGCCCTGCGCGATAGCCCCTTCGGGGCTCGATTTGGCACTCTGACCGCCAGGCTTGAATCACCACCACACCAAGAGCGTAGCTCTTGCCCCCACTTTGTCAAAGAGTCTTTGAACCCGTCTTGACTCTTTTGACCTCAAAAGACCTCTTTTGACCCACATGTGCGCGACGACATAGTATGTCGTCACATGTGTGAGGAGAAATTCCAGCCCGACCTCGGTCTCCATCCGTATTTTGGTAGGTACTATTCGCCATTTTTTTGATAAAACTTTCGACCCTCGCCGCGTACAGAGTCATATACGACGGAAAGTAATCCTTGATTTCCGACTTACCTAGTTGGCCATTCAAATCAGGACGGAATCCGATTGCTAGGGGTTGACAAAGACGTGGTTTTATGCTATAATACGAGTACGATAATTATGGAACACGGAGGAGCACGGCCCGGCGCGGGTCGACCAAGTAAAACCTCAAACGTCCTCAAGGGAGAGGCCGTCGTACAAAGGCGTCTACGAGGCGGGGCTGAACTTGGCTGGGAAGCCTTAGCCGACGAGTATCCATCTATCATGCGTGCAGCCATCGAATTAGCCTTGGGTAATGAAGATAACAAACCTGACAAGTCGATGCTCAAGACTTTAATTGAACTCATGCCGAAGGTTGTAGGTGTCGAACAGGATACTGAAGACAGTCCGATTGCCAAGATGCTTCGGGAGATGCATGTTAGAGTTACTGCCGAAACCAAGTCCACCGACTAACCCTTTATGGAAGTGGGCAGTCGATACGACTCTCGACGCACTTTCCGTAGATACTCCAAAAGGACTAGCAGGACTACACCGGTTCAAGGAGTGGGTCGAGGTCCTGATGTGTACTGACCCGATTGTCCTGGCAGTTGCTGGAGAAGGGTCAGGCAAGTCGATGCACGCCGGACTATGGCTGTCGGCTGGACAGTTATACGACTCGCAACTAGGACAGTTCCTGTATTGGGTCGTTGGCGCTGACTTTGAAGATGCCAGAAAGGACTTTGAGTATTACAAGAACTTTCAGGCCCAGTTAGATAATATCGAACAGTTATCCATGCCTTCGCATCGTGACCAACAGTGTTACTTGCGTACGAAGACTGGACATGAGACGTATACTATCTCGTCGTATGATTTTACGAAGATTGCGCGAGACGAGCCCATGCGTGTCGTGGGCGCCGAGGTATCCCGCTGGTATCAGGAGACATTTGACCGTTGCGAGGGGCGGCTAATTCGTAACTACCCTCATTCCAGAGGATTCTTTAGTGGTTCGCCAGAATCTAGTCTTGGATGGCTACCAGACGTAGCTAAGTATGCCCAAGGACCAAATGACCGAGGAGTTCGCTCATTTTTCATACCTTCATGGTGTAATCTTGCGAAGTACCCAGGTGGACGTGAAGACCCTGCGATTAAAAGAGTAGAAGCAGGGAGAAGTCCACAGAAGTTTGCTGAACGCTTCGGGGCAGTCTTCGTTCCGCCCAGAGGCCTTGTGTGTCATACTTTTCGAACAAACCAGCACGTGGACTGGCAACTGGAATACGACCCCATGTTTCCTGTGTATATCGCCGTGGACCCAGGGGGAATCGTCTATTCCTTGCTATTCGTACAGTTTACCCAGGACGGGGAAATACATGTCTTGGACGAGATATACGCACACCGCTGGTCACACGAGGCCGTGATAAACGAGTTCAAGGCTAATCCACTATTTTCTGTGGTCGAAGGCGGTGCCATAGATGTGGCCAGTAAGCAACCACAAAATGCGATGCCTGTCTCTTATCAGGAATGGGCTAACGATACTGGACTTAACCTATGGGCCGAAAAGCACGCCGTGGATGACTCTATCGAGCGTCTCTATTGGGCTCTTGCCAATAATCCAAATACTGGACGACCCCGTCTTAGTATACATCCTCGCTGTCTTGGGCTGATAAGCGAAATGGGTGGAGGACCGAGTCCGATACCGGATGGCGGACCATGGATGCGATTTGAACACCGGGATGGACTAGGCCCACCTATGAGAAAGAATGACCATTCGTGCAAGGCTTTGGCCTATCTACTAGCTGGGCCATATGCATCCTTAGCATCGAATGTCTATGCCACGCGTACCGAGTCTGTAAGTTATTTGCAACGAGGACGTGACCGTACGCGTATCAGGGAGTTAGATAATGGCCGACCTGTCTAAGACTGAGGTATTACAACGTCTCTCCGCAATGGAAAGGCATTACGACACGACCCATCGTCAGATGAGGGACGCCGACCGTCTTTTTAACCAGGAGTACGATGGACTTATAGACGTACCGTATGAGGTACGTATCTTTCGGTCCAGTACACCGTCGCGTATAATTGAAGGTTTTCGAAACCAAATACGCACTAACGAGCCGACCGTAACATTTCGGCAATCTGGGACATCTAAGGAAGCTGGGAAGCAAGCCATTTCACTTCAGCGGTGGGGATATGCGATGCTCCGTAAAGAGCGTCTCCTGTCTACGATGGACCCCAATTTGCAGTGTGGATTTGACTTGTTGCTACGTGGAGCCGCGTGTAAGAAAATTATCATAGACGTGGACCAGATGGTAGGGCCACCCCCGAGTAAACGTGGTACGGCCGATTACCGGAAATGGGAAGACCGGGCTATGCAGTCCTGGCCTTATGTCTCACAGGCTATTGACCCATTGTCGGTGTACCCGTCACCAGGACAGCGTAAGCCTTTGGTGTTTATGCTCGAGAAGCAGACTCGCTACGCTGCAGACTTATGGGATATGTACCCGGACTGGACTGACCCTAAGAGGAACGCCAAGAATGGGCAGGACCCGGCACGAGCAGTCGAGTGGGTAGAATACTGGGACCGGGACCGGTATATCATCCTGGCTGATGGCGAGTATGTACAGGAGCCGAAGGACAATCCGTATGGTATAGTTCCGTATATCTTCGAATGGTCCGGACTAGGTCGCGCACATGCGGATGGCGACCCGGCTCACTTAGCTGTCGGCATCTTGACCTACATCAGCGGTGAACTTGAGGAAGAAGTACAACTCAAGACTGCCATTTCAGTCCAGACACAGATGCACGTGTTTCCACCTATCTTAACGGTCGAGGACCCGAGAAAGGTAGCACAGCAGTTCGGTGTAGGCCCGGGAAAGGTTATACGCCATCCACCCGGCCACCCGCCCCAGTATATGAACTATCCGCCACCGAACGAGAACTTTTATCGCTTCCTGGATACGATACAGGGCAATATTTCACGTGTAATGTCCCCAGCACTGTCCGGGGGGCGTGACCCAGGTGTACGGTACGGTGTGCTACAGGCCCAGCAGATTGGGCAGTCCTTAACTACGATTGGACCGGCCTTGGCCACACTGGATGATATAGGTACGCAGACGTTGAACATGATGTGTATGATGGCCAGGACTATGGACTTGGACATGGTTATCGAGGGTACACAGGAGCCTGTGGAACCTGCACAGCGTATCAAGTCAACGGACCATGAACATCAGAATTTTGAAGTAACCTTTGAAGCAGTAGACCCTGCGGAGAACGACCGCGCACTGCTGGTCGGCGAGGCTATGCGGCGGGCTGGGGATATTTCTCGGCGCACCTTCTGGGCCAAGTATGCCAAGCACGTGGTCGAGGACCCGGACGAGGAAGACACGAACTTGTTGGAAGAACAGGTCATGGCCTTGTTGGCACAGTCTGGTATGCTCCTGGAGGCCGCGTTGTCACCAGAGGCCCAGAACCAACTTGGACAAGGACTGGAAGGTCTGCAAGGGGCGATTAGCGGAGCGGTGCAGAACCGGACCGCGGATACGATGCCGGTCGAGGGTATGGCAAATGCCCAGGAAATGGAGGCCATATCCGGGCGGCCAGGGTCACAGACGGTTCCAAGAGAAGTGGCACAGGAAGGGATGCGTAATGCCCGGCCTGGACAGACTGGCCTACCGAGTAGATAATGGGTCTTTTCATTATTCTTGTACAGGACGCTGAGGACCCAAGGCGGCAAGTACGCTTTGAAATAATGGCTGAGTCAGCCAATACGGCCTTGCAAGTTGCTGCGGCACGGAGTCGTGAACTTACTAGAAGGGAAAAATTCATGGAGAAACCGACATAATGGCTGGGACTAGAGGACAGGACATTACTGGATTAGTCACGACACGTTTACGTAAACGCCTAGGACTTTTAAGAGAACGTATAGCCGACCGAATACCTCTTGGTCCGGACGCGACTCGATTGACGCCTAGGGAGATTCGGCTACAACTTCAAGACATGGACCCTGCTACCAAATCAAGTATGATTCGTGGCGCCGGGCCGGAAGAGTGGTCTCGAATGATGGAGGAATTGTATGGCAGTTAATTTTTACACTGACTTAGAAAGAGGGCACAGCTACCTCCACTCGGAAGAGGTGACTGGGCAAACGTTCGATGAATTCCTAGTGGATTCACAAGCGCGTGGGGAAAATGTCGTTGCAGGGCAAGTTACTATTCCTACTGCCGACGATGACTCTGGTACACGTATACCGTGGGGTGTGACGTCCAGTTCGGTAACTGCGGCAGATAGAGCCGCTGCCCGTGGTGGTGGTGGTTTTGGTGGTGGGCCGTTTAGTGCCTTTGCTTCAACGGCATCACCGGCTGTGGCGACTACGGTATACGATACGTTGTCTCCGACTTTTAGGCTAGATGCGCCTAGTCTTGCTATCGAAAAGGGTGAAGGATTTGGAGACCCACGAGAACTACTTAAGCATGGCACCACTACTGCACCACCTAGGCCTGGTTTTACGGGTGACCCCCGCGACTCCGGGGCAAGGGCGGGCGGAAAATACATAGTACCCGAGGGCAGTCGACTTTGGGTTTTGCAGCAACCAGTACGAAAGGGTTGGAACGCAAAAACTATGACGGCGTTAAACCTGGCAGAAGCCCATGATGCACGTAACGTGCTGGGCAACTGGATGACTGCAATACAGTATACCGAAAACCCTATGACTGGTGCAGTACAGTGGATGTACATGGGAAAGAATTTATTTGACTTTGTGGAGACCGGTTCTGCTGGGCCTGGTGGTGAGGAGACTAGAGAATACGTTTGGGAGGCGGCTGCCCGAGCCTACCCAATCGACGATGAAGGCAAGGTTTATACGTCTTACGAGGACATGGTAGCCGCTCTCGACATGCGAGATGCGCTCGAACTGGATGCCGTCGCGATTCAGAATGAGTACGTAAAACTTGGCGATGCCGAAGAAACCCGTCAGGCTGAACTTTACAAGAACGAGCGACAGGGCACGATTGATGCGGCTTTAATAGATTACCAGGCACAACTTAACAAATATTACGATGACCTCAAATCCCAGCACTTGTCCGGTGCAGACCAGGAAAGATTAGAAGTAGAAAGGCGGTCTGCTCTTCAACTTGCTCAGGAACAAGGCCAACAGGCGCTTGACCGTATACAGACGGAAATCGCAGGTCGCCAAAGTTCGATACGTCTGGAACACGAGTCACGACAAATCTTGCAAGAACAAGAGTACGACTTAAAATTCCAGCTACAAATGATTGAACAGGCCTTTGCCCAACAGCAGGCTGCTCTGAACCGCGCACTCCAGGCCGAAAATCTAATAGAGGTTCGGCGGCACTCTCAGGCCATGGAAGCCTTAGAGGCTGAGAGAAATGTAATCAGTGCCCAGACGAAAAATCTGGAATTCTTTAATATGATTGCTGACCAGCCGCAGATATTGTTCTTTGCCGGGGCATCCGGTCTGCTTCAAGGATTGGGGGATATAGCTGGTGATGGTGGTACGGCTGTGCAGAATATCATGAACAGCCTTAATGCTATGCCTGCGATGGATAACTTGCAAGAGTTTGTCAATATGAGCGGACTGGAGCAAGGTATCGAGAGTATGCGCCTGAGTGCACAGACAGGACTTACAGGAGAAGATATACCAGCGTTTTTGCGTGGTATGGCACCGATGGCACTTGAGCAGCGGCGTGTTCCTCTTGGTGCGGAGATTGGCCCTGGTGCACCCCCATTGAGCGGTGACGCCTACCAAGGTCTATTGCGGAGCCAAATGGGGATGCCAGACATACAACCAGGTGTTGAGCCGGGCTTCGCACCCGACGTAAGACCTGGTGCCGCAGACCGTCTGGGAGGTTACGCGCCTGTCGGGTCTATACTTGAACAGATGGGCACGCAAATTTCTGGTCAGACTGAATCTACGTTCGACGCTTCCGGTTATCCAGAGTATACGGCTCCCGCGCCTACCGACCGGCCAGCAGGCACCTTTGATTGGGGTGCTCTCTTGCAACCTGATGCTTTCACGAATATTACACCGGCAACAAATCAAGAAGTAGAGACAGAAGTGGGTAAGACCGTGGAAAAGGAAGCGGAGTGGCCATTTACTCCGAAAGAAAGTATATGGAAGGGTGAAACCCAGCCAACAGAAAGAGATTTCGTAATGCCTTGGACTGCACTAACGGAAGCACCAGGGCTACCAAAAGGTGTATATATCAGAAAAGCAGACCTAGGCGTATTACGACAGGGTTACGACAAAATTATGCCTCTACTCTGGAAGTACAAACTTGTCGAAGGTGGACAGGGTATACTGAAGGGTCAAGGTGGGCCTGATTGGACCGAAGAGACTGCACCAGACTGGGTCAAGGAACTTCCTTCATGGGCGGAGTGGGCTAAAAACAGATGACGTATTCATTAAAGAACGGACAGCAAGGCCCATACGATAGAATCGGACGAGGGGGAGGACGTGGTGGTGGACGGGGACCAGGCCGTGGCCCCGGACGTGGTGGGGGACGAGACACCGGGGGTGGACGACCTAGACCTGGTCCCCCTACGGCAGCCGGTACTCGTGAAAGACTTGGTATGGACGAACAGCCCTTCGGGCCGCTTGAAGAGAGCCAGGTAAATCTCCTATCCTTCTATAACTCAATCACGACTGACGACGAGTTTCGTGAAGTCTTCGGTGTCTTTGACCCTGCGGACATAGAAACATTGCGCCGTAATCCTAATATGCTGGCTGCGGCTAGTCCGTACTGGTGGGATAGGCTTCAAATCTTTCACAATGAAGTGGAAACTGGGAAGCGGACGCTGGACATACAACGTCGTATGAGACGGTATGAACAAGCGGAAGCGGACGGTCGCTTAATCACGCCCAGAGCGGAGCCTGAAGGCGTACCTGACATAGCGGCCAACTTGGCCGGGGCTACTCCAGCGGCACCTGCGGATACAAGAGAGACTATGGCAGAGGACATAGTAGATGCGTCTCAGGAGGGCGCTGACTATATAGCAGGAAACTACTCACTTCGAGCCGACAGGTTTAAGGCAAAAGGGGGAACGTCAGGCATACTTAACTTTCTTCAGCCGGTGGCGCCAGTTGCTGAGTCAATAAGGCGGTTTGCAGGCGGAGATACACCGGGACAAGAGCGCCTAGCACCCTGGAAAAGAGGTGAAGGGGCAAGGGACATCGAGGGCTTTAAGACTATCGGACGTGGGTTACTAGAAGGTATACCACCCTTGTCAGCACCAGAAGATGAGCCTACTCCTTTTCATTCACTGTGGGAGGGTCTTGCTGATATACCGACCCCCTCAGGAGGATTGCGAGGGGCGCTAAGTGCCGTGCCAGTTGTAGGGCCAGTTGTAGCTGGACTATCGGCTCTGCCAGATGTCGCAGAAGGCATGTTAACGGCCGAGAAGTATCTAAATCCTAGGGGCAAGTCACTAGCAGATGCTAGAAGTATTCCTGTTCTTAAAGACTCGTGGCTTGCTTCAAAAGAGAAAATGCCTGGTACTATGACCCAGGTCCAACGAGAACTGTTCGAGTTGTCGGCGGCACATGAAGAGGCTCCTTTTCTCCAACAAATGGGGTCAGACCCAGTGAATATATTTGGACCTGTGGTAGGGGGTCTATTTGCTGCTAAAGGTTTGATTACGGGCGGTATTCGACAGGCTAGAAAGCTACCATTTTCCGAACTGGGCCAGCTTAAGATGGGACGTCTGCCTGAGACATTTGATACACTGGCGTCACATACTTCTCGAGGGGTTGGTCGAATAGGCGGACTGCCTGGCGTACGTCTGTTGACCCGTCCTCTGGCCGGTAAGTCGGTCGAGTTTAATCAGCATATTGAAGGTTCTGCGGACGAGGCACTGGCCCGTGCGCCCGTGCTTTGGCACAGTAACCTGGAAATGTGGCAGCGCTTTAAGGGCGTGTTAATGTCACAGATGCGTGCTCTAGGGGATATGAAAAAGGAGTTCGGCCTTGTAACTAGGGACGGCGCAGCGACTAATATAATGACTAAGGTCAAGGGTCAGCCTGTTACAGGTGACTTGCTGGAAAACGCTAACCTTCGTGTAGCAGAGGAAATTCTTGAATATGGCACGGCTCTTCCTAGAGAGGCTGCCACGTTTAGGAAGCGTAAACCAATGCCAGGTGACCCTGTGGTACCTGACTTTGACAAGAAATATGTAGATGCCGCACGTAAAGCACGTAAAGCAGAAGACCGTGTAGACGCTCTTGGACCACCAACAGGTAGAGAGCCAGGTGCCCCCTCTAGTCCGGAGTGGCGTAAATGGTCAGCAGCACGTGGTTATACAAAGGCTGAGATAAAACAGTTTGAAGAGTTCCTCGAGATAGCCGAAGAGGGAAAGAGGTTAGGCTACGATACCGACACTCTGCGGGAGTTAGAAGAGGTAAGTGGTATATATTCAAAGTTCAACGCCCAGTTTCTCGATGATATACCAGTCGGACGCATTATGCCAAAGTCTAAGGACCATCCCGAATGGGACGGGGTTACTAGACTAACTCGCAAGCAGATAGACATGGTTCGCGCCATACGTCTTGTATACCAGGACTTTAAGAATATGGCAAAAGAGGAAGGTATACCGCTTACGTCACTAGGCGAATTCATGGACGGCTTTTACTACGCGGCTCGAAAAGTTGGACGCGACTGGAAGATGGTTCAGACAGGAGGACGTGGAGGAAAAGCGGGTTTCAGGAAAAAAAGAACCATTGACCCTACTACGGGCTTTGTCAAACTTATGTCAGATATGATTTCTGAAGGAAAGCGCTACCTAGACCCTATGGAAACAATGTCAGTGTGGATTGACGAGTTTGGCCGACTTGTTGCATTGAAACGGTTGGAAGACTATCTACGTCCATTCTCCAGAGAAAGAGAAGTGGAGAAAATCGTCAAGACTCGAAAAACTGTCACAGGTGCTATATGGAATAACTCAAAGAAAACTATGGATACTATACGGCGTGTATATCTCCATGGAGGAGGCACAGCTAGTTCAACACGTACTATGATGCGCCGAACTTTTCCGACTCTGGCTGACGATATTGACGCGGCTCTTAGCTTCAAGGGAGTTAGGCCTGAAGATGCGGTCAAACTTGTCACGGACTCAATGAAAGACAAGAATATAGCGACCTGGCCTGATTTTCGAAGGGAACTAAAGTTACTTCTCGGCCGTGCTCCCCAGGTGATTGAGAAAAAGGACATTCAAAAAGTAGTTGCGACCTTGGCCAAGACCGCACGGGAAAAGGCAGATATAACCGAAGACGTTTATACAGCCGTCTTCAAAGGTCTACAGATAAAAAAAGAGACTCAACTTAAACAACTTCTGGACAGGATGGAAAGCATAGCGCCGATGACTCAGAAGGCTGCGGCGGAAGCTAGAAGGGCCTTAAAAGAGCGTACTGAGGACCTCCGCGAACCGTTTAGAGAAGAAGCAAAGACTGAAAGATTGCCTGGTCTGATTTTCGGTGAGTCAGAAGAACTAGGCCGTGTCCGTAGTGTCAAGAATCCTCAAGAGTTTGCAAACCGTCTTGAAGGTATGATAGATGACCTAGGACTTAAGCGATTCGGAATAATGGACAAATTCACGAAGTTTAACGATGCTCTACGGTGGATGAAAACCACTTGGGACTTTGGGCACGTTATGATACAAGGACTGCCTCTACTGGCACGGGACCCAGAGGCCTGGGGCAAGGCTACAGGGCTGTCGATGCGGGCCTTTGTGGACGACGGTATGCGCGCGACCTATGTAACCAAAAACCAAGCGTCCATTATGCGAATGATACAGTACGGTGGGCATCTAGGTTCGTCCGAGTTCACGGACACGATGGCGAGTGGTGGCTGGTTTGCCAAGTTCCCACATTTAATGCAAAGTATGCCAGGTCCGGCACCTTTTGGAAACGTGACTGCCGGTGGCGCACGTATGTTTACAAGGCTTGCAGGACGGTTCCAAGAGTCATTTGAAGTGTTCCTGGATGTCGGACGGATTGAAACGTGGAACGCACTGGAAGGCGTTGCCATGCGGTCTAAGACTCCAGAAAAGGCACTGTACGAACTCGGCTCCTTTGTCAACAAGCTAACCGGGACAACGTCGTCTGCGGCCTTGGGAGTCGGGGCCACGCAGCGGCAGTTAGAATCAACCTTTTTCCTGTTTTCGCCTCGGTACACCCGAGCCACACTGGCCTTAATCTCCGATATGGTCAGGGGTGGGCTACGCGGGAACGAGGCCAGAATCGCTGTCGGTAGGCTCATGGCTGGGCAGGTTATGTTCCACAATGCAGGTGCTATAGCACTAGGACAGGAGCCTAACTTAGTTCCTGGACAAGGGGACTTTCTAAAATGGGAAATAAACGGTCAGTACGTAGGGTTTGGTGGGAAATTTAATGCCCTTCTAAATCTGATGATGGACTTGTTTGAACAGTCACGTGACAACCCCGAAGGCCTGATTACTAAGGACATTTTTAGTTCTGAGTCATATGACAATAGTTCGTTACTACGCCGTATGCGCTATATGACATCATCATTGACAGGTAACTTCCTGGACTTTATGACCGGGAGCGACCCTATCGGAAAGCGCCTTCGGGACCCTGATGATGAAAGGGACCTAGGATTCTATACTAGAGACGTCCCCATAGAAGTTATAAAAAGAGCAGGACCGTTCTATATCGACGGTGTAATCGAGGCTCTTGGAGGGTTTGTTGAACCGGGGCCGAAAGCTGGTATTACTGGTGGTGTTGCCGAAGCTATTGGACTTTCTAGTTTCCCTATCCAGGCTCGAGAGATGCGTGACCGTAAACGCGAGGATTTGGCCCAGGAATTTTACGGAATGTCTGTAGATAAGGTCAGAGAGGACATAAACTACGGCGAAATGCTGGCGAAAATCGACACGCAGCCCGAAATGGTGAAGTTGATGGAGGCAGCGGATAAAGAGGCCCGACATTTCTCACGGAATGATGAACGGTTTGAGATTCAAGACCAACGTACACGAATCGACGATGTCTTTGTCAGGGCCTTAGAAGATGTCTCAACGGACTTTGAGGCAGGTCGGTTCGGAAACAAGTCTGGTGCGGCGATTCGTGACGTCTGGAAAACATCCTTACGTGACCGACGTGTATCTCTTGAGCAGTTAAGAAGTGACCACAAGGAATACTTTGAAGACGTCGATGACTATTATCGTGAAATGGCTGACCGTAACCCCACGATGGCCGCGACTGCGGAATTTATGGACCGGGCCTTTGTCGAAGATAACTTCGACAGTCAAGGGCGGCCGGACTACATACGATTCGACGCTATCAAGGCGGACTTGGTAGAAAAATACGGCGCAGAGGCCGTTGAGGCGTCGGAGGTAAATGCACGGCTTCGGCTGAAACAACTAGGTCTTCCTGAACCTATTCAGGACTTGATGAAGGCTTGGGACACGCTTCGTCCTTACTGGGATACGTACAAGGAAGTGCTTCCGGAAAGAGACTGGGCAATGTGGAGAATGTACGATTCCGGGACGGACGTTGAAAAAGCCTCAATGGAAACCAGTACAAAGTTCAACTTCAAACGGTGGGCCTATGAGGTTAATCTAGCACGTAAGTACAAACAACAGGAGAATCACGACATGGACGAGGCACTGATGATATTCTACGACCGCCGCCCAATGAATCGTGACCTCTATGAGCGCTATATAAGACGCGGACAACGCTAAGGGGTTGACAAACTACGAAAAATATGTTATAATATGCGTAACTGGCCGTGTGGAGGAGTAGGATTGTGCAAATTCTGCAAGACCCACGGCGCGGAAACCTGTAAAGTGAACCGATTGCACTCGGTCGGGGTAACGCAAGCGGAGGAATATGCCAGACGATATAATATCCGATGACACCCAGGGAACCGGTGGAGATTCGGACCAGACTATCTCCATGGCGGAGCACAAGAAACTGCAACGTACGCTCGCGCGTAGGGACGCCAAGGTTAAAACCTTGGAGCAGTCCATTGCCGAGAACAGGTCTACCGGGGAGCGCCAGGAAGAACTCCTGGCTAACGTGATACACATGTTCACATTGGATGATGATGCCCGGACCCAACGTGCCGCAGAACTTTTGCCCAATATGAAAGCTAGACGTGAGTATGACATGTCATCCGCTCAGGTCAAGGCTGAACTTAGTCGCTTGACGGACGGGGCCGATGTGGACCTGGATACCGACGAGCGACTTAGGGAGGCTAGGAATCTAATCGAGGAAATGGCCCGAACGGGCAATCCAGCCCTCGGACAAGAGGCGCTTCGGCGTGCCCAGGAAGCACTGGAAGAAAAGGGAGGCGACGCCTCTACAGCGGACATCGAATCCGTGGTCCAGGCTGCTATCCTAAAAGACCGACAGGAGCATGGACGGGTGGACACAGGACAAAGCACGGCCCACGTGGCCGGGAACGTGACCAGGCAAGACCTGGCCTCATTGAATCCGAAAAGTGGTCTGGCCGCTATGCGCGAAACTACAGAAAAGGCCTTGGAACAACTAGGCCTGTAAGAGGATTAAACTATGCCTGCAGCAACTCCGGCATCTGGCGCAACAGAGTTTATTGACCGAACGACTGCCGATGTGTTTATCCCTGAAATATGGTCTGGTTTGGCCGTTGTAGAAAGGGAAAATGCTTTAGTATTCGGCAATTTGGTCGACACTCGCTATCAAGCTGACCTAACCGTGGGCGACACGGTACACGTACCTTCTATCAGTAATCTGGGCGCTGCCCGGACTAAAGCTACTAACGGTGCCGTTACCTATGTAACTGTTACAGAAACCATGGCCCAGGCGGGCGATGATGGATTTGACGGTGTGACGATTACCGTGACCACGCACGACTACAATGCTATTGCCATTGAGTCCATTGCTAAGCTACAAACTAACCGAGACTTACTCTCGGCGTATGCTGGAAAGATGGGTTACTCTCTCGGCCTGGCTATTGACGACGTACTGGCTGGGTACCCGGACAACTTCTCCAATACTGTAGGAACCTTGGCTGTGGCCTTGACTGATGATGATGTGCTGGACGCCATTCAGAGCCTGGATGACGCCGATGCACCGCAGAGCGACCGCGCTATGGTCGTCAGCCCGGCTCAAGCTATTGAGTTCTTGAAGTTGGACAGGTTTGTCCATAACGACTATTCAGCGCTACATGAGAATGTCAAACCCCAATCCGGAGTGGAACGGGCCTATACCACGTCTTACCTGGGTATTCCCATTTACAAGTCGGTAAACGTGGAAGGTACCAATACTCTTGGACATGATAACGCATTGTTCCATCGGGAGTCTCTGGCCTTAATCGTTCAGATGCAGCCGAAGTCGTACTCACAGTTCGACATTGACTATATCGCCGATAAGGTGGTCATTGAACAAGTCCATGGGTCTAGTGAGGTCCGGGACGACCACGGCGTATACATGAAGGGCGAGTAACACAGTTAAATAGGACGTGACTATGACACAGTCTGCGGACAGAGATAAAAAATCGGACAGAGCAGACAGCCCGGCTGAGGAAAAGCCTGCTGGCATCACACTGGATGACCTGGCGTCGGCCATCGGGACACTTGCCCAGTCCGTAGAGGACATGCACTCGCGTATTGATGCGGTTGAAAAGACCCCACGAGCGCGACCGGCAACATTACCGCTGGCACCGACACCAAACCAGCTTATCTCAGAGATGCGAGCAGGCGAAAGCCGAAGCCGTCGTAATACGATTGACCCCATGGACCCTCGTGGGATTCAGGGTGGATTTCGACCAGACGACGTGATTGAACTTACGGACCAGGATAAGTTGTCTCAGCTTTATTCAGTGCAGAAGGCCACACGAGATGAGCCCGTACTGGGCGTAGTCTTGGGCTTGATGTACCGTCGTAGGAAGGACCAGAAGCGCAAGTACAAGGTGAACTTTCCTGGTATTGGCGATGATGGGTGTATGGAATACGAGATAAAGTTGGTACAGGCCGCAGCGTAATGCCTGAACGATATAAGATACAGTCTACTGAACCGGAGTTTCTCATAGATACCGCTGCCGTAAATAGACGGCTGGCGGCACAAAGAGCAGACCCGCGTCGGTGGTGGACTGGGACGTTCCGGGCGCCGAAGGAGTGCACGAGAGCACAACTTCAAAGTACGGCCCGCGAGTCCTGTAACAGGTTCGTGCAGGCCATGCTTAAAAAGGGCTGGGACTTGATTGGTAAGTTCTACATGTACGGACCTAACACGGCTCGGGACCTGGAAAGTGGAGCCGTCTTACTGGACAAGAATGAGTTTCTCGTCAAGGCCGTCTTTCAAATGGCCGAGACACCGAAGCCGATTCGTCTGGAACTACCTCCTGGAATAATCAAACGTGACCCGGAACACAGAATCACCGCCAGTGAAGCCAGAAAGGCCTTGGCGTAATACAATGGAGAAGTGATGCCCCATAGACTGTCCACGACACGGACGCGGCCTGCTAGTGCTAGAAGAAGGCCGGTAACCAGGACACCAGCCCGGGCAAGAAATACACGAACACCTCGCCGTCCTCGTAACGGACGTGGAATGAAAGATACTGTACGTTGGTGATGTAGATATGCCAGTTGTAGGTGGAAAAAAATACCCCTATACCCCAAAAGGAAAACGTGCGGCAGCGGCCGCCAAAAAGAAACAAACGAGGAAACCTAGGAGGTAATTATGGCTGACCCGATTCAGATTTTAAGGACTCGCGACAGTCTAAAACGCGTCCGTGGTGGTCGAGATGGTTTGTATCCGTTCCTGGAACATAACACCTGGGACATTGTACACTATTTTGACGACTTCTTGGGCGACGAGATTCGTGGTAGCGGGGCTACCCCAGGTGCCTATGAACTTAACACCGGCAGCGATGGTGTTCTTTCTATTCTAGCTGACCAGACTAATGGTGTAGCTGAACTAAGCGCCTCGACTGGAGCGGGCGCAGACGACGAGTATGCCTTTATCGCTCTACCTGAGTTGAACTGGACAGCGCAGCAAAATGCTGTCTTGGCTGTACGGCTTAATATTGACGCGATTACTACTGTCAAGATTGAAGTCGGATTTACCGACGTCACGACTGACAACGGTGCGGTAAACGTGCTGGCAACTCCAACTGGTACGGCTGATGACTGTGCTGTCTGGGTCTTTGACACGGACGACACGGCCTACTGGCAATGCTTTGGTAACAAGGCCGGTACAGAGGCCACGAAGATTGAGGATGGACTGGCTCCTGTAGCCGACACCTTCGAGACTATGGTCGTGGCCTTGCGTGATACGAACGCTAGGTTCATGCGGCTTGACGCTAACGGTAGGTTGACGTACCAAAGTGCTTGGATGACCGATGCTATCACGGCTGCTGATAAGTTAGTGCCGTGGATTGGTCTTCAACTTCGCACTGGCTCCATCGACCGCAACTTAAACATAGACTTTATCGACGTACGACAGCGCCGAAGCACCTCTTAAAACCATCCTGCTTGACGTGGACATGGGGGTCAGGTGAAAGTCTGGCTCTCCCCACGTAAGGAGAAATTATGGCCGACAAACGAACGGTTACTATTCGCTCCAGTTCAGCCCTAGGGGCAACTGCGGCGACTACCCGCGTATCCAGCCATGGTGCGCGGGGTATTATTATATACATGGAAGTTACTGCTGTAAGTGGTACTTCGCCTACTCTTGACAGTAAGGTACAAGGATA
>CAACVE010000073.1_pt1 | contig 17298 bp, 17 predicted proteins | sample 2381751 | NCBI WGS metagenome assembly CAACVE01 (sample SAMEA5211968, study PRJEB30684) | marine metagenome | biome: Marine; feature: Epipelagic; material: Water | collected 2015-10-15 | depth 2000 m | reverse complement strand
TCTCAAGGAGCTCGAACCCTGCCCGCGTACCGGCTTCCTCAGTCGCCTCGACAAGCGGATGCGTCTTGCTCTTGATCGTGACATCCTCGACGTTGACGACAGCCGTCCCGCCGCTTTTCAGGCACTCAAAGGTCAAGGCCATCATCGGCTGGAGGAAGCCATTGCACCACGCTTCAAAGCTCTCGCCGTAACGCTTCCAGCTCTGCGTCTCCTCGTCGCTGTAGTGCTCCTTCGTGAAGTAGGGCGGAGAGGTGAAGGCCATGTCCACGACGCCCACGGCGCTCGCGTTGACGATCTCGGCGGGTGCATTAATGATCGTCGCGAAGCTCTCCTTCCCGAGCTCGCGCAGGAGCTCGGCGTTGCCTTCGCACGTCTCCGCGTTTGGGTCGATGCCGACATAATGGGAGACGCATCCGGACGCGAGCGCGCCAACGAGCCTCCCACCGTAGCCCGTCGATGTGTCAAGCACTCTGCCACCGCCGAAACGTCGGTAGATGTCGCGCGCAACAGCAGGCCAAAAATTCTTGGCGACCTGGACATTCTTGATCATTCCCGCTCGGCTCTGCGCCCCCCAACGCGTCACCTTAACACCGTCCCCTATTGAGATCCCAACAGCCTTCTCCACCACGTCGCGCTTTTCTAGCCCGCTCGCGAGCTTGATCTTTCCCTCCACCTCGGCGTCATACCGATGCGCTTGCTTCCAGTCTGCCACGGCAACGAACGACGAGGCGTTCCCGACGTTCCTCGCCAGCGCATTGATTTGGCTCATCACCTCAAACGCTGCGAGCTCGCGATGCTGGACGCCATGGTCGCGGAAGAAAGCCCACGCCGCTGCCTTCACCTCATCCTCTGTGAATACGTCAGCGCCGCCAACGAGCTCGCCAGCCTCGTCTGGGAGGACGAGTAGCGCGTCAAGCTCGTCGTCGTTGAAGCCCAGGTCAATGATCGGCAGCTCCTCTTCGGGCCACTCCTGCAACAGCGCCGACAACGCAGCGTCATCCCACGTGGCGAGCTCGCCAGCTCTGTTGTCAGCGATGGCGAAGCCGGTCGCCGTCGTCGCGTCGTCGTCGACGATCACAGCGGCGACGTGGGACCAGCCGAGCGATCGCGCAGCAGCAAGCGTGCCGTTGCCCGCTTCAACGATGCGCCCCTCAGAACGCACCACGAGCGGCTTGCGCTGCCCAAACCTCCGCAGGCTGGCTGTGATCGCTTGCATGTTTCGAGTCGGGTGGAGCCTCGCGTTCGCAGGATCCTCCACGAGCTCGTCGACGTCCACCGCAAGCGGTCGCAGCTGCTCAGCGATATGGTCCAGGTCGGGTTTCTTTGTTCGTGGCATCACGTCTCCTGCTGCGCTTCCAGCATGCTCCTCACCTGCTCGTTGGCGACGACATCCACCACGAGTGTGACCCAAAGAGCTTCTCAAGATCCTTCAGCTTGTCGAGGTCATACCCCTTCTGCCAAGGTTTCATCAGGCCTCCCAGCCCGATCCTACCACGAGCTCACAGCTCGCACGAGCTCGACTCAGCCCTTCAGGATGGTGTGGTGCTTGTATGACACGTTGATCTCGTCTGCGCTCTGCGTCGATAGCGTCGCGATCTCGCGCTTGATCTCGTCTGTGAGGGTGAACCACTCGCCGTGAAGGCGAGCGTCGGAGAACCGCTCGTGCAACCTCGCCTCGTGCTGCTCGTCGCCGCCGGTGACCGCCGCCAGCCGCAGCGGCACGGGCGACGAGGTCGCGAGGGTCTTGAGGCGTCGTGTCGCGTCGACGCTCGTGCCGATCTTCACTCGTGCAACCTCGTCGGCGACGATGAAATAAACGCTCACAGCTCGCCCCCAAGCCCGTGCTCAAATCGCTCCGCGACCTGTTGCACCAGCTCCCGCAGCGAGCGCCCGCGCAAGTCCTCGCGCGCTTCGTCCGGGTCGGCGACGCGGTCGGTCAGCGCAAGCGCGCAGTCGGCGAGGGTCTTCGCGTCGCGCGTGTCGGGGTCCAGCTCGCCGCTCTGGAGCTTCTGCACGACCCGCCCCAGCGCGCGCTCAGTCGCGGCCCACGCCAGGCGCCGGGCGTTGCTCGCCGCCTTCGCCTCGGCGCGGATCGCCGCCGCCTTGACCTCCTCGGTTATCAGCCGCTGGTGATCCTCGCGCTCAGCCGCCCAGCCTTCGGCCCTGGCAAGCTCGCGTACGCGGTCTGGGTGGACGCCGATCTGTCGCGCCGTCTCGATCAGCGACGGGGTCGCGCCTGTCACGTAGAGGCGCCGCGCCTCTTCGCCGCGCTTAGAGCCCAGCGCGCGCTCATTCTTGCGCTTGCGAGGCTTGCCGGTGCCGAGGCTCTTGCCAGGGGCGTAGGCGGTCGAGCGCAGGTCGTACGGCGCCGGCAGCTCGGGCAGGTCGTCAACGCGGACGATGCCCTCGACGCCGGGACCTCGCTCAAGGCCAGACTCGAGCATGCGCTTGGCGTAGCCAACCACATCTTCCTTGTAGTGATATCGCCTGTGGTGCGCTGGGTGGCAAACTTGAAGGTGGTCGATACCCGCCGCCTTCAGCGCCCTCTCCGCCTCCCTGCCCAGTGCCACCCAGGTCGGCTCATAACGCTGTAGCGCGTCCCGGAGGGTGCTTAGACGGCTTGTCTGGCGCTTGCCGCTGGGAGCGATCGCGTTGCCGACGTAGCAGCCCAGCTCGTCGTGGCCCAGATCGCGCAGGGCGCGGAACAGCCAAACGCCTGACCGCGAGGCGAAGGGCACTTGATCGGGGCGCGCGGTGCGCTCGCCAACGAGGACCAGCGACGGCGCGAGCGACCCAGCTCCAATCGAGGCTCGACGGATCGCGCGGGCGGCGGGCCAGCAAGCTTCGCGGGCCGACTCAAGGTCAGCGCCTTCGCCCGCAATAAACCAGCCCGCGCGTTCGAGACGCACTCGCTGGGCGTTGTCGGTGATGCCCTGAGCGATTGGTCGGGCGCCTGCGGCGACGACCCGACGCACAACGCTGGCACACCATTCTGGCGATCTAGGGTCAGGCTCTGCAAGGAGATCCGACGCGCTGAGCAGGTGGCTCTCAGGCCGATCAAGCTCGCCAAAGACGGTCAGGTCAGGTGTTCCCACGTCGCCTCCATGCTCCCAACAACTCGACCACGACCAGCACCAAACCAATCGACAGCAGTAGAGCCCAGGTGGCGGTCACACGCCTTTCTCCGCAAGCCAGGCCGACGCCATCGCCGTAACTTCCTCGCTCGTCATCGTGGTCTGGTCGTCTGGCAGGGCGCCGGTCATCATCGGGAACCGCGCATGGAGCCCAGCGACCCGGGCATGAAGACCGGCGGCGTCGAGGCGGGTAACGGTTTCTGGGACTTTGTGCCGTCGCGGCGGCGACTCGACCAGGCCGACCATCGTGTGGTCGTCGGGGTCGGGAAAGTAACCGCCGTCCTCGATCCAGTGCGGCGTGATGCGGTGGTGTTGTGCATTACGATCGAGTTTGTATTCGACGAGCTCCATTTAGTCCTCCTCCACTGTCAACGCTGATTGAATCGCGGCGCCGCTCAGGCCACGGGCTTTGGTTGCGCGGGCGGCGCAGCCTGCGAAGCGGTCGGCCATCTGCTCTAGGAACTCGACGACAGCCTCGTGTGTTGGCTCGCGGCCTTCGGCGATCTCTTTGATTTCCCACGCCATAAATCCGCTCAAGAGCTGCTGAGCAACGGCGCCGTTGACGCCGATCTGCTGAAGATAGATCTGGTTGCCCTCGTCGATTCTGCCGCCGTTAGATCGAGCGGCGTTGAGCCCCTGGCTGAAAGCCGTCTGGATGTGGTGCCGCTCCTCGGCCGCTTCTAGCGCAGCCTCCGTCAACACGTCGATGCCTAACTCGCGCATCAGGTTTTGCCGTTGCTCGACATGCGCGGCGGCCTTGCGAATCGCACCTGCGATGTATTGCTCCGAGGCCAATATCCCGCTCTCGATTTCTTCGGCCTGGACGATTGCGAGGTCATGATGAAGGCCATCCAGCGTGGCGGCTTGTTGGCGCTTGATCTGCGCTTTGATCCGCTGCTTGCAAAGCCTAAAGTGATTCTCGCGGAGCGCGTCAAGCGTGCGCTGAAGCTCGGCCAGCACCTGACGTAGATTGCGCTCTGGCGTGTGGTGTGAGCACGTTAACACCCTGTCCATAAACTGCGTTTGGCGCTTGCCCCCGAGCGTCCGAGAGTCCCGCTCGATCGCTGGCAGGGCCTCATGGATCCGCGCCAGCATCTCGCCGTGGCCGGGGATGTCGAGCGCCAGGTCTGGGACGAGCGCGAGTGTGTCTGCGGTCACTGAAGCCCCCCGCCGCCGGTGCTGTGCGCGGCTTGGTTTACGTTGCCGATCGGCAGAAGCTCCGAGGGTACCGTGGTGCTCGCGGTCGTTGCGATCGTCACGTACTGAATCGTCCTGACGCGCGTGCCCTTGTAGCCGCCGAACGCAGCCGCCCGCGTGGCGTTCGCGGCGCAGGCAATGCCGAATAAGCCCTCGTTGAGATCGCCAAAATTATAGCCCGTCGTGGTCGATGTCAGCGCGCAGTAGGAGATGGTGTCATGGTAGGTCGTGCCGCTCGAATTGCCACCGAACACGACTCCCCGCGTGGCGTTGCTGGCGCCGTTGGTTTCCTGGCGGGGGTCCGGTAGATCCCCCGCATCTGTGGCGGTTGTGGCGCTCGCAAAGGTGGTAGTGTCGATGATGTTGTAATTGGTCGGGTGCCCGCCAGAGAGGAAAAATCCGCGCGCTGGCGATGAGCAGCCGGCGCCGCCCTCGCGAGCCTGCGTGATATCACCCGGCGAGGACTCGCTGCCAGTCGAAGCGATGGTCACCTCGTTGATCACCGCCGTCTCGCTGCCATCGCTGCCGCCGCCGAATAGCGCCGTGATTGAGTTAGACGCGGGTGCCATCTTCCATGTGGCCGCCAGCAAATCGCCGAAATCGCTGAACGTCCCGGTGTGTGCGTCGGTGTAGTCGATGACGTTGGATCCGCTGGATAGATAGCCGCCGGCGCATATCGTTCGCGTGCCGCTGCCCGCGCCGGAGCAGGCGCGGCGAGCGGCGCTCAATGTCGCCACGTCGGCTGTCACAGCCAGTGCTGTTATGGTCGCCGTATCGACGTTGTCTGTGGTGGACCATCCGTTATTGCCGGCGCCGCCGCCCATCAGATAGGCGGCATCGCCCACACCTGTCGGCGCCGTGCTACCGAATTGGCCGCGGATCAACAAACTCGTGGTGCTGGTGGCGTAGCCCAGGACGTCGCTCGTCGCTACCGCCAGGTCGCCACTGCCGTCGCTCGCGTATGCGGTGCCGACGACGAGCGACGACAAGCCCGTTATTTCTCCTGTAAGTTGTAGCTCGGTGGTCGAGCTTGCATAGCCGATTGTCGGCAGATCAGCCGTCAGCGCCAGCGCTCCCGCCGTCGAAGATAGGCCGTAGAATTTTCCCGCCGTCAAGCTGCTCAGGCCGGCGACCGTACCAGTCAGTTGCACCGAAATCGTGGCGGCGGCGGCGCCGCCAACGGTGCAAATACCAATCACTGCGGCCGAAGTGGACGCGAAGACGCTGTCGGCATCGCACAGATACGCCCGCCCCGACGTGGTGCCCGCGCCGCCGAAGCTCAGGTACACGACTTCGCCCGCCGCGATGGTTTCGCCCGCGACGATATCGACCGTCTCGGCTGTCGCGCCGCCGCCGCCTTCCCAGGGAGTGAAGGGCATGTGGCCTCCTTAGTCAATAGCTCTCGTACCATATGTCGCCAGAAACGCGCACCGCGCCGCTGAGCGTGAGGTTGAGGGCCTCGCCTGCGGCAGTCTCGTAGGCCTGGAACGGCATCAGGCCTTCGTCGACTCCGCCGGAGCCAAAGACGTAGACGCCAGAGATCGCTGTGCTGCCGCTTTTCCACGTCAGGTTTACGGCAGATGCAATCGTCAGGCGCCACGCCAGGATTCTGTATGTCGTCCCAGCAACCGCAGCGACCACAGCATGGTCCGCTGCGGAGTTTTGGTCGAAGGCGACGCGCGTGCCGAGTCGCTGCCAGGGCTCCGAAGCAATTGATCGAAAAGGCATGGTGGACCTCCTGCCGCAGCCTAGCAAGTCACGACGACCGGGGCCATATAACTCCTCGAAATAACTCAGGTATATCGGTTCTGTCCAGTGGTCATAGGGATCTTTTTTGCTGCGTGGCAGCAAGCGGGTGTGATTTCGAGGGATTTCGTGGGCGAGGTACACAACTCTTCCAAGGGTGGATCGTGGTCGCGGCTGTCCTCCGTTGCGCGTCGCAGCTGCGTCGCGGGGCGTGGCCGAGGTCGCCATGCTCGCCCTGCGCGGCTTACTCGCGCATCGGCGTGCGGCGCCTCGGTAGCTCTGGCGGGTCGAGCGGCATCAGTCCGGCCGACTGTCCAAGGCTGAGCGCCGACACCAGCGTGGCGATCGACTGTGGATAGCGCGCGCCCTCGATCACACGAGCGCCGGTCGGCAGGTGGTCATAGTGATGACATTCAGGGGTCTCGGCAGCGCAGCTGCAGTCGTCGTTTCGCACCTCGACGACCTCCTGAGCGGCGCGGCGCAGCGCTGAGGTCGAGGGCCAGCACAAGTCCGAGCCGGTGACGCCGATCGCGCGGTGTGTGCAGTAGAGGTCCTCCAGCAACTCTGCCGCCTCCACATAGCGCCCGTGCTCCAGGTGGTCGATCGGCACGACCATGCGCTGCGCGACCGCGTCGATCGCGAGCTTGACCGCCGTGCCCTGGTCGACCTCTTCGACCTCAGCAACGCAGAGCCCGCGCAGGATCGCGGCGCCTATCGTGTGCGAGCCAGTGATGGCTAGGATCTCCCAGCTGCCGTCGCTCTGTGGCACGGGGAGGCGGAGAGGGCGCTGCCCGCTCTCCGCGGGCGCGATCCTTCGAACAACATCGTCAAGGCCCTCCTCGCGCGTGGCGTAGCCCGTGAAGCGGGCGTGAACATATCGCCCCTCCTCCGGCCAGTCACGCCTCAGCCATCGCTCGGTCGACCGTAGGTGTGCGATCGCGCAGGCGGGACAGGCCTCGGACCAGCCACAGCGAATCCGCCCGCGGTACAGCTCGACGTCGCAGCCAGTGCAGACGGCATGATGTTGGAATTGCAGGCAGCGCCGCGCGGTCGCGACCCGGTCAATCAGGCGGGTATCCTCTACGTAGCCCTCGATCAAGTCCAGGTGCTCATGGTCAGCGGTTGGGCGTCCGAAGCGCGCAAAGATGCCAGAGATCGGTTGGTCGGCGACCTCGGCGACCGCCTTTGCAAGCCCATAGACCGCCCTGGTGCCGATCCTGGCTCGCAGCCAGGTCGCGCCGCGCACGGCGAGGCGTGACTGCAGGCGTTCGGCGGTCGAGTCCCAGGCGGCGGCGGCGTCGGAGCGATCGCCCCACGCATGGCCGAGGGCATTGACCCACGACTCTCTCGTCAGCAGACGCTTGACTTGTGCGACGGCGCAGAGGGCGAGCCGCAGGTCGTGATTGTCGCCGGGTCGTCGGAGCGTGCTCAGCGCGCGGATCAGTGGCGCGAGGCGCCCGACGGGCGCGACCGGCGTCCAGTCCTCCTGCTTGAAGCGACCGTGGCCAGTGAATTCGGTGTTGTTGTAAGGCCGCTTGGGCGGCGGCGGCGCCTGCGCGAGGATCTCGCGTGTGATCGGACTACCAAGCGTCGGCGAGCCGGGGGCGAGGCACTTGCGCGCGTCGCCATGTTTGTTCAAGCCACCGAGCGGTCGGAACAGGCGCTGCTTTGAGCATGGCCCGTGGTTGAGTGGGATCAAGTCGAGGCAGGCGCCCTCGTGCCCCGGCAGCACCCACGTGAGCGGCGTGTCTCCATGACCGATAGCGCTGCCGCGCCTCGGTTCGAGGCCAGCCTCGCGGGCGATCATGCCGGCGCGGCGTAGCATGACATGGAAGAGGTCGACGCTTGCGGCGTCCTGCGTGGTGGCGCCGAACTCCAGGTGGAGGCCAGCGCCACGCGACCCTGACGACCGCGAGACGCGCAGGCTAACGCCGCGCAGAAGCTCGGCGGCGACGATCGCCTCAGCGATCGCCTCGGCGGCGGCGTGGTCGTCGCCGTCGACGTCGTAGCCGGGGCAGGTCCAGCGAGGCAAGCGCCCAAGCAGATTGTTGAGGCGGTCGCGCCTGTCGGGGTCGGCGGCGATGTCCCACAGCTCTCGCCTGATCGGATATGGGAGCACGCCCAAGTCGAGCGCTGGCCCGATCACGTTGTAGCCCTGGGCGGCACATTCCGCGTCGTCTAGAGGCAGCTCAACCAGGCGCCAACGCTGGCGCCCAGTCGGGGCGCAGACGGCGAAGCGGGCGATTATTGGTTGTGCGGGGTCTGATTCTGGTATCATTCACTTTCCTTGTTGTTGTTGCTGGGGGTAGAGCTCCTCGGCTGGTGACGGTGCCACCGTCACCTGGTGGAGAAGGGCGCGCGCTGGACTAAGCTCGCGCCCTTCTTTTGTACGGCTGCGACGGTGCGAGGTCAAGCGCAAGCTCCGATCCTCTCTTGCGACTCGCGTGACGTCGGCACCTTACGCGCCACAGGTCACGCAGAGCGACGCGACGCGCCGCGCGTGCGCGGCGATCGGGCGGTCGGTTTCGAGGTGGCGCACGCGGTGCGCGTAGCTGAGGCGCTGGTCACGCATGATCGCCTCCATAGCTCGACGAAGGCCCGCTCCGCTTGCGCGGGGACGACGGCGTTACCCAAAGCGCGGAGTCTGTCCACTCGATCGTCGGAAACCCCATCAACCACTCCACGAAGGCGGGGCTGAGCTGGCGCGAGGTCGGGGCGCTCGGCGAGGACGCGGCGCCAGGCGTCGAGGTCGTCAGGGCATGGAGGCCAGCGCGGCACGTGGCATCCGTCAGGCTCACACCGTCGTGGCAATTCGGGCTGGCTGTCCTGCCGCCGCTTGCTCTCGAGTCTCCGGCCGTCGGTGTTGGCCAGCGTGGTGCCGCGCGCCCGAGTAGCGCGTTCGTATCGACCGCCGGCGGCGGGTCGCCGTCCTTGTGGTCGCGCGCCGTCGGCGTCGGCCATGTCATCGCGCGGGCCTCGAGGTCTTCGCCGCCGCTCCCCCTCGCCGCTCGGCTCGCTCGGCCTTCGGCGCCGCCTGTTATTGTTTTCGCGGTAGGCCAGACAAAACCATCGATCTCGTCGATGAGGCGCGCCGACATCCGACGCTCGAAGACAGCACCATTCCGCATCGAACCCTGCCTCGGCCAGTTCTCCAAGAACGGCATCGAGCCCTCGAACAAGGATTGCTGAGACGTTTTCCAGAAACACCCATCGGGGTCGTACGTCGCGAACGATTCGCATGAGGTCAAAGAACAAGCCCGACCGGGCGCCGTTGATCCCGGCGCCTTTTCCGGCGCATGACAGGTCTTGACATGGGAATCCGCCAATGACGCCATCCACGAGGCCACGCCACGGTCGAGCGTCGAAGGTTCGCACGTCAGACCAGATAGGCGCCGCATCCAGGCGACCCGCCGCCATCTGCGCTGCCAGACATGCGGAGCTGAATGCTTCGCCCTCCACGTAACAGACCGTGCGAGGCGCTCGGCCAAGGCGGCGCAAAGCTCGGGAGACTCCGAGGTCGAGGCCGCCGACGCCGGAGAACAGGGAGAGGATGTGGTCGGTATGTACAGCCATGTCACGCCTCCATCCCCATCGCCCACGTCAGCACCCCGAGGGCATCGGCGTGGTGTGGGCTGTTCGGCGTGAGATTCCAGGCGATTGCCGCCGCGGCGATCATTTCGTGTTTTTTTGCTCGACCGCTGCCGGTCAGCGCCTTCTTGATCGTCGTCGGCGGAGCGCAGGTCGCACGGATTCCTGAGCGGTGCGCGAGTAGGAGCAGGACCGCCTCCTCATGGATCGGCAGCAGGGCCGACAAGCGCGCGTAGCGCGGCGGGCTCAGGGGCTGCTCGTAGGCGATCACGTCGACGCTATGACGCTCGACGATCGCCTTGAGCCAGCCCAGCCAGTCGCTGAGATGCTCGGGCAGCGCGGTGCCCGCGAGGACCTTCGTGCCGCTGACGACCAGCTGGCTCGCGTGGACGGCATAGCCGATCGAGCGCCCGAGGTCGATCGCGAGGATTGTCACCGAAGACCACCAAGCCTCGACGCCATGGCGTCGACCGCCTCGCGCTCGGCGCGACGCAGAATCTCATCGGCCTTGTCCTCGGCGGACGAGACTGCAGAGACGAAGGCTTCAGCCAGGCGCAGCCAATGTCGATCTGGGCGACGCGGCGTCACCTGCTCTCGGTAGGCCAGCGACTGCCCAAGCCGATAGGCGTCGTACGACGCCTGCAGGCAGCGAGCCAGGTGCGTTGCATCGAATGGCTTCAACTTCTTACTTCTTCCTGGCACGTCGCACCTCCAGATAGCTTGTCGATCCATGCCTGATGCGGTCGTGGAGCGCGATCAGGGCGTTGTCGTCGTGGCCGATTGCCTTCTCCAGTTGTGTGACGCTCGGCTTCGAGCAGCCGAGCAAGTCAAGCAGGTCGACGCCCGCGCGCTCGGCGAGGGCCGGAAGCTCGCGCCCGTCGAGCGTTCGCACGCGGCGGGTGACCATGCGCGCCGTTAGCTCCTCGCCGCGCAGCGCCTTGCCATCATTCTCGGCCAGCCGGCGCTTGATCTCAGCGTCGAGGGCTCTCTGGCGCACCTCGAGCGCCTTGGCGGCGCTCCTGATGTCGTTGCGCGTGGACAACAGATGGTCAAGGTCCAGGGACGGCATGTCGGCGCTCTCCGCCGGCTTAACCTTCTCTGCGTGGCTTGCGAAGGCTTCACAGCGGTCGCTGTAGTCGCACCAGGTGCAGGCCTCGCCGACGCGGGCGGGCGCGTAGCCTCGGCGCATGGACCGCACGGCGGCGATCGTCGACTCGCGGTGCCAGCGATCCAGGTCTGGCGTCCACTCGATCCGGTCCTGCTCCTCGCGGGCGAGGTAGGCGAGAGTGAATGTGATCCTCTTCGCGTCGGGGAAGGCCTCGCGCGCCCAGACCAGGTAGAGGCCCACCTGCTCGTCGTAGGCTGGATCTTCGACGCGGAGTTGGCCGGTCTTCCAGTCGACGACCTCGACGTGTTCGTTGGAGAACGTCGCGTCTTGGTTTCGCATGTAGTCGATGTAGCCGTGGACGAAGACGTCCTCGGCAAGGCTCAACTCAAAGTGATGCTCGGGGCCGTAGCCCTCGACCGGCCAGCCCAGGTTGAGGCGCTCGACGTGGTCGAGCACCGCACGGACAGCGGGAACGTACTGGTGCGCGACGTCGCCGCGTGCGGCGAGCTGCGCGAGGGCCTGATGCAAAAGCGCTCGTGAGGCAGAGAAGCCGCTGACCTCCGACCAGGACAGCTTCAGGTCGTGCGCGTCATCGTGCGGCTTGATCGTGGCGACCATGTCCGAGCCGCCAACAATATACTCGATCACGCGGTGGACCGCCTTGCCGACCTCGGCGGGCGCCGAGCTGGCGCCGCCTCCGATCTTGTCGACGTACCGATAGGTGTGCGCCTGCCCGCACCTGCGGTACAGCTTCAACCGCGACGCGCTGACGCGCGTCACGGTGCTGGGGGCTTCAGAATGGGGTATCATCAGAGCCCTCCAGTGGAGGCATGATCGCCTCGATCTTCGCCGTGATTTTTCCCTCATACCGCTCGTGTACGACCTGGACCTGGCAGCCCTTGTCCAGCAGGGTTTCAGACTCCAACTCGTCGTCCTCGGGACCGCAGAAGGCGTCGATCAACTGGTCGACCCGGAACGGAACGTGCGTCGGCACCCAGGCGCGCAACTCGCGTCCGCTGTCCTCCAGCTCGAAAGTGATGATCAGCATGGGGTTTCCAGCCTTGCTGGTCCCCTCCTCGCAGTTGGCGACGCGCGCCGCGTGGACGCCCTCGGGGGCCGGCTTGCTGCCAGCGCTTCGGATCAATTTCATCTCAATCTCCTTGACGGCTCACGCCGTCTCTTCGGTGGTGGTTTTCAGTGCGATGGTCGCGGCGAAGCGCCGCGCCTCGCCGCCGGTCGGCGGGGTGCGACCCCTGCCGAGCTTCACGTTGAGAGCGCGCCACGCGGCGAGTGACGCGGTCTTGCCGACGCGCTCGACGGCGCGCAAGTGCAGGTCCCTGGCGAGCGCGACGTCCACCGGCTCATCGGCGGGGAGCGCCTCCAGGTCGGCGGGCGACGGCGCGGCGCAATCCCAGCCGTAGCGGGTCAGGTCATCGGCAGTCGGGTCGGCGGCGTCGGGCGTCGTCGAGGCGTCGAGGGCCTGCGCGGTCGAGCGCAGCGTCTCGACGGTCGGCGCTCTGAGGTCGGACTGGGGGAGATCAATCGGGAAGTCTTCGTCGCGGGCGACCGCCTCGGCGGCGATCTCGCCTTCGCCATCGTAGGCGTCGCCCCTCGCGAACAGCAGCAAGCCCCGCAAGAAATAGGTGAATCCATAGCTGTCCGCGCTCGCCGCTGCGTGGTCGATCGGGCGCCCCCGCGACGGCAGGATCGGCCAGACCTGGTGGAACAGTATGCTGACGCCGCTGTCGGCATGGACGAGGCGCAGCTGCCGGTTGAGAACGAGCTGATCGCTGCGGACCATCGCGCCGTGTTCATCGACGTCGGATGGGGCGAGCTCCTCGACGCGGGCCGACTCGACGATCAGCACGAGCCCCTCATTGAGCAATACGCGTCGCGAGGCGTGGATCGCCGCCTCGCAGCTGGTGTACTCGCCGCGCGGTCCTTTCTGGTCTTTGCGGAGCCCGCCAATGGACTGCTGGGCTCGCGCGAGCGCGGCCCATAATAGCGATGTGTCTGTCATGATTTCTCCTATGGGTTGGTGAGGTTCTGTCGTATTCTCATCTCGCCTCTTAAAACTCAAACTCTGTCGGAAGCTCCTCAAGATCGTCCGCCGCGTTGTCAATCTCGTTCAGGGGCTCCGGCTGGTCACACGTAACCTCTTCAGGCCCTTCGAGGTCCAACTCTTTGATGTCCACGTTCTGCCACTCCCCGATGAAGTCCGATCGGTAGGCCTCCCCCCGCTCCGACTCCTGCCAGCGGTCGGACTTCTCGTCGGCGAAATTCTCCATGTCCGCCGTGTATTCCTCGGCGAGGGTCTTGGCTTCGTCCCGCGCTGTCTCATACTCTGTCTTGGACTCCTCTAGGAGCGCGTATGCGGTCGACCTTCCGTCGTTAAACTTGCAGATCGCCTCCTCCAGCTCGCTCCACAGAGACTCGCTCGTCTCGTTGAAGGTTTCGATGGCCTCGTTCGTGTCCCCCACGGATTTCTGTAGGTCGCTGATAACGGCCTCCCAGGCTGCCGCCCGCTTCTTGCTCAAACGATTCATGGCTTGCCTCCTTGTTGATTTTGTGGTCATACAATACCTTGCAACAATCCTATATAACCGTCAAGGTGTTTCTGGAATTGAATCCATGGAAACCCTTGGACCTGCTAAATCCTTGCCGCCGCGTCGATCGTGCTTGTGATCGTCGCGGCCTTGTCATGCAGCAATCGGGCCAGCGCGCGATCCAATTCATGGTCGGCAACCAAGAGGGTGTAACGGCAGGCGCGACGCTGCCCAATCCTGTGTGTGCGGTCCTCGCTTTGGATGTTGTCGCCAGGGGTCCAGGCGCGGTCAAGGTATATGCTGTGGGACGCCGCCGTCAAGGTGATCGCCGTCCCCGCCGCGCCGATCGACAGCGCCAGCCCACGCAGCTCCCCGCGCTGGCAGCGGCGCACCAGCTCCTCGCGACGGCCCTGCAACGTCGCCCCCGTGATCGCCTCCCAGCCCTCGCGCTGAGCAAGCGCTTGGAGCGGAGCGACGTGACGGCTCCAGACCAGGCGGGGCTCACTGCTCTCCTGCTCCCACAGGTCGAGCAGGTCCAGCAGCGCAGGCAGCTTCGCCGTCGCGAGCGCCCGCGCCGCGGTCGCCAGGTACTCGAAGCTCGCGCCCTGACGCGCCGATAGCGCCTCCTGCGTCAGCTCGTCGAGGCTGACGCCCGCCGCCGCCAGCGACCTCGCTGCGGCGTTGCAGGCGCGCCTGGTTGCACTGTCGATCGACACCGTGATCTCGTCACGCAGCTTCTCTGGCAGCTCGCGCAGGACGTCGACCTTGCGGCGGCGGAGCATCACCCGCCGCAGCGTCGCCGGGATCGTGTCGGAGCGAGCGCCGTCCCAGGCGGTGCCCCAACGACCCGCCCGCGCGCCCCAGTCGGCAGCAAATGACCGCCAGGTCGGCCACGTCTCGCCGTCGAGCCGCAGCACCCGTAGTACGCTGTGGAGATCGGGCGGGCGATTTTTGAGTGGGGTTCCGCTCAGACCCCACACCCTCGGCGTCGCTTGCGCGAGCGCTCGAGCGCGGCGGCTGCGCTGGGCGCGCGCAGATTTTGCATAGTGGACCTCGTCAAGGATGACGACGTCGGGGAGGTCGCCGAGGGCCTCGCGCAGCTGAGCGGCGGGATGCTGGGTCAGGGCTCGCGGCAGGCAGGCCCACGAGATCACTGCGACCTCGCCAGGTCGCCACTCGTGCCAGGCGTCGCGCCCAGCGAGGAACACCGAGCGCAGGTCAGGACGTAGCTCGTTAAGGTGGTCGAGCCAGACCCCCCGCGCCACGGCGGGCGCGACGACCAGCGCCTTGACGCCCTCGGGCAACGCGGCGAGTACCTCGACGGTCTTGCCGAGGCCTTGGTCGTCGGCGAGCAGGGCATGCGGCCTCGATCGGAGCCACCTGACCGCCTCGCGCTGATAGGGTCGCAGCGCGTGACCGCGCTTGCCGAGGGCAGCGTCAACGATCTGCTCGCCCGCGCCGACGGCACAGCCAGCACAGATGACGCGCCACGGCGGGCCGTCGAGGCTCCCCGTGCCAGCCGCGACGCGGGCGCCGCAGTCGGCGCAGCTGGTGGCGTAGCGGTTAGGGTTCATCGCGCCGCCCTCACTAGCGCGCCAACGACCTCTAGCACGTCATCGGCGCCGCGGAGCGTCAGCCCCTGATCGGTCGCGTCCAGCTCGTAGCGCGTCGCCCACAGCGCGACCGGCGCGGTCGGGCCGCGCAGCACGTCGCCGCTCGGGCCGCGCACGATCAGCAGCGCCTCGGTGATCCCGAGGACGACCGAGACGCGGCAGCGGAGCCCGTCGCGGTCGGCGAAGTACCGCGCCATGATTGAGGGGTCTGGGCTGTCATGGAACCCGAGCGCACGCAGCATGGCGGGCATCTCGTCGAGGGTGATCTCCGCGACGCGAGCCAGCATCTCACGCGGCAGGTCGTCGGTGTTCATGACGTCTCCTCCATGGTTCCTCGTTGTCCAGGGGCCGGTGCTGGCCCCTCGGCCCGCACGTCCTTGGGCGAGAAGTCGGACTGCGTATTGCGCGCTTCTTCCTCAGCGAGGGCACGGGCCTCGAAACGCGCCAGCTCACGAAGTCCAGCCGCGCCGTCAAGGGCGCCTGCGACGTAGGCCGCCTCTAAGGCGGCTTTGATCGACCAGACGGCGTGTTCGCAGAAGTCCTGAGCGCCGATCCGCTGCGTTTCGAGCGTTTCGAGGCCGAGGCGTTCGAGGGCGATTTTCTCGAGCTTGCTTTTCATGACGTCTCCTCCATGGTTCCTCGTTGTCCAAGCTCCAGAATGACTTGAGCTATCGCCAGATCAGCGAGGTCATCGAAGCAGTCGTCGCAGAACGACTCATGGCCCAGCGCCGCGACATTCGGCCGGCGGATCGCGCACACATCTTCATATGTGACTTGGTCGTGGTCGTAGCCGCGGGTGCCGCACCTGTCGCAGTGATGGATGCTCGCGAGCGGCTCGCGGGTGCCGTCGTCGTCAAGCCGGTAGATTTTGTGGTCGGTGATCTCTAGTGTGCTCATCGTCGCTCCTTGTTGTTGGTGGTCGTCGGCGCTGGCGCCCCGCAGGGCGCCTGGGCACTATGCCCGCCAGTCCCTCACGATTTTGTGGGCGGTCCTCGCTGCTGTTGTTGTTGCTTGCCATGCCTCTATTATAGAACATTCCCAGGGTTTTGTCAAGACCAGTCTAGCATTATTCCAAACAAAAACAGGGCCGCGAGTTGAGTCGCGGCCCTGCAGGGAGTCGATCGGAGACGGGTCACGCGCAGAGCTGAGCGCCTGCCCAGCGCTCGACCTCGACCTGCGTGGCATAGTCCTCCTGTCCCCATTCTTGGGCGACCTCGGTTGCCGCTTGGAGCAGCCCGAATCGGGTTGGCTCGGCGTTGCTCGCGAACTTGTCGAGGAGTTGCTTGCGGCGCTCGTCGCCGAGCGCCAGCTTCGTCGCGACGTCATCGACGGCGCGGCTGGCGTCCTCGATCTTGTCGGCCTGAAGGTCGCTGAGCTTCGCCACGATCGCCTTGAATCGCTCGGGATCGAAGGCGTTGGCGACGATGTCGCGGACCTTGGCGAAGACCACGCGGTCTTCGAGGCGCTTGGTCGCGTCGCCGATCAGGAGCCCGTCAGCGGCGGTGCGCTTCTTGCCCAGGTGGACTTGCGTCAGCGCCTTCGTCACGATCATGCCGTTGGAACAGCCCGAGATGAAGATCCCGATTTCGGCCTTGAGCGAGCCGCAGCCCGTCTCGCTGTTCGAGATCGTGACGGTCGGGTGGCAGGTCACGCCGCCATCGTCGTCGCGGTGTGCCCCGAAGCCCCGGAACTGGTGGTCGCTGGCGCCGTCCCAGCCTGCCGTCGGCGGCGTGATCCGCTCGACGGTGTCCCGGTCGACCAGGCGCAGGTAGAGATGGTCGTCGGTGACGCGCCCGTCGAGAAGCTCCGCGCTGGTCTTGTCGGCGGCGTCCAGCACCGCGAAGCCGAGGTCATGGTTATCGAGCGATCGGTAGCTACTGGAGAGCACCGCCCGCACCTTGCCGTCAAGGACGCGGATCAGGATGCGATCCTTGTCGCCGCGCTGTCCTCGTGCCTCGGCGAGCATGTCGAGATGCTGCGCTGCGACGGCGGGGTGCTCGGCGAGGAGTTGGCGCCAGTAGCGCCTCGCGTGCTTGAGCCCGCTCACCTTGTCGATGATCTGGCCTGCAGCCGTCGAGGTGAAAGCGAAGGGCGCGATCTGGCATGGCGTCGGCTCGTCGCCCTCTCGCAGCGTCAGCCCGTCCTCTTCGTTCACGATCAGGTCGCCGAGGCTGACCAGGTAGTCGCGGGCGCTGTCGGCGCGCCGCTTCAGCTCGGCGAACAGACCGCGCGGGTCGAGCCTGGCGGCGGCGGCGTCATTCGCAGCGGGCACGGGCGGCGGGGCGGGGATGTCGGCGGGGAGGTAGTCGGGGACCGTCACGGCGGGGGCGGCGGGGGCGTTGTCAGCGGTCGGCGCAGGCTGCGGC
>CAACVE010000072.1_pt1 | contig 17875 bp, 19 predicted proteins | sample 2381751 | NCBI WGS metagenome assembly CAACVE01 (sample SAMEA5211968, study PRJEB30684) | marine metagenome | biome: Marine; feature: Epipelagic; material: Water | collected 2015-10-15 | depth 2000 m | reverse complement strand
TGGAGTTCAGACGTGTGCTCTTCCGATCTTGTCGCTGTTGTCTCCAGTGATAGCCGCGTAGAACCCTCTCAGCCAGTCTATCGAGCGTACCGTTTTCATCTATCCTCCTTCACGGTTAACAGTTTGATATCCGAAATATCGTAGTAATCGCAGGGAATCTGAACCCCGTTGGCGTCAACGACTATCAGTGGGACCTCGTCCCCGTGCTTCGTGTCTTCGTAGACCTTTACCATGCCGTGGTCGATAGTGCGCACTATGGCGAGCGGTTTGGACTTGTCAATGTTCATTCTTCTACCTCCGTGCATTGGCTGCACTTGCAGGGGTGCGTGATCTTGACTTGCTTGATGCTACGGTAGTTCCCGTAGCCAACATCCAGCCACAGATATTGGCAGTCCGGTCCGTGTACCTTCGAGGTTCCGTACCATGCCTCCGCGATTACATCGTGTGCGAAGGGGATGAACTCGCCAGGCATGTAGCAGGTAAGCTCATCTACACCGCCCCATTGGGCGGTTTCGCTCTGAACACCGTTGTGATACTCGTACCGCCGGATAGCTACCGTGTCGGGACGGTAGCACTCGCGACTTTTGACGAGCACGAGTGCGAACCGCGCTACCGGATCTTTACGGTGCGCGTTGATGTCTCGCACCAACTCGTTGATGTTTACTAACAGGTCGCTGTTATACATGCGTTCGTCCCTTTGTTTACGGTTCGGATAACCGTGGGTTGACGGGTCAACAGCGGCCCCTGTGATTTCAAGGACTTAGCTATCAGTGTGATCTCCAGAATTGGAGAGGACCCCTTTTTAACCTATCGTGATAATAGAGAATATCTATTGATCTCTATAGGTTAGTTAGTTTATCCCGTTTTTTGGACCAACCGACCTAACCTGGTTTCGAGGGTAGCCCTTGCGACCCCCTTGGAAGGGGTCTAACAGGCTACCCAGCCCCTCGGTAGGGTCGGTTGGGGTATCCGTTGGGATAAGAGCGCAACCCCCCGGTATCAGGCATGTCTGCCTGTTTACCTCGCGACCCTCGATTTTATGGGGTCGCTGTCTGTGAGATCCACAGTCGGGGGTAACCCCCCGAGATTACTATCGCAGTCCCATGGCCTTCCTGGCCATGTCTCGCAGGTTGCCAGCCCACTGGCCTCGCAACCTAACGGTCAGAAGAACGCCCTTTCGACGTGCCTGAACCACGGCCACTCGTTCGAGTGGCGTCTCCCACTTTACGGAGAACCGCACCTTGGGGGTCTGGGTTTTACCCCATGCCCGGATCCGGGTAAGCTGTTTCTTGTCACTGTCCGTCAATGACGGGCGCTGCTTGCGCTGCTTGAGCCGGTAGTTACCAGCTACGTCAAGAGTGCGCCCCGTGGAACCACCTATCGGTTGGGGCTCTCTACTACGAGCGCCCCCACGTCTACCGTGCCCTATCGGGCGTGTGCGTCGTCTTCGCATTATTACCCCACGATGAACCACGTCGGCGGAATAGCCGACGGGGTACCCCGTGGGGTGGACCTTTGGTGCACGTTATCGGCCGACGCTGACATTCCCCGGATCATTGACTCCCCTGTCGATTGTCTCGACTCAGGGAACCTACACTATGGATTAGTCCGTTCGTCTTCCTATGCTGCTGCCGCAGCATGTCCCGAGTGGCGCTCTAGTTGCTATTACCACTCGGCGTGCTCTTTCAGTGCGATCGGAGGTCCGATCCTACCTCGCACTGTGGCTATACGTGACCTGTCTTCAAGTTCGGTCACTACAATCTCCGCCAGTAGCCGGTTGCGCGGCAGCGTAAGATTTAGCCTATGTTACCAATTTCACAACGAACGGCCCCTTCTCATTGGCCGGCACTTGATTGCACCATGCGGTCGTCAACCGCTATAGCGCACGGATCTGCTTTATCGCCTACTGCGCGGATTTTTATCCCTGCCACGTCGAGACGTGACTCCCCGGCTAATTTCAGTCACCGGCCTACGGCTCCCTTATTACTTTCAGGCCACTTTGGCCATACGGGGACACAGCTTATTAAGACTGTTCTACCCCTTTGCATACGGATTTCGTATTTTGCAGATCTTCATTGATCTTTTGATATGGGTGCGGACAAGCCGCGTTGAATGTTTCGCTACTTCCTCCTCGGTTGGAGCGTTTCGGATTTTCCAGGGCCGGGGGATCCGACCGATGAGCTACAGTAAGGTGGTTTGATTTTGGATTGCAAGAAATCTTTTTCGCCAGGTCTGAGAATTATCAACGATATTCTGCGAAACGGTAGGAAGAACCTACTTTTTCGAGAAATGAAGAATCGTGATCTTTTCTCGGAACTCGACCGCCTGGTAGCCACCCTGGCGGTGATCACCAGGCGGTGTAGTCACTCGACTACATGCCTGTAGTCACCCGACTACAGCAGAACCAGGGGCCTACTACACCTGTAGTATTTCCGGATTTCTCAGTGGAACCAAGGGGTTAGCCGCCGACCCATGTCAGGGCGGACAGATTTTGTCCGCCCCGGGGCAGCAGCCGAAAGACCAGGGAGAACCTGCACTATCGGCGGATCCGGGGATCTCAGCTGACGATTTTGGCCGATTTTGATTTTGACTTTGACTTTCATTTTCAACATCGCGACGCGAGAACAAGAGGAACGCGCTCGCGTTGCACGAAACGTGCCAGCCCTAACTGACTTTGACTTTCATTTTCATTTTCAAGATCGATTTTGATTTTGACTTTCATTTTCAAGATCGCGTCCAATTGATATTGACTTTGACTTTCATTTTCGTTTCCAATTGACTTTGATTTTCATTTTCAATTGAAAAAAGGCCTGCGAACGACCCCACTACCAATATCACAAAATTATTGTGCTGGAACCGCATCGCGTTCTGCGAATCCCATTCACCCCTATAGGCCCCCAGCCGCCACGTTGCTATCTATGACCCCCTCTAAGTCCCCGTAATCACTAAGGAAAATTGATTAGCTTGACACGACTACTGCGCCGCGCTAGACTACTCTTACTAACGCGCACGCGAGGCTCTAGGAAAATGCCACTTTTTGCATACCAGAGGAGAGCTACATTATCTGCGTTCCAGATTATATCTCTCATCATCAATAGGCGCAGAATTGACATAAATGGCAAACTCTCCCACGTAGAAGCTGCAAAAAAGCTCGCAGAATCAGTTTCTACACGTGATTTTTCCGGCGCAATGCTCAGATTGCACTACAGAATCTCCAAACTTTTGGAATGGGACGGACTTTTACACGAGTTGGACCAGCAAATTGGAAGAGAAGACGATGATGAGTTCCAGGAGTTCGTCAAAACTGTCATCCCAGACTATCTAAACTTCTTCGGTATTGACAAAATTAGTGACAAAACTAGCCGCCCAAACGGCAAGGAGTCAGATAATCCTCCCGTATCTGATAAAACTCCTACAGGGGGAACCACCAGCGCTGGTGTCAAGGCTATGACGGATGATGATTTTTGGTTTGGCGATCGAAAGTCGAGTCCCGAGCAGAGTTCGGAGCCACTCTAAAATGCTTAAGTATGTCATTTGGGGACACGCTCGCAGCACAAAGGCGTGGGACTGCCATTTCGTGTCTTTGTGCTGCGTTTCCCTACTCCTTTCCTGTACATGTAAGAAGCCGGTAGACCAGAGTTTGCCGGAATGTAGTAGTTTGTCGGTAGGCGAAGAGGCTTTCGGCATTAAAGGTTCGTCCGTTGACTCGATCAGCACAGGCAGCGCAGTTGTTATTGTGCCGGTTGACAGCGCAGAAGGCGAAATAGACCTAACTTTTGTTTGTAGGTGACCAGGGAGACATAGAATGCTGCCGTTCCTGTTGCAAGCTGTAGAGTCCGTAGGGCACACTGTATTTACTAAAGGCAAGTTTAACCTGAATATCGTTGGTATCAGGAATAACAGACCCGTGCCTAACGAGTTTGACGACCTTATATGTGTAGTCTACAAAGACGAGTATGACCAGTGGATAACTAATAGCTGGCCTGCCACTACTGATCCTGGGATGTACTACTTGAACAACCCCATGAACGTAACTGGCACGGCTATTATGATGCCTGGCCAGTACCGGGGCTCGTACAAAATAGGTATGCACTATACATATGAGGCTCTCGTACAGCACGGCGGTACTGTGCGTATATGGAGAGACTCTAATAAAGACGATATTCTAGACTACGGAATAGAGGACCAGTCTGAGGGTTACTTCGGTATAAATATCCATAGGGCTCATGCGGACATTAACACAGATACAGTTGACAGGTGGAGCGCAGGCTGTCAGGTGTTCCAGAAACCAGAAGACTTTGACGAGTTTATGAACTTGTGTTACAAAGCTGCTGAGATCTGGGGTAATGGTTTTACGTATACTCTTATTGTGCCGAATAAGTTTCTCATGGAGGCATAATGCCTAAGCCGTACAAGAAGCGAAAGAAGCTCAAGCCTAAGCCGTACAAGAAGCGAAAGAAATGAAAATCGGCTTCAACATTTCTGGCCCTATCGGGGCCGTGGTCCCTTTCTGTGCTCCGTATGGAAGCGAGGTTGAGTTTTCTACCAGATATGTGTGGGAGGCTGCCTTTGCAGCGGACATGCACGGTTATAAGACTTTTGTCACATCTGATGGTTCTAATAGATCAAGAGCAACCAGGCAGAACTCAAGACACTTGAATCTCGTTCTTCTTTGCGGCGCGTCAGATAGTGACCACGGTTCCATTTACATTTCACACAGGACTTCTGCACTTAACAGAAGGCGTGTGATCAAAGCAGCGGCTATGCTCTCTAGTCTTTCCGCTAGAGAGATCTCCGTAATCGACACAGAAGGCGGCTCTGAAGAAGACCTAAGCATGCGTGGCTATAAGGCTTTTTGCTGGCTGGTTAGGCTGCCGTTCACACAGGATTGCAAAAACGCTGGACACCAGTTGCTAGCTGCGCTACGGTACGCCTATGACTTACAAGACTCAGATAATGCAAGCGCTGGAAGACTTGGAAGTAACACCGCAGTCGATCGCGGAACAACTGGCGCAAGTTATTCGTGGTGAAACAATCACAGAAAAGTTCGACGGGAAAGGTAAGCTGACGGCAAAAACAGTCAGGACAGATCCGCAAGATGCTATGCGAGGCGCAATGATTTTTGATGCTATACATGGTGGGGAACTTGGGATTGCACCACGTACTTTAGACTTCAAAAGACCAGCAGAAATCGCACACAAGCGCATGTTGATTGACTCCCGTATTATTGTCAATGCCGCTGAAATGGATGATGAATCTTAGCGATGAACTACTAGTAAAAGAAACAGCAAGGCTTCTGTATTTTGAGCATGAGGCTAAGAGCACGGGTACGTCTGGAGAACAGATAGAGGAGATAGAAGGCCGCATAGAAACTATAAAAGAGTTGCTAGAAATGCAGGGCGTTGAGATCGATGAAGACTCAATCCGGCAGAGAGCAACTATCGCGTTCCTTGCTCAGACCGGCCTTACCCCCATGGAGGCCGCGAGCGGGTTCTCTACGAAAGTAGCTAAGGTAAAAAATACCAAGTCTTCTACCGTATCTGTCAAGCGTAGCCCTCCTCCGTCCAAGGTTCCTACAGCCAATCCTACTGACCGGCTTTACTCAGACTTCCCTTTCTTTTGCAGGATGTGTCTGGAGATTGCTTACCGGCCAGGGCTTAATCCTAATGCGCCTGACGGTGGCTACGGCGCGTTTGTTCTCAACGAAGGGCAGCGCAAAGTTGCCGCTGTCATGCTTGACCAATGGCTTAATGATGAGCCTGTTCGTATTATTATACTTAAGTCGAGGCAGCTTGGTATTACTACATTGCTAATGGCGTTCTGGTTATGGCTGATTATTCAGAACCCAGGCATTACTGCGATGATCATTATTGATAAAGGGGACCATCTTAATGAGAAAAGACAAACATACGTGCGCTGGCTTGAGCGCATGGCAGAGTCATACCCCGGACTGCCTAACATCAATCGTCGCGGCTCAAAAGTTATTGAGCTACAAAACATGTCAAGAATCCTCTTCGAGTCTGCCGAGGCACCGAACCCAGGAACGTCCGAGCATATCGCAATACTACACTGCTCAGAAAAGCCAAAGTGGCCTCGTGGACGTGACAGACAAATCGACGCTAGTATCGTTCCAGGTCTGCCAGAGAAGGGACGGACAATCTACGTAGATGAATCTACCGCCGAAGGTGTTAACGGATTCTATCATAGGTGGCACAGAATTGTAGAAGGCAAGGCAGAGGCTACGCCTATATTTTTGCCGTGGTTTATTTCTTCAGAGTACCAAACAAAGCCTCCTGAGTCTTGCTATGATTCCGAGGGCAATTTCATTTATTTAGAAGATGACATCGAAGTATGCGAAACTGATGAAACGGGTAAGATTGTCCTTACTGAGTCTTCTTTTGCTGGTCTTCACAACCTTACCGATAGTCAGACATACTGGCGCAGGGGTAAGATTAAAAATGCGTTCGCTGGTGACAGGGCTATTTTCGATCAGGAGTACCCAACCACTCCGCGCCATGCTTGGCAGATTGTTGGAGGTAAGTTCTTTTCTTTTGACGAGATTGAACGATGCCAAAAAGAATCTGGCGATCCTATTATTTGCGGCAATCTTGTTGACAGTAATGGTAATGATGATCCTCTAAGACTTCTGCCTTATGGAGAGTATTCGCCCTCTATTATTCCTGTTCCTTATGGATCCCTTCAGATTAGAGAAATGCCGAAGGAAGGAGATACATACTATATTGGCGGCGATGTAGCAGAAGGTAAGCAGACTACTACCGCGTCAGGTTCTACAGACTATGACTACACTGTCTTCGTTGCCAAAGATGGGCACGGCAGGACAGTGGCGTTGTTTAGGGACAGGATCAAGCCTGAAGAGGCTGCGCTTCCGCTGCTTCTTATGAGCATAATGTATAACAATGCCCTGGTTAATTGTGAACGCAACGGGCCTGGGCAAGTAGTCTGGTCTATGTTTAGACAGACTGGATACTATAATGTTCATTACAGGAAGGGCAAGGGTTCTATCTTGGATCGTGCCTGGGCGTTGACAACTCAGTCCAACAGGCATCCGTTGCTGTATTCTTTGAGGGCGTCATACAGAGAGTGCCCTGACAGACCATGGTTCAAAGAAACCATACTTGAGATGAATGAGCTTATCATTGACAACAAAGGTAAGATTCAAGCCAGGCGTGGCGCTCACGATGATATTATCATTGCAGAGTGCCACTCTTGGAGCATGATTTATGCAGAGAAGGGCGTCGTCCTTCATTCTGAAAAACCAGAAAAACCAGCGCCGAGCGCGTTGCTGTTTGATGATATTATGTCGTTTAACGGCATAGAGAGGTGGTAATGGCTCTTGATGTTAAATCATGGGATGAGCGTCTCCGAAAGGATCTAGAGCATCGTATGAATAATTTTGATCGCAAGTGGCGAGAGAATAAAAAGATTATTCGGAATGCGGAAGAGGGCAAGCTCAAGGGGAACCTTGTTAAAGAGTTTGTTGACGCTATTCAGTCCAGGTTGATTGTAAGAAACCCGGTTGTGAAGGTTTCTTCAGACAGCACAGATTTCTCTAAGAGAGCTGACGATCTAGAAGTTGCAGCTAATTCTATTATTCGCGTGACAGAGCTTAGGCATTATCTTACTAGAGCTACTGTTACCGCATGTTGGGGTTCTACTGGATGGATTGAAGTTGGCCATACGATGGACCAACATAACTTTGATCCTATGCGTTCTATCCTGTACCGCTCGCCAAATGTAACGGCATTCGAGCAGGCAGAGAACATAGATGTCTACGAGCCAGTGTCAGAGGAGCAGGCAATGTCAGAGCTTGGCTCCGACATTGACAGCGTTCCTAAGTTTAGCCCCTTCGATGGGCAGAACATCCTGCCAGAAGCAGAAGACGATCCGGCACCAGCGTTTGACCCAGAGCTGGGCATGCCATGGCTGAATGAAGTCAGTCCGTTTATGGTTATCGTCCCTAAGAAGAATAAAAACTTTAAGGAGTTGGACTACGTTGCCAAGCTGGTGCTGTTGTCAAAGCAAGAACTTCGTCTGATTACAAACGTAAACGTAGAGAATGTTAATGTTTCTAACAAGTATAAAACACTTCTTGATGAAGTGTCTGGGTCTAAGTATATTGATGACCCTGTTCTCTTGTGCGTTACTCATATCAGGAGGGACAGGAATAACCCTGACTATACTAACTGGTACCTGGTGCATGTGCTTGGTCATCCTGACGTTGTTATCAAGTCTGATGGAAACCCTTTTGGTGGATTGATTCCTCTTGTTCCTATTCAGATTTCACTTGTGCGAAACGTTTGGGATACAACTATTGTTGACGATATTAAGCAGTATGCTGAATGGTATTCTGCTGGCGTAGAAGCTGTTGGTGACAGGCTATACGAGAGTCTTAACCAAAAGGTTCTTACTGGCGCTGGCGCAGCAATGGAAAGCGAGGAGATGCGTAAGCTGCTTAATGCTCGTTATTCTGGCGAGGTTAAAGTTAATGGAGATCCTGCTACCATTAAGACATGGGACGGGCCGTCTATTAGAGAAGAACAAATGCGACTTCTGGGGTTCTTTCAGAATCTTGCTCAGGGCGCTTCTGGCGCAAGCGACATTGATCGTGGTGTGGCTGTTAAGAAGATCACAGCAAGACAGACAGAGGCGCTGCTTAACTCTACAGCTCTAAAAGTTGATGGGATGCGCGAAGGCATTGCAATGACGGCAAGAGAGATCGTTGTTAAGTTGATGCACTTGGTTGGCACCTTCTCTTTGTATAGGTCAAGGCGCTTTACTTTCGGCACTAGAGTTGCGTCGCTTGAGCCAGGCGTAAATGACTTTACCACTTCGTACAGCTACAATATAGATGTTCGCGACATGGCCGCGCCAGCAAATGCTGAGGAACAGCTTATTCTTGTGCAGTTTTTCCGTCTACTTATGATGGACCCAAGCCCGGAAAGGCTGCTTGTTGGTCAGTGGAACTGGAGAGAGCTTGCGGAAATGATCCGTGTCCGCTTTGATATGCCGCCCGAGGTGCTACAGCAAGATCAGCCGCTTGCTCCGCTGCCACAGCAAGCGCCTGGAATGGCTGGTGTTTCAGAAAGTGCTGGACAGCCTGGTGGGCAGATGTTACCGTCTGGTATCGGCGGTCCAGAGCACCCTGAGAGATTCCCTGCGGATCAGGGAACTCCTGACATGAACAACCTTATGTCGGGTCTTAGGCAGCTTGGCTAAAAAATATGATTTATACTGATATTTGTCAAAAGTGTGGACATGAAGAAGATGACATTAGAAGCGTTGCTCGCAAAAGAGATCAGCCGGTTGATGATTTTGGTGTAGCAGTTCCTTGTGCTTCTTGCGGCAGTTCTTCTTGGAAAGTTGTTGAGCTTTACGTGCCGACTCGTTGTTGGGGGCTAAAGGGAGAGAATGAAAACTTCCCGCTAAAGTCTCATCTTAAAGGTAGCGACGGCAAGCGTATCGTTTTCAACAACAAGAGAGCTTATGAAGACGCTTTGAGTTCGCGCGGCCTTGCCATTGCTGGCAACAATCCTATTGGCGCACCGCCGGAGGCTAAGGCAACTCCTAGCAAGGCGCTTGAAAGTCATCCTACATTTAAGAAAATGAAGGATATGGAAAAGAAAGGTTTGATTGATACCAAACCTAAGTTTATCCCAAAAGAAGAGGTAGAAAGTGAGCTTGGATAACAGTGGTGCTAACGAAGGTGGCGGACTTCAAGAGTCTGCTGGAACTCAAGAATCTTCAACCGTAGAGTCTGGAGGCAGCAATGAGTCAGGTTCTTTTGATTTCGGGTCTTGGAATGGTTCTCGTGATTCTCTGCCAGATACGCATCATGCAATGTTTGATGCGCTTCAACAGAAGTCTGGCTCAGATCGAGCAACAGAGACAAACAAGAAACTCCAAGATTATCTGAGAGCGCAGATTTACGAGGCAAGACAGCAAGAGCCAGTTCAGCGGCAATCCGCAGAAGATAGTTCAGAGCCGCTGACTCGTGACGAAGCGATGCAGCTCTTCCGCAAAGAAGAAGCTGACAAGCGCCAGCGGGGAATTGTTGACGCATTCAGAAGTTCCATGCTAGACACTGTTGGCAAGCCACAAAGATACGGCGATGCTACAGTAGCGTTTGCTTCTGAATCTGAAGTAGACGATTTTAGAACGTTTGTTGGTGAGACACTTAATGGTGGCCTTACCGCACAAGACATGCTCCTGCTGTTTAGGCAGGACGATATTTTCCGGCAGATTGGCGATACTGCTGTGAAAGGATTTGAGCGTAAGCTCAAGACTAATAGACCGAGTAATGCTTCTGGCGATAGCGTTGAAACTCGTTCTTCATCGGTTCCCGCCGAATCTGGCTCTGGCAGGCCACAGAAGAGTAGGGCACCTCGCACAGCGGAGTTGTTGCAGGCAAACAACCCAGAGCTGTATAACGCTATTCTGAATGGTAAAACTTCACTATTTTAGAGGTAAATTATGGGTGTCCGCACCACATATACAGAGCAGTTCGATCTTATTCGGACTATCGAAGACCGGTCTAAGAAGCTCGTCGCTCAGGAACTTAAGAAGAGTTACCTGTACCGTCGGTTTATTCAGACCGCTCAAGTTATTAATTGCTACGATGTAAAAGAAGTCCCGCTCTATCTTGGCCCGCCGACTATGGGCAAGTGGATGAGTCGTGGCGATCTTTTGCCTGACGCTAGCGCGTCCAGCGCGGCCTTGTCGTATTGGACCAACCGTTACATCGCAACGCCTCTAGGCTTCGATGTTTTCGATCTTTGGGAGAACGAGGGTAACCCCCAAGCTCTCTTTGATCTGGTTGATTTCAAGACGATGGAGTCTGCTGTTTCCCAGAAGCGTGCGCTTTCTAGTGCAATCTTCAACGGTCTCGGCGGTTCGCAGCCTGACGGTCTTGGTACTATCATCGAAACGCTTGCTCCTGCATCGCAGACGCAAACTGTCGGTGGTGTCGCTAAGGCTACGAAGGCTTGGTGGCGGAACCAGTATGTTCAGCTCACCACGAACTTTGGTACCGTCGCTGCTGGGACGAACCTCCCCGCAGGGATCCTTGCGCTTCTCCAGCTTATTGACGCATGCACTATCGGGACGATGGTCCCGAGCGATATCGTGACCACTAAGGCCACGTTCGCTAATGTGCGCCGCGCCATGCTTGAGATGAGCACGCCGTATCACGTCATTACTGATCGGCTGGATGCACAGTACGGTGTCCGCTCGTTCATGTTTGACGGTCATTGGATTAGTTGGGATCCCAACTGCCCCACTGACGAAGTGTACTGCCTGCACATCGAAGAGAAGTTCGAGTCCGAGCGGACTGGTGGCCAGGATAATGTTAAGGTTGACGGGGATATTGAGGAAGTTGCAACTGACAACGTTCTTGATCTCAACGGCGGCCTCTTCATGATCGTCAACCCGAATGTTCGTAGTCGTGCGCTTGCTCCTCGTACTCCATACCGGCAGCTTGCTCAGACTCAGTGGATGGTCGATTCTTTCAATCTCGGCCTCTTCCGCATGTCTGATCATGGCTGCTCCAACTCTTCTACCGGCACCGGCTGGGGAACGTGGTAATAGGAGTTCGCTATGTATAACGCACTTTCGAGTAAGGTTTCTTTTGATAACCTTAACGCTTCAACTGCGAGACTGGAAAACCAACTCTCAAGCACATTGAGCGTGCATCCTGTTGCAGCCGACGCTGTAACCGCAACGTGTAACGCTGCGGCCTGGAACGTCACTGGTGCATACGCTGAGGTTGTTCCTGCAAGCACGATCACCTCGGAGTTCTTTCTCGATTCTCTTGTTATCGAGTCTGTTAGCGCCGCTGATACGTTCTTGTTTCAAGTTGCAATAGGATTAGGAGGGGCCGAGGTTATTATTGCTCATGGCCGAGCTTGCTTCGGTCACGCAACTAACTGCGGTACGGTTTATATCCCAATCCGCAAGAAGATTGCTGCAAACGCAAGGATTGCAGTCAGGGCTACTTGTAAGACCGCCGTCGGCCTCACCGCAGACGTTTCTATCTCATACCGTGTTATTTCTTAGGAGTTAACAAATGGCAACTTTTACTGATCATCGCGGTTGGACTGACCTTCAGCCGCACAGCAAGTTTCTTCCACCTAATGTTATGATCTCAGCGGAAGATCTGGCAACCCATGGCGCCAACCAGCCTTCTTCCGACATGTACCTTGAGGGGATGACCCGCAAGGTTGTCTACAAGAACGCGCTCGGCCAGAAGTACTACATGGAGCTTATGCTTTATAAGCATCCTGTTGGCGCTGCTAACCTGAACCTTCTTGCTGGCGGCGTTTCCACAGGAGCGTCTGACGGTGTTTCTGAAGGGCGGTTTCTCCTGAAGGTTGGAACCCTTGCTGGCGCTGGCGCGCAGCAGGACGCCATCGCAGGTGCGCTTCTCGCGCCATACTACAGCAATACTGCGGATTTCACAGACACTTCTGTGAACTTCAAGGTTGGTGTCTTGACTCCTGGCGACTGCATCTGGGTTGTTCGGCGCGGGCGGCTACCGCTTGACGCTAGCGGAGCAATCAACAGCGGTATTGTTCTCAAGACCGCTGCTAATGGCGAAGTGGCCGCTGCCACTCTTATTGATGCTGCCGTGCATACTACCCACCCAGAGTTCCTAGAGAACTCGTTTAGCCAGAAGGGCAAGGCTGTTGGAATTATGCGCGCAAACAGCGGTGGCGCAGCCATCACCGATGCCGAGGTTCTTCTCAGCCCGTCGTACTTGTTTGATACTGTGTGATTAGGTTTGGTCGCCGTCTGAGTGTATCCACTGCTCCGTAGATACGTGCTTTTGCTGCGCCACTCAGGCGGCGGCCCCCTCGTCAGAAATTAGCCAGAAGGAGATAGGTTAGTGGCCAACCCAACAATGAAAATTGGCGAGATAATCGATCTCCTTCTGGCTAATACCGGTCAGAATATGACCGAAGATATTATGTACCAATGGTTTGAAGAACTATATAGAATGGTTCGCGAAACCAAGTGGTCTTGGAATTGGTTGTGGGAAGGCAGGGTAACCTTTGAACCCAGCACTACATCTGATGCAGTTCTTTGGAGCGGAGTCGAGGGTAATAACTACATTACTCTTGATGGTGGCGGTAGCGTTCTTGCGCTGGCGCTTAACGTGTGGACATGGAAGAAAACAGGCCGCGTATTTTATTGGGACGAGCGGCTATACAGGGTAGTCAATGGTGGCGCACACAACAACAACCGCCTGTATATTGACAAGCCGCTGCACAACGTAATTACGAGCCAGAAACTTAAGTTCTGTAGGCAGAACCATGCGTTTAGAACCTCGTCTATTAAGACAGTCGAGGTAGACTTCCTTAAGAAAGTCTCTACGCTCAACGATGACTTCATTAGAGATTTCCTTGTCACGCGGACATGGACAGAGGAGGGTGCGCCTATTACGTGGAAGGTAGACGATAACTTTTATCTCCCACGTCCAGTTAGTGCCCCACTCGTGGGCTCAACAGTAGGGGCCACATTTGTTGCTGGGACATACTACTATTTCTGGGCTTATGTTGATCAAGAGTCAGGTTTGATTTCCCAGCCTGGGCCGGTCCTTGAATATACTGCAACCCTTAACCAGCAGCCGGTGGTCAGCTATGGTTCTACGAATCTTGGCGAGCATACATACGGGCTAAGACTCTTTAGGTCTTCTGTTAATCCCAAGCGCGTTCGCGTCCCAATGTATGCAGTAAATGGTCCGTCCTCTGATGCGAGGGCTGGTGTTGTCGGTATGGATTCTGAGCGTGATTACATGTGGCAAACTGGAACAGCTGGTGACAAGCACCCCACCGACGCCGCCAACACTGTTACTGATACCCTTTCCGATACAGCACTTCTTAAGAAAGAAAAGTATTACGACGGCCCGTGGACCACTATTGATATGGTCCCGTGTCCAGACGATGTGTATTCTTTTGATGTTTACAGATTGAATAACTGGGGATTCAGGCCGTCTGGCAGTGACTACATTGATCTTGGCCGTAACAACCAAGTTCTTGAGCTGCTCAGGATGGGCATCCATCAATTCACTGAGCTTCAAAATAGGGACGCAACTTCATTCAGAAACGGCGTTGTACAGTTTAGGCAGCAGCTTGCATATCTTCTTAGAGAGGATAGAACGGCAGCTTCAGAAGATCCTGGCGTGGATAGGCATAGAGACTACAGGTCTATTAAGAACATTTCAGAGTACGATCCCACCAAGTATTGGCACTGGACTTCGTAATGTCAGCAGCCGAGCTACCACTGTTCTTTCTTGCCGGCCTGGACGAGTCTGAGTTTGATAAAACTCTAAAGCTCGCCGAGGGTAGTGTAAACTTCTATCCTACTAAGTCGGGTGAGTATCTTCAGAACTACCCAGGCAAGACTAAGATTTTTAGATCTGACGGGGCAGATGACGAGCCAGCTACCGGCGCGTTTATCGCAGAAGAACCGTCAACGTCGATGGCCTACACTAAGATAATCTCGTTCATAGATTATCTCGGTATAGAGCACATTGTATTCTCGGCAGACAATCAGTTGTATACGGTGGAGGGCAATGGCGCTAGGCTTCTCCATACGTTTACGGGCCTCGGGCGCGGCGGAACGGCTGATAGCCGAAAGTTTCCGTACCTGTTTATACATGAGCAGAAGCTAATCATTTTGAACCACGGCGATCCGCCGCTGGTTTGGGACGGTATTGTCGGAGTTGTTCCTGTTGGAGTTAGAGAGACGCCGAATCCTCCAAGACTGTACCTTGCTACAATCTTTGTGCCAAAGTACCATGGGGAGCCCGAGGTTGGCACTCATACATTTTTCCATACTCCGTGGGAGTGGAGCGGTGCAGCCGCGCCCGATGATGCCCGAAGGTGGTACTTAGATGCTGAGTGGCCAAACGGACTTGCTAACGACTCAGGCGGTGGCGGTGACATCTCAGGCATACACGTTTGGCGTGTTCAGTTTGTAGATCATTTTGGCAACAAAGGAAAGGCGTCGGCGGCTTCAAGGATATTTGTTGTCCCAAACCAGAACGAATACAAAAAGAAGGAAGATGCAGAGGCCGGAGTGGTCGCTGCTTCATGGGCGAAAGGCTGGCCTGTTGTTCAGTGGAACGTCCCATCGTCAGATCAGCACATCTCAGCCGTGTATGCTGCGAGATCGCTATCAATGCACCCAAGCTCGGCCACGGTCGGATCAGAAGATTCTTGTTTCGTCGAGTGGACTCAGGCTAATTCAACTGGCACAAGATATACAGCCTGGCGCGACGACGCTGTAATTGCAACCGGCTCGCTGATGGACTTGACAGTAGGCCCGCCGCCGAGTTCTGAGATGGGGTGCTCGTGGGGCGGCAGGCTTTGGTTCGTGAGCTTGAACAGAAATAGGGTCTACTATTCAGACGCAGGATTCTTTGGACAGTTTAGGGATCTTCAATCGATCAATCCTTACTCGAATGTAAGTGCGCTAATTCCTGCCGGTGATAGGCTGTTTGTTATTGGAGAATCCTCCACAGAAGTTTACTTCCTGTCTGCCGATTCAGAAGGTGTCGAGGTTGTATCTCTTCTTGAGCAGGACACCAAGAACGGCTCTCGGTTCGGAAACTCTTTTGTAGACATTGGTGACGGCGCTGTATTCGGTCTTTGGTCTGACGGGTTTGGCTACTACGACGGCGTTAAGCACGTCAAAGTAAGCGAGCCTTATTGGCTGAAAGATATTTACATGGACAACATCGATCGCCAAGTCTCGTCTGCGCTTGTTGGCGATTGGTACTACCTTTCTATCAGAAAAGACTACCAGTCATTAGAGAACAATGTAATTGTTATGTTCAACACCAAGACTAATTTCTGGTATTTGATTAAGGAAACTGTTAGGGATATTTGCGAGTATAAAGGTGAGATCCTTGGCGTGTACGATTCTGTGTATATTTTGTTTAGGGGCGGTACATACGCAGAGTCGCGTGTCAGAACAGTAGGGCTCGCTCCAGATCAGCCAAATCTTTCAAGGACTGTTAGTGGGCTTAAGTTTTTGATGGAGCCTTCGAGTTTTTCAAATATAGATCTTATAGTCGAGGGCGAAGAGAAGTTTAATAAAGCTGTAGGAACAGGCACGGCGTATCCTCTAAAGAACGCTATCAGCAGGACAACGAAGCAGAAGCCGTATCAGTATTGGGGGCACCCAGATTATATCTTTGGCTCGCTCATAGACCCGAAAGTTACAGACTGGCAACCTGACTGGATGGCCCCAGGAGACTTTTGGATGGTGCCACAACTTGAGAAGAACATTACAGGGTATAGTCATACTGTTGATGCTACTTTTTCTGCTGGGTTTCCTATTAAGATTAAAGCTCTCGCTCTTACGTATTCTAAGCAGCCGTCAGCTATTAAGGGACAATGAAAATAAAGAGAGACTGGAGCCGTAGCACCGTTCTTTTGAAGAAGCACGGGTCTAAGCTGCCGAAGCACAAGCAAGATATTGTGTTGAAGAAAATGGGCCTGCCGCCGTATAAGAATAAAGAGAAGATAATTGTCAATCCCAATTAAAAAGCACAGATTCTCTAATGGTTACGCGCTTAACAGGCGTAACATGGAGGAGAACTTTCTTCAGGCCGCCCAAGGCTTGAACTTTATTGAAGACTACTCTATTAAGAGGAAGACTTTTGATAGGACAGTATTCAGGCAGCGCACCTTCCATGAGTTCTTCTGTAACAGCATGTATCAGAACCCAGAGGAGTGGGCTCATTATGGGATTGCTGTTGCTAACCAGATCATCCCACAGTCAGTTGTTAAAGTAGAAGCAGATGAGTACGCGGAGTATTTGATTATATGGAACCTTGAGCTTGCTGCTGGATTTTCTGAATTGATTATTGTCCATCCGTTTGCGAACGGTCAGCTTATAGGTCACGGTTCTCATGCTGTTGAGCTTAGGTACCCGTGGGCCAAGGCAGACAATGCCAGGCAAGAGCTTGTCCTTGAGGAGAACCCGTCGATCGCTAACAAGTCAATCGAAGATCCATTTCTACCAGGAGCAACCATCAAGGCTAGAGCGGAGCATCACCAGGGGCAAACAATAGTTACTCTCGACCAGGGCGTTTTTTGGATAGGTCTTGTTTGGGATGGGCCGAAAGATATTTCAAGCGCCGCAACTGATGCCAGAGCCATAAACAGACTTTTTCCTGGAGAGGATGTTCTGTTTAGCAAGTGCTCGCTTAGCGTGAATAAGGTTAACAGGTAATGGCGAAGTTTTTTTATACTACTACGCTGTCTGAAGAGAGAGTTAACCGCGCAGAGCTTGATCAAAGATTTGCAGATTACGCTCTTAAGGTGAATACTGCAAAGTTGGACAACGACCAGTTTGTTATCAGCGCTGGCAGGTACAGGCACCTAACTGAGCCGCAGACGGTTTTTCTCCGCAAGGAACAGAAAGGCACTGCTATCGGCGGCGGATCTGTAGCCCTCGCAACAAAGGACGGAAGCGCATGGAACGAGCTTTCTGGAATGAGACTTGTCTATTCCCCCTCGCTAGACTACGCCGGCACGTCTGCAAATAGATTTCCGATTGGGTATGTCGCGTGTGAGTACGAGTCAGTTCTTTTTCAGCCGCACAACTATACTCTTGCCATTCTTTATTCTGTGAACGGTGGTGCTGCTTGGTCTGTGATGCCAAATACTGAGAGGAGATTCGGCAGCCTTAATACTCAGAATAGTGATCTTATACCGTCACTTCCGTATCCTCTTTGGACGACAGCGCAGAAGCACCCATGGACACAGGTTGATGATACATACAGGCCGCACTCTTCTTATCACTACAGAGCCTTGTTGACTATAGCTCCTCTCATTGGGGACGACGT